>Ga0307507_10008022_pt1 | contig 14876 bp, 20 predicted proteins | sample 7_EM_MG_FD_207223 | JGI IMG/M metagenome (GOLD analysis project Ga0307507, IMG submission 207223) | Populus trichocarpa ectomycorrhiza microbial communities from riparian zone in the Pacific Northwest, United States - 7_EM | ecosystem: Host-associated > Plants > Roots > Unclassified | place... | reverse complement strand
GCAGGCGGCTAGGGAAGCATCAAGGAGGAAGCGAAGGAGACTAACCACCCCACCCCCTCTCTCCTCCACTAAGAACTGTGACCTTCTCCCACTCCATCACCAAAATCACCCACCAGATCCCGATATTTACAACGCCCCCATCCCTCGGCTTCCCGCAAAACCACCTTGACGTGGCAAACACCCCACTACAGATCCAAAACCTACTAACAGCCTGGAGCAATGGCCACAAACCCCTGGTCCTCACCTTCCTACCCCCTCCCAAAAACCCACTTTGGTATCCGCCTCGTGCTCATCGAGCCGGGCAAATCCTACACTATGGAGAACTGGTACCAGAAGATCATGCCATTTTGTGACATCTTAAAGACCTATATTCTTTCCTCGGAGGCGGACAGGTCGTCGTATCCAGGGTATCTAGCCCATCACAGTCTACTCTCCCAAGTCCTTTCGGTGAGGGCGGATATCTTAACTCTGAATTGCTGCTATACCACGCCACCACCTGCGCCCCCTGACCTGAGTACGCATCCGCTTGAAGGTCCGATCATCAATGCCTGGTTTGGTCCCGCGGGGACGGTCTCGCCGTTACATACCGATCCCTACACAAATATCCTATGCCAGGTCCTCGGACGGAAGTACGTTAGGCTCTACCCGCCCTCCGAGAGCGAGAAGCTGTTCCCCAAAAGTGTTGAGGGGGGCGAAGTGGATATGTCGAATACTAGTGGGGTGGATATGGACGCTGAAAGTGGTGGAGTTGGGGTAGGGCAGTAGGAAAGTTTTCAGGGAGCGAAGTATTTAGAAGGTGCGCTGAGAGTTGGTGAGGGATTGTTTATTCCGGGGGGTTATTCTTCCCATTCTCTACTTGGGTAAGTGCGCAGGGGGCTACCGGTAATTATGGATGGGTTAATGGCCGGCTCAAACTTGAACATGTATCTACTATTTTCAACCTGAGTTACGTATTAAAGAATTTTACGAAGGAGGTTAAAGGATATGGGGCTACTAACCTAACACAGGTTCGCTGTCACTAGTAGCCGGTTGAATTTGACTAGAAATGCGGTACTTGCTACGTGTCTCATAATTAGCCTAGGAATAGTGTTTAGTACTTAAGGGAGGTTTTTCTCCCAGCACACTTGCATCTCTCCATTTCCCCATCATTCCAACTCTACCAACCCCAATTACCCCAACACCACCAATCCACGGCACCACGAGGGCTTCCTAGCTCAACCTGACCCCAACATCTTCTATTCCTCTATGTTTGACATGGTATGATAAATGAACTTAGCGATGCAGCCGCAGGGGTGGGCACTCCCGCAACTGAAACCGACGGAATACAAAACATGATGCCGGTCAGTATTAGTGATCAACTCGACCAGATCAGAGTGCACATAACTAGGATGAGCCAGGACATCATTCAAATTCATCAAGACATGGCACGCTGGTGTGTAAACCTTCCCTATTCATTTCAAGTTAGAGAGCAGGGTTGAGAACTTGGGTATGAATTAAACAGGAATGTCAACAATGGGGCCCGTATCTCTAATTCACATGTGGCTGCAAGCGACCACCCCATAGAACCATTATTAGGCATCAACAACAAGCCGATACCCGATTTTCCTAAGACAACTTCAGACATTATTGCCTTGGATGGTAAGTGAAGCTTACCAAACACAACCTCAGAAAAAATACTAACTGATAGGTGCTAGATGCACGTACTGATGCCCTACTGCAAGCGCTAGGACTACCGCTGAATGGTACACTGGTGGACAAAAAGAAGCGGTTCGGTCACTACATTGGGTTCATAAGAATAGGCCTATGCGTGTAGTAGCGGGGAGGAATCAGGGTGTTTTATTCTTTTAGACACAACGTACTGGACCGGGAAGTGGATCAGGCGCAGAAGCGAATAGATTTGTATGTAAATTTTGCACAAATCCTTACTGCGGGAAGTTCCACAAAATAAATCGTCCGAATTCAACTCAAAAACAGGCAAATCTGAAATAGTGTGTTATCAGAGGTCTCTCTTACCCTTCTAAATATCATCTTCTTACTATTGTGCGTCAATTAAGATTTCCATATTTGTACTTTTTTGGTGCATTTTAACTGATCCACTTCCCATCTGATCTGCTCACCAGCCCTTCCTTCGAAATGCACTATTGTGTAGCATCGTACGGTTGGTAACCTAGGTAGGGACGATGCCGTGTATACCGGTAGTGCCATATTGCCTACTAATATACTTAATCCAGAGCGTATACGGCGAAAACCCAAATAAGCGGACGATGTGCTAGGTGGTCCAAAATTTCCCCCTCTAGGAAAAGGGCGAAAAACACAAAAAAAAACTTGCTCTCTTAGACGGGCAAAGTTAAAAAATAAAGGGACACTAGGGCCTCGGATTGATTGTTGCTACGTGTTTTCTGCCCGACATGACACTCTATGACAAAATCCCCATTTGACTCAATTTATTAACAGCAATTGTCCAGATTTTGTATTGTAACTAGACACACCCTTAACCCCTCTGTTTGTCAGATTACTGGGAAATCACAGGCCCACTATCAACAACTCCTCCTCAACAGGAGTGTAGGTAGCAAAGACTGGAAGATGTCGCAAGATACCACCACTAGCGAGAGCACAGGCTTCCCCGACAAGGGGGACTCTTTCCGGGAGGGGGATAATTACACGGTAACTGGCACGTCTAAGGGACAGGTGCAATTAATACCCGGGCGGGAAGGGGTCTACCCCGACAAGCCAGAAAAGAGCGGCCGAACACCACTCTTATATGCCACGAAAGATGGACACACGGGGGTGGTGGAAATATTACTCAGGCGGGGCGAGGTCGACCCTGACAGATCAGATAATTTTGGCCAAACACCTCTCTCGTCCGCTGCTCGGAATGGGCATGAGAAGTGGTGGAAATACTGGTTGGGGGAGAAGATGTCAACCCCGACCAGCAGGATAGGGACCGCTGCACACCTCTCTCGTATGTTGCTCGTCATGGATGGGAGGAATCAGTGGGAATACTTCTCGACCGGGAAGATGTTAACGCTAACAAGCCAGATTAGTGCGGCCGAATACCGCTCTCGTACGCTGCTCATGGCGGACGTGAAGCACTGGTGAAAACACTACTCCGGCGGGAAGAGGTTAGCCCCGACAAGCTAGATCATGAAGGTAGAACACCGCTCTCGCATGCCACTGAGAATGGAAATGAGAGAGTGGTGGAAATACTCCTCTCGCAAGATGAGGTCAGACTTGACAAGCTAGATAAGAACGGCCAGATACCGCTCTTTTACGTTGCCCATGCGGTACATGGGGGAGTGATGGAAATGCTACTCAAGAGACATGAGGTCAATTCAAACCAGCAAGACCGCTTCAGTCAAACTCCACTCGTGTATGTCGCTCACAATGGACTTGTGGGAAAGGCGAAAATACTACTCAGGCGAGAGGAGCTTGTCCCTGATAAACTAGATGAGTACGGCGCAACACCGCTCTCGGTTACTGCTCAGAATGGACATGACAGTGTGGTGAAATTACTACTTGGGCTGGAAGCGGTTAGCACTGATAAGCCTGATGATGGCGGCCGCACACCACTTTCGTATGCTGCTGGTCATGGACATGAGGGAGTGGCCAAAATCTTGCTGCGGGGGGAAGAAGTCAACACTGACAAACTAGAGAAGTTCGGCCAAACTCCGCTCTCGCACGCTGCTGTGAGTGGGCACGAGTGTGTGGTGCAAATACTTCTCGCGCGGAAAGATGTCAACCCTGAAATGCCCGATAACTACGGCCGAACATCCTTCTTCCATGCTGCGAATAATGGACATGAGGGAGTGACGAAAATACTGCTTGGGCGGGAGGAGGTTAACCCAGACCAGCGAGATATTCTAGGCCGAACACCGCTCTCATTTGCCGCCCAGGATGGACTTGAGGCAGTAGTTAAAATATCACTCCGCCGGGAAGAGGTTAATGCCAACCAGCGGGATAATGATGGCCAAACACCTCTCATGTGGGCCGTTAGATATGACCACAGGAGAGTGGTGGTGCTGCTACATTCTGTGGAAGCCGTAACGGAACGATCACTTAACTTGAAAAGAAAGGAGGCCCAAACAAATTGAACTCGCCATTCTTTCCCTTGCCGTTAATATTACTGATAGGAGCTGTGGTTGACCTCACCAGTGTTGCGTGATATCCGATGAGGTGGGAATCCATATATATGTTATCACACTTGCGTGATACTCCCTATCTCCTAGCGCAGAGTGAGAATTTTAGAGTTTGTGTTTACGGTCTAGTTAGCGCGGTAAAATGTTTCGTTATTGTTATAAAGTATATTTTTAAATTTTGAAGTTTTCACCCTCTGCTATTGAAATTTCCCCCGCCGGTAAATTCTTGCCTGTGCCTTTTCATTTCTCGCGCAGTTTTTTTCGTCCCTTGTCCCACCCATGTCACCATCCATGTGTGATGTGTAAATTACATAATATTATTATTCCAGTGTTGTTTAGATTGAGGAAAGCAGTGCCCCAATGCCACAAAGGCTCTCTAGGCGATTGTGGACAACATTTATAAACGGTGCCTCAATGGAGTAGTCTAATAGATAGCTTGAGATTGCACTTGGCGGAGACATACAGGATATCCCCATGGCAGATATGAGTGCAAAGGATAGGTGCCTTGCTAGTAAGTATTTAGTGTCCCTCATTAGTCTTGTCTACTCGTACAGTTGCGCCTAGCAATAGGGAACCTTGTTGTACTTCGTAATGAGTCCCCAGTTACAAAGAATATTACCCTGCAGCCACACCAGTTGAACCTACTACAGAGCACTCGAGCAAAAATTAGTGAAAGAGACTTTGAGGCCTTGAATCTTGGCGTCCGTTATCCCATGGACGGATGAGACATGCAGATTCTCGACCTTCCAAATCCAGTATCTGCACCCATTGCAAAAACGGCGATTAATCAGCAGAATATAACTTTAACTCGACGTAATTGGAGGAAACATGCAGATTCCGGACCGAAAGTTACCCTGAAGAGGTATTCCACCTTCCATTAACTGCAGGTCGAGAATCTGCATGTCTCATCCGTCCATGGGATACGGTAGGGAAGGGAGGTAAGACAGTACTCGAGTAGATTAGAGGGAGCTTAGCTGTGTGGAGCTCCCCAACCAAAGAACCGCTAGACCGATACCGTAGTCTCTAGCCACACTGAGTCGAAGTCGGATGCCTAACTTGCCTAATCCGGGCTGTGAATCCCCAGTTGGGGGAATCAAACCCTCTTAGGGTTAGGAGTTAAGTTAGGGGTCTCTGATCAGGGGACTACCGGGACACCATCATACCAGAACCATTCCTGTTGCCATATCACTTTTATTTCAGTACCCACTCAAAAGGTCTCAGCACCTGACTTTTTCCCTCGGCGCCAAAGTGTCCGAATACCTTTGAAATCGGCTAGTGCAGCGATTGCTGATAGTGGATTTATCAGGTTTCTACGAGCCTCGGTAGACTAACTCCCAACCAACGCGTCAACCAAAAGCATAAGTAGACACCGGTATCATCCCCACCCCCGGTACTTCCCAGACCAGCGCCGCGAGAAACCACTATAGAACATGTCGTTGTGGCCTAACAAACCTATTTTCGAGCCCAACTTCAAATACTCTTCGCTCGATGAAGCCATAGCGACAGACACCGTCAATATAAAAGCTGGCGAATACTCGGCGACGCTGCCCAGGGATTGGTGCATCGGTCTCGGTTTGTACCTCCTCCGAATCCAATTATTCTGTTGTTGTTGATGGGAAAAATTAGTTCCGCATGGAGGATACTTGACGTCGCTCCTACTCCATGTAGGAACAAAGCACATGACCTCTCATCCGGAGCTATCAAAGCTAAATCAGCCGCATCCGATCCACAGCGCCCTAACCTTCCTCTCCCGGTGCGCTCCCGGACAGGCGAGGCTCGTTGCAGCAGTCCTCAAGACTGGGCGACAATACACCTTTCTCCGGGTATCGCTCTATCAGGGCGTTCCCTGCCTAGAAGCAAACATCGCATTCACACACATGGCCGAGCACCAGAACGGTCCCACACTAAGAACTGTGCCTCTTCCGCCACCACCCCGCTCCGACGGGTTGTGGGATACAACTGCGGGCGACCCTCTCCACGACGTCCGCCCTGTTGCCAAGAAGCTCCTCTATAAAACCACCTCGGGCAGCCACTTTGGAAGCGACAGGGAGAACTCCCCGAGCGTGCGCGAGGATTGGGTTAAAATGGCTGATGGATCGAAGTTCTCGATCACCTCTCTGGGCTATCTTAGTGATATGTTTCTCCCACTGCCAGAGAACTACGCTGAGACGGGCAGGACGCATTGGTACCCAACGCTTGCTCTGTCGATTGAGGTTAAGAGGGGGTCTGAGCGGGATGGGTGGGACGTGCTGTTTCGCAGGATTGAGAGCAGGGTCATTGAGAATGGAAGGATGGATATCACAGTTGACATGTATGATGAGGAGGGGAGGATCGTCGCGATTAGCCATCATGTCGCGATCATTGTGGATGCGGCGAGGAATAGGACGAAGGTTGCGAAACTTTAGATTTAAGTTTTATTTCTTTATCATGCGGTAGATTGAACTTTAGCGTCGGCGGGCAGAGCTTTGTATCAAGTTGTGTTATTTATGCCATAGGAGTTCATTTTCCACATCCTAACAAAAGTGCATCACAAGAAGTTCTTAAAGTCCAAACACTCGCTCCACAAGGACCGGATTATAGTCTTAGGGACTGTTTGGCACGCCAGCATTTGTGGTATGCATTGCTAAACGCCTAAAAGAACTTTTGTAAGGTAAGAAAAATAGCTGGCTATTTGGGCTCACTAGAGCGGAGAAAGCAATATTACACAGTAAAAGTAACCTGTCAAACCTTGAGATATATCAGCCATAAAAATTTTAATTTTTTTTTCAAGCCCTAGATTACCATGTTTTCAAACTGCATGAAACTTTTATAAGGTTTCCAAATTCTGCCTTTTAAATAGTGTGCTACCAAACACTGCTAACCTTATAAACTGCATTCTGTGAGGCAAACCTTACAAACGTTGACGTGCTAAACGGCCCCTTATTCTTTAACGAAACTCGTTGGCTCCACGAGTTTTGGTAATACGGTTTATGACGAGAAAGCTGCCTTATAAAGCCTACTTTCCCTCTCCAATATTATTATATAGAGCAGGATCTCTCAAAGTTAACAGTGACACCAACACCAAACTCGCGCCAAGAGCTGTCAACTATTCCAGCAGCTATTCCAAAAAGGGATCTAATTTCTGACGCGAAGTCACGAGCTACAAAGCCAGTTGACTGTCCCCGCCAAGCCAGGACCAAGTGACATCACCCCTCGGGCAAAAACACGTCTCCCCGCCATCCTCTAGATTCTCCCAAACGCCTTGCGCGAAGTCACGCCGCCACACTGCAGTACACATTATGTGTGGAAGGTACGACGAAACACCCTGCCCTTCTTCTTTGCATGGCACATTTCTCACGCTCTGATCTACAGATACGCTGTTGGTGACGGACCCGGTCACATTGGCCACCGATTTCAAGCCAACGGATTACCTGTACACCAGGCACCGCCGGAAGAGGGGGGCGATATCCGGAGGCATTTCAACATTGCGCCGGGGAATTACCAGTTGGTATATCGGGCGCTCCCAGGTAACCCAGGGAATGCGCCAGAGGAAGCGTCGGGAGGTGCTACGCTCGGGGAGCCCGGGGTGGTGTATGCTCTTGAGTATATGAAATGGGGTATGTCCATACCCGAGGAAGACACCCCTGCCTGATAAAGTGGCTCACCATGTGAGGGGGTTAGGATTAATACCGTCGTGGAGTACTTCACCGCCGAATTATCCGGGTTTGTTAAAAATGACAAATTGCCGCTCCGACAGCCTTGCCGAGAATAAACCCCTTTGGAGCATGAAGAATAATAAGCGGTGTATTGTCGTGGCATTGGGGTTCTATGAATGGTTGCATAAAGGGAAGGAGAAGATTCCGCACTTTGTCAAGAGGAAGGATGGGGAGATGATGCTTTTCGCGGGGTTGTGGGACTGTGTACAGTATGAAGGTATGCATATGACTTGTCTCGGAGTCACCGAAAGAACGGTATTAATGTCTACATGTACAGGAAGTCAAGAGAAGTTATATACATACACAATCATCACTACCGAAGCCAACGAGCAGCTATCGTTCTTGCACGAACGCATGCCAGTTATACTAGAGCCACGTCCGCCTCCTTTCCCTCGCGTCTCGCATGCGTAGCTAACCGAGTGAAAAACAGACGAAGTCAACCCTTGGCTGTCCCCAAAAACCAAATCCTGGAATCCAACTCTCCAGTCCCTCCTAAAACCCTACCAAGGCGCTCTGGAAGTCTACCCGGTTTCCAAAGATGTCGGCAAAGTCGCCCTTGATTCCCCCAACTTCATCATCCCCATAGACTCAGCCGAGAACAAGTCCAACATCAAAAACTTCTTCATCACGCCAAAAAAAGGCATCAAGCCCAAGGCCACGCCGAAGGAGGATGACGACGTTGAAATCACTGGAAGCTCTCCCGTGAAGCAAGAAGCATCTGAGGACTCCCAGCCCGAAAGCTCAGCCCGGAAATCGGGAACTTTAAAGAAACCGATGAAAAACTTCTTCATAACGCCTAAGACGCCTTCCTCAAGCCAAAAACTTAAAAGGGAAGAAAAGGACGCTCCCGGAGCGAGTTTAACTCCTCATATCCCCTTCAAAATAGAATCATCCTCGCCTTCGCAAGCCCCACTCCCATCCTCCTCCGCAGAAGGTAGTTCCATAAAAAGAGAAAGATCGGAAGAAGGTGGCGATGAAGAGCTTGCCAGAAAACTGGCAAGGATGGATAGGCTGGAGGAGGAAGGCGACGAGGAATTAGCTAGGAAACTAGAGATGGAGGAGCGGCTCTTGTCCAGTCCATTGGGTCCCAGGGCTGTGAGCTCCGTTGTGAATACTTTGAAGAACGTGAAGGGTGGGGCGAAAAAGAAAGCCACGCCGGCGAAAGGAAAAGGAAAGGATAAGGGGAGCCAGAAGATTACCAGCTTTTTTGGGAATCAGTAGTGCATTTGCTGGATTGCTCTGGGGGTGCTTCTAGAACACATATGTGGAATCTGAAAATTCAGTGTGATTGGTTGAGTACCGTATTTATTTTCCGTACCATAGTAGTGTAGTTTGTCTGTACGTGGTTTGTTTGTACGGAGGTGGCGCCACGTTATTATTATCCTGGTGTTTGTGTTTGGCATTTTGTTTCTTTAATAGGGTGTTTTGTGTGTTACTAGTATTCTCTCATATGAGTATCGATTATCAAATTTCTTCTCCCATGTAGCTTTGGGGTTCGCCTGCTATACAAAGCCACCTACATACGGTGATCTCCGCCAAGTTCGATCAAGTAGCGGGTTATGCGGTGGCGCACCTTCCTCTCAATTTTAGCCATGAGCACAAAAACAAGGAAGGGAAAAAATCAGAAACCAGAACTCTTGGGAGTACGAGAAATGGTATTCTCCTTCTGGCTGCTGGGGGACCTGGGCGTCAATGCCAGCCCTGTCCATCACCATCATTAGAACTTCCTGAGCTTCGACCAGTGTTCTCAACCGTCCGGGGGCCCGACCGGGCCCCGCGGGGGGACTGCCAAGAGCCCTGGACGGGACGGGAAGGCAAGCTGTAGTCCGTCCCGTCCGCCCTCAGGGCAGGACGGCCGTCTTTGGGTAGGACGGCGGGCCCTACAGGGTGAGACATTTTAGTGCAGGGCAGGGGGATGGACGGCCGGGGACTATTGAGGACGGCCGGTGATAGGTGAGGACGGCCGGGGACTGTTGGTATAAGGTTTCTCCTCTCAAATGTTTATCTCAGCCTTCTTTCTTATTGCTTTCACGTTGGGTGTACCTCTTTATACGCTCCTTTATTTCTTTTGTTCCTATGTACCTTTCTTTGAATGTCTTTGTCCGAGTCACCTATTGTGAACTCCGGAGGTACTGGCAGGAACAAATTACCTTTCTATATAGTGCAGCTGTATCTTTCTTATTATTCAAGTAAGAGTTTTACTCACTCAATGATTCATACTACGGGTTATTCTTACTTCACACTTGAAACAATTGCGCACTGCTACAGGGACTGCCGGGGACTACACGAGTGATGTCTCATGATTTCAACCTGGCTGGTACCGAAGGTCCAAGCGCAGGACTATCCCTTGGAGCGCTGAGACAAAGGAATTCAGTGCTCCCGCGAATTGCGCAAGAATGGTCCAAAACCTAGGCTTCAGCTATATCATTTGGGGCTGTTTAGTAATCCCAATCCCTGCTTATATACCCTGTTATGGCGCAATTTCGCGGGAGCACTGAATTCCTTTGTCTCAGCTCTCCAAGGGATAGTCCCCTATAGTCCGTCCTAGCACCCCCAAAAAGACGGACTATGAGCCATAGTCCGTCCCGTCCTCCCCCAAAGACGGACGGACTGGACGGTTGAGAACACTGGCTTCGACTGTTTTATATTTATGTTAGCCGTGTAAGAACCGCCACCATTGCAGGAGAAAAGTATTATACTGGAGCGTTTGCGGTTGTTATTCCACTAGCTTGACACGAATTCCACAAATCCATCGGTGGTCTCCGGACCCGAAATTTCCAACCAGGTCTCTGTTTCTGGTACTGAAGGTTTAAACTCTAATCCAGCAGGCACAGGGAGCTCCGATGGTGTGAGTGTGGTGGGAGGCATAGACGGGGCTTCCTAGTCCATTATTTGGACGGTGGCTACCTCTACCGAATCGGTTATGGAAAGAGGATTCAGGTCGGGATTGGATTTGAAGAAAGAGGAGATGGTTGGGAACAGGCTGTTGAGAACGGAGGTAACATTGGGGTATGCAATCGGCAGTGGAGACATTTAATGCTAATAGTTTTCTTGAGACAGAAGCGGGTGTTATGGGTTGGGTGGCGGTAGGATAAAGAAGGAGTAAGAGAAATTGGAGAAGGAGAAGTGAGAAGCGGTCCATATATCTCTGGTGAGACTTCTATATTTCACGAGGCCACCTAATTATCTCATATAGCGTAGGCTATTTTAATAGTTTCCTATTAACCCATCCATAATTAGCTCCCTGCGCACTCACCCAAGTAGAGAATGGGAAGAATAACCCCCCGGAATAAACAATCCCTCACCAACTCTCAACACATCCTCCAAATACTTCGCTCCCTGAAAACTCTCCCACTCCCCCACCCCGACTCTGCCACTTTCAGCATCCATATCCACCCGACTGGTATTCGGTATATCCACCCTACCCCCCTCAACACCCCTGGGGAACAGCTTTTTGCTCTCAGAGGACGGGTAGAGCCTAACGTACTTCCGTCCGAAGACCTAGCATAGGATATTTGTGTAGGAATCAGTATGTAACGGCGAGACCGTCCCCGCGGGACCAAACCAGGCATTGATGATCGGACTTTCAAGCGGATGCGTGCGCAGGTCAGGGGGCGCAGGTGGTGGCGTGGTATAGCAGCAATCCAGAGTTAAGATATCCGCCCTCACCGAAGGGGTTTGGGAGAGTAGACTGTGCTGGGCTAGATACCCTGGATACGACGACCTGTCCACCTCTGAGGAAAGAATATAGGTCTTTGAGGAGTCACAAGATGGCATGATCTTCTGGTACCAGTTCTCCATAGTGTAGGATTTTCCCTGCTCGATGAGCACGGGGCGGATACCAAAGTGGGTGTTTGAGAGGGATGGGAAGGTGAGGACCAGGGGTTTGTGGCCATTGCTCCAGGCTGTTAGTAGGTTTTGGATCTGTAGTGGGGTGTTTGCCACGTCAAGGTGGTTTTGGGGGAAGCCGAGGGATGGGGGCGTTGTAAAAATTGGGATCTGGTGAGTGATTTTTGGTGATGGAGTGGGAGAAGTTCGCAGTTCTTGGGGGAGGAGGGAGGGGTGGTTAGTCTCCTTCGCTTCTTCCTTGATGCTTCCCTATCCTCCTCCTTCCCCTCCTCCCCCTCCTCCCTATCTCCATTTGCTTCCGCCTTCTCTCCCTTCCCTCTCCCCTTCCCCTTCCCCCTAGCACTATCCATCTCAGCCCCCTCCATAATCTCCTCTTCATGCAGGAAAGCCCGAACATACCCCTCCAACTCCGCCAATATCTTTTCGATAACCTCCCATCGCCCATTCCCGGGTACCACCGCCATAATCAAGGCCATATCCAGGGTCCTGGCAACTCATCTGCACGCCTAACACCCTCCACATCCCTGGCAGAACAAGTGGTAGTGCTGGTCCTAAGAAGCTTCGGGATCGTCTTGCCATCGACGGGCCCGTTGATTTCGTCCATCCAAGTTCCACCGTCAGATACCGAGTCCATCGCTCAATTGATTATGTAGCTTTCCTGGGGAAATGGAAAGGAGGAAAAAAAAGGAGAAAGAAAAGACTTGGTCTAAACTCATGGATAGACGGACGAACTGAGAGACCACCCGGCGATGCTGATACTAACCGAAACTCTGCTGATCCCAATGGAGTTCCCGGTTAGGACCCCACCACATTTCTCGCGGGAGTGGTTTCCCGGTGTTTTTCTTCGGCAAGCTTGTCCTCCCACATTCCACAATTCACACAAGTTCCACCTCCATCCTCCCTCCTCTTCCCAATTTCTGCGACACAATGCGTATGCAACTTCATCTCGTCTCCCCACGCGTCAGTGGTAGATGTAAAACGACGCGGAATCCCATCCAAGGCATCGGAAACAGCGACAACATAGGCCAGATTGTCCGGAATGATCCGATTGACATCCACAAATGCCGGTCTGTTGTACAAGAAACTGTAACATCTTCTCCCGTTCATACAATAGCTTATATCCAGCCCAATACTCTTGAATTTAGCAACGACTAGAAGAGTAATAAGCGGGTGCGGATCGCACAGCGTAAAGTTAGGAGGAAGGTTGTTCTGGGTACGATCTCTGGGAGGGCGGTGGAGGTGGTGCCGCTGATGAGGCCCCGGGTTATGCTGGCGAGGGGTTCCTGGTTTACAGAGAGGCCGAGATGGGGAGCGACTGCGAGGGCGGGCTGTTTTTAGTAGAGAAGCAGTGAGAAGAAAGGGAGCGAGTGAGCACCTATGATCAAAACTCTGTTTATGAAGGAGTATAGGGCCCAGATATTTAGCGCCCAGTAGGCATAGCAGAGACCTCTACTGAACGGGAATAACCGAGACAATGACTGAGGTATCTATCCCGGATAAACGAACGGTCCGAACGCTAAGGCAATTCCTATAATCCCTACCCCTAGCTTCACAAGGTTCCCAAACTGGATTTGGAAGATGCTGTCGCCGAGACAGTACGCTCTTAGTAGAAAAACAAAGTATGCTGGCGCTAGGTAGAGGTATATATGCTTGAGGCAGAGCAATGCAGCAAAGAGGAAGCCGGAGTATAAGCGGGTAGAAAGTGACCGGGCGAGGACCATGCGGAGGATTAGGATTTCGTTGCATTGGAAGTGAATGTGGTCGATTATTAAGAAGCCGGGTGATAAGAGAATTGATAGAGCTACAGCATGAGCGGGGTGCTTCGAGGATTCGGGATTCATATTTATGAACCTTTGTCATTATTAGCATTATTTGAATTCAAGAGGACAAAGGAGGAGGTACTTTTGCAGCGCATAATAATTCCGTGAACATCACAGACAACCGCTGAAAGTATATTGTCCGAACAGAACCATATCCCAAAACCCTCACATCCCGCATCGCCGGAAAGAATTGAGCGACCTGACTGAGTATCCATTCGAACGCTGCAAGGAAAGGAAGATAATTTAGTGTCCACTCCGAATTTTTCTACCCCTCCTATCAGCCTCCACTCCCAAGAGCCCATTCCCAGCTTGAAGGAAAAACAAAAGCACATATCATACCTCATAGTATCACTCCTTCGCCCGTAATGAATGAGTAATTGCTAACCAATTCCTGTGAACTTCGAAATCCGTAGACTTGCTGCTCACCACCGCAATCAGCGGTGCAGGCCGCACATAAATAGCATGAGGTATATAGGGAAAACAGGCTATGCAGGGAAGAGTACTCGCGATGTCGAAGCGTTTTTTTAAAAAAGAGTGCTATTACATACCGCCCAAATCCAAGCAAAAAGACCAAATTTTGATGGTATGCAATAGCAGTCCTTTTTTAAAAAAACGCTTCGACATCGTGAGTAGGAGCTTAAAAGCCATTGGGGCAATACCCACCCCACCACCCCACCACCCCTCCACACACCACCTCCCTCCACAAACCACCTTCCTCCACACACCACCTTCCTCCACACACCACCTTCCTCCACACACCACCTCCTCCCACACACACCACACACCACATACCACACACCACCGTTCCCCCCCCAAATGGCAAACCCACCCGATTTCAACCACATATTCCTGTCATTGACCAACGCAACCGCCAAAGTTCAGGAGGCGATGAACGAAATCAACAAGGCTGCCGTTGAGTTGCTTAAAATGAAGAAGTTCCACGAAGAACTTAAAGATGCGATGCTTATGTCGGCTCGTAACTTCGATGAACAAATTAACAGAGTGTATGTCAACCCCCTAATTCCTTTTTAGCTGAGACTAATTTGACCCTTGACTAAACAGCGAGATTAATAACATCGCCCGCCTCTACAATTCGAAAACCCACTCCTACCTTAAACCGTTGGTTGCCCGCAATGGCAACCCGGTTGAAAATTTCCCCCACACTTTCCAAGAGTTCTTGGGGCTTGATGGTTAGTAAAGCTTCCCCAACACAATATTAGAATAAATACCAACTAATGGGTGCTAGAGGAGGGTATCGACAACTTGACTGCTAAAGTACGGGGACAAAGCTTTTCGTCCGGCGCGGCAACGGCAACCCCACTCCCACCATACATTTATTACCTATACAACCACAACTGCTTAGAATGAACTGAAAA
>Ga0307507_10008021_pt1 | contig 14877 bp, 2 predicted proteins | sample 7_EM_MG_FD_207223 | JGI IMG/M metagenome (GOLD analysis project Ga0307507, IMG submission 207223) | Populus trichocarpa ectomycorrhiza microbial communities from riparian zone in the Pacific Northwest, United States - 7_EM | ecosystem: Host-associated > Plants > Roots > Unclassified | place... | reverse complement strand
TTTTAGCCCCTAAATTATAATATCTTAAAAACCACCAAACTAATTATTATGCAACTTTAATAGAAGCTGCAAAGTGTATATAAAAGTCTAAATCTAAATTATTAGAATTTATTATTAAGTGGTTGTTGAGATATTAAAGTATAAATTTCCTAATTTTTGGTAAGTTTTTTGAGGTGTCGAATAACTGGGGTTAACGAATGAGTGGTAAAACACGTTAGTGGTTAAGATATGGTTATTTACTGCAAATTTACCTAGTAGAAGGTAATCTACCTAGTTATCCTAACTATAGGCGACTACCTATTATAGGTACGCTTTTATGCTAGCATTAGCGTTTTCCAGTTACCTAGCAGTTTTATAGTAAAAGGATATAGATATCTTAATGGAGATGCCAAGGCGTTAGTAGATTTATCTCTATATATTAGAGTTAAACTATATGCCTTAGTCAGACGTAATTAAGTTAGGTAACCTATATAGTTAGTAGATTTTGCGAAGAAAGGTATTAGTAATATTGCTAACGGCTACGCCTTTGGTTAGAATGTAGTGGCGCTCTTTTATAAGTTGGTATATTATTATAAGGATGTTCTTATAGGTACGGCCATATTATTTATAAGGTAGTAGGTTAACAATAAAATTAATGGCAATATCTGCCTATTATTATATAAGTACTAGTAAAGGGTGTAGTAGTCCTTAGTACTTTGTATTAAAGGCCTTAGCGTGCTTATAACTATTGCAGGCGCCTATAAAGCGTTTAACTAAGTCTATTATTTTTAGTTAGAAGTAGTATCGGCTAAAAAGCTTATAGGTTTCTTTTTTGCCTAGGTGGCCGCTTAATTAGAGGTTATAGGCTATTTGGATTAGTTACTATTATAGATTTTTTAAGTTAGGGATAAATAGGCGGCCTTTATAATAAAGCCTATTTTCTTTTACTTCCAAGGCCGCTATATTAATTTAGCCTAGGCTTTAGAGGTTAGTAGGTAGCGTATAGGCGCTAGCGGTCTTTATAGTAATAAGTTAATATAGTAATGGGTTAATAGAGGTGTTATATACTATAGTAATAAGTTTATTAATTTTAGAAGGTAACTTTAGTTCTGTAGTATAAAGCTAAGGTATAGTTAGTTCTATTATAGGTAGTATACCTAGGGCCAGATTTTATGCTTTTAGGATTATCTGTTATTAGAACTAATTATAGGGGTTATCTTTAGACTGAGAAAGGTCTTATAAGCGGCGTATTAGGCTATTAGGCTTAGTACCTTATACTCTTAGTCTATATATAATTCCAAAATTAAAACTAGAGAGGAACTTATTTTAGCGTGCTTAGTATTAGTTTAGCTATTTTATAGTTATAAAGTACTTAAGGTTGCAATAGTCCGTAAGAACTTTAGTTGGCTAGTTAAGTTCTACTAAGGAGAGTTCTGGTTAAAATTATTTAAACGCTTATATAATTATAAGGAGTTCCTTGTTATAGATCTTATAGTTATATTCTTATAGTATAAGCTTAAATAAGTAGAATGTGACTAGGTAGAGGAGACTGTTATTACCTATCTAGAAGAGGACGCCTGCGTTAATATAGTTTAAGGAGTTAGTGTGACGGTGCTAGAGCGCGTTACCTGCCAAATTCTACCATGCTGCTGCCATATTCTGCCAACCTATGATTGGCTCGCTTACCGCTAGCGCCTTGGCGGCTGCCCTTTTATATATATTTACTATGGTCCTAGCGACCCCCTTCTTTTCTTCTCCTTAGCTTAGTATCTTTATTAGATAGCAATCCACAAGCTTTAGTTTAGAGGCATTTGTACAAGCCGTTACATTATACTAAGCTCTCCATATACTGCCTAGAAAGGCCTTAATAATATCCCACCCTATAAGAAACTTTGTCTATAATAACGCGTTAACGTGCTATACTTAGATACTAAAATAACTCTACATTACCTGGGAAGGCCTTAATAATATCCCACCCTATAAACTAGATAGGATTGGACCTGTACCCCCGGAATTAAAACTGAATTGTATGATTCCAATAAACCCTAGGAAGCTAATAATGGCACCTAAAGCGAGTTTATCCAAAAGAGCTGCCCTAACTTAAGAAGAACACAAGATTCAATTGGGATCCGAAATTGAGGATAATAATAATAGTATAAATATATACAAACAGATTCGTGCCCTAACGGCTAATTAGGAAGCTAACTGTCTCTAAGCTTAAAGCACACAGGAGACCCTATAAGAGATCCTAGACAGCCTTATAGCCCTATAAAGCTCAGCCCCCCCTTCCAGAAGTCCTAGTCATCCTATTTACTTAACTAAATATGACACACCAGGGAGTATGGACACAATAATAAAATAATTAAAGTCCGTTAAGCTCCCTAACCCCTAACTACTGTCCGATAGGATAGACCCTACCTTTAAGAATTAGAGGATTTAAGTATAAGGAAAGCTCCGCGTTAACTATAACTATTTCCTTTTTAAAGAAGCCAAAATGCTCTACCTCTTTAGTTAAACTATAGGGGATACCCAACAGCACCTTTAAGCTAAGTTTAAGGATGATTTCCCTATCCGATTTATATCTGTTAATAAGATGATACGGCACCTAGCTACCATCTACGTTAACCTAAACAAAGTACGGGATGCCTGGTACGACTATAATTACCTAATAATAAAACTAAACCAACCCTTTGCTGAATTCTAGACTTAATTCCTATACCTTGTAGGAGAAGGCTAGGTTCCCCTTAAGAACTACTATTTAGACTTGTACAATAAGCTGACAATCCAGCTATAAGAGAAGATTGCTGTAACCTTAGATAACCTACTAACCCATAAAAAACTCGCAGCTTGTTGCCTATCTTTAGACGCAGAATTAAAGCGGATCAACGCCCGCCCTAATTGGCAGAAGCAACCATATAGCGATCGCAACTCGCCAGCCACACCTATAGGAGCTGGAGCAGGAAGACAAGCTACATCTACTCTTACACTAAAAGCAGTTATAACTACGCACCGGCGAGCCTCGCCGGACTAGCTATATACTACGCCCTTAACTAGTACTTGTCACAATACCCTAATCAACCCCGCCTCGGCCACGTGCTATAACTGCGATAAGGAGGGTTACTTTGCCTCGTCTTGCCCAGAACTAGGGGATATTAAGGAGATAGAGGAAGGAGAAACGTCTAACAAGTTAGAAAAAGAAGAACCCTAGGGAAAGACTCCCCCCTAGAGTATCCTATTGATCTTAAAGAGATTGATTTAAGTTAGTTAATAGGTGGAAAATACTTTATAGTTCCATATATAGTATCTTAAAATGGATATAGAGTTAACTTAACTGCCCTTATTAACACTAAAGTAAATAGCTTTACCTTTATAAATACTGCCTGTGCAATTGATATTGCCAAGTTTCTAAATATAAAAGCCACCCTACTAGAGAAGCCTGTCTAGGTAAAAGGCTATAACGGCTAAGCCGGTAAGCCGGTTACCTATATCCTAAAGTTATATATCTCCCTTAATAGACAATGTTAATATAGCATCCCTTTCTGCATCTTAGACCTAGGGTCCTACAATATAATCCTTAGCCGAAAATAGATGTCCTACTTTAATATTTGGCTGAATATACGACAAAGACAGTTTATCTGGCCGGAGGATAGACTGAAATTACCCTTCTTTATTAGAGAAATCTGAACCAACTATAAGACACTAGCCGCGAAGTCTAATTCTATATATTAGTAGGATATCCGGGCCCGTAACCTAGCCTTTACCTAAGAAAACGCCTACTATAAAGCTGGAAAGAACTCTATACTAACAAAGATACTCTCCCAAAGCGCTACATTTGAGGAGGACTCTACGTATAGAAGCGGGATAGATAGTAATATGGACAGCATCTAAATCGCGCAGATCTAACTAGTATAGAAAAGAACGTACTAATAAGATATAAGGGATAACCTCTAAAAGATACAATAGGAGCTAAAAGGAGTAACAACAATGCTAATACCCTAGAGGGCCCTAAGGTTACACACACCCCCATTGTCCTATAACCCCCCTGTAGTAGACATCACCGTAATTAGCGCTATAGCGTTCCACTTTAATATATACTAGAAGGAAAATAAGGTCTTTATAATAAGCCTATATAAGATTAACCGGATTATTAACAAGAGGGAAGAAAAGCTAATTAAGGAAACTAATAAGAAACTGGTTAAACGTCTCCTTCCTACTATCTATACCAAGTATAAGGACGCGTTTTTAAGAGTAGCTTCGGACAAGTTACCCCCTTACCAGACATATAATTATAAGATTTAATTGGAAGCCAATAACTTGCTAGGCTATAGCCCCCTCTACTAACAATTAATAGATAAGCTAAAAGCAATAAAGTAGTACTTAATTAATAACCTAGATAAAGGGTTTATTAAGCTAAGTTAAGCCCCTTTTGCTTCCCCTATCCTATTTATAAAAAAGCCTAGTGGAGGCCTTTATTTTTATATTAACTATTAGAAGCTAAATGCTATTACTTAAAAGGATTAGTATTCTATTCCATTAATTAATAAAACCCTCGCACGTCTAAGCTGGGTAAAAATCTTTACTAAACTTAATATCCACCAAGCTTTTTACTAAATTAGAATAGACCCTATATTTAAAGATTTAATAACGTTCCGTACCCGTTATAGGTCCTATAAATACAAAGTTCTTCCTTTTAGACTAATAAACGGACTGGCTACGTACTAAAGGTATATAAATAACGTTCTTTTTAATTACCTTAACGAATTCTATACGGTATACCTAGACGACATCCTTATATACTTAGACAATAAACTTAAGCACTAAGTTTACGTTAAGAAGGTCCTAGAGAGATTATAGAACATAGATTTGCAAGTTAATATTAAGAAATATAAATTTAGGGTAAAACGCATAAAGTACCTTAGGTTTATAGTGAGTATAGATAGGATTAAAATCAACCCTAAGAAGGTCAATATAATCCGCAACTAGAAGCCCCCTTGTACTATAAAGGGGATCCAGTCCTTCCTGGGTTTTTGTAATTTCTACCGCCGATTTATCCGTAACTATAGAGTTGTAGCAATGCCTCTTATACAACTTACCCAGAAAGACACGCCTTTTATCTTTAATAACGACTGTATAAAAGCCTTTAGAGAGTTAAAAGATTAGCTTATTTTTTCTCTAATCCTTCGTTACTATAACCTGGACCTTAAATTAATACTAGAGACAGATGCTTCTAATAGAATTATAGCGGGAATCCTATTACAGTTATATTTAGACGGCGAATAGTACCCTATTACCTTTTTTTTAAAAATAATGGACCTAGCTGAGTATAACTATAAAGTATATAATAAAGAAATGCTAGCTATTATCTAATTACTGTCCCAATGGCGTATAGAGCTTGAAGGCATGAACTTCTAGATTAAGATATATACAGATTATAAAGCCCTAGAGTACTTTATAACTATAAAGCAGCTTACTGGATAATAAGCCTACTAGGCCAAAATACTCTCTAAATTCTTCTTTACAATTATATATCGTTCTGGTAAGTAAAACATTAAAGCTAATACACTAACCCAAAGGGAATAAGACGTAGGACCTTAGAATAAGCTAAAGACCTAATACTAGACGCGCACCCTCCTCTATCCCAAATAGCTTAACCCGCAAATTCTTAAAGAACTAAACTCTAAACGGAATAAGCTAGTACCCTTAAAGGGAGTAGTCTTGGATAAACTAATAGGGCTAGTTGACTGCATCCTAACTACAAACCGTATGGCTGACTCCCTAAAAGCCCTCTACAACTAAGCCGCGAAGGAGGACCCTAATTTGGAAATAGAAGAAGGACTGCTTCTATACTAAGGACGGCTTATAGTTCCAGATATTAATAACCTATAGATAGAGTTAATCCGCGAAGCCTACTATTAAGTCTCTATAGTATACCCTAGTTATAATAAGACCCACTAACTACTAGCGCCCCATTACTACTAGTAAGAACTTCTATCTAATGTGGATTAATTTATTAGAAACTGCTACGCCTATAAATACGCAAATGCCCCTAGGGATTGAACTCCTGGGTAGCTATAACCACTGCCAGTTCCAGAACGCCCTTGGTAATATATTACCATAGACTTTAAGTTATTTCCGAAGGACGCCTACGGCCATAATGCAGCCTTTATAGTAGTTAACCAACTATGCAAGCAATCTGTTTCCCTCCCTTGTTTTAAAACTATAACTACAAAGGATATAGCCCGCCTCTATATTAACAACATCTATCAATTCTACGGCGCCCCTAAATTAATTGTCTCTAACCATAGCCCCTAGTTTATATTAGATTTCTAGAATGAACTCTACCGTATCCTTAGAATTAAGATTAAGCTCTCTACTATATTTTACCCTTAGACTGATGGCTAAACCAAGATTATAAACTAGTACCTCGACTAGCGACTATGGCCCTTTATAGACTACTATTAGGACAACTGGTTGGAATTACTACCTATAATAGACTACGCGCAGCTTACACTCCCTTATAATAGTATAGGGATGTCCCCATTTAAACTGCTCTACGGGTATGCACCACGAACGTCCTTTGATTAGGATAGGCCTACTAAACTCGCTATAGCCCGCGAACGCCTTAGCCACGAGGAGGCCTAGGTATTTATTAAGAGAATATATAGAGCCTAGAAGACTGCTTAAACAATTATAAAAAAGGCGTAAGAAAAAAAGGAGTCCAATATAAACTAACATTGTCGCAAGAAAGACTTCCAAGTAGGAGATAAGGTATAGGTATTAATAAAGAACTGGAAAACCTAGAGGCCAAGCCATAAGTTAGACCACCAAATGGCTGGCCTATATAAGACTCTTTAAAAGGTAGGATACTCTTTTAAGGTTAAGCTACTAGAGTTAATGAGGATCCACCCCGTTTTCTCCCTGGACCGGCTATAAAAGGCTGCGGATGATCCACTACCTAGATAGTACAATAACCCCCTACCGCTAATCCAGATTGCTGAGGACGAAGAATAGGAAGTTAAAGAAATCCTAGCAGTAAAAAAGGTCCGTAATGTCTTAAAATACCGTGCAAGCTGGGTAGGCTATGATGACGACCTAGAGTGGTACCCCGCATTTAATTTTAAGTACTCCCCCTATAAGCTATAAGATTTCCACCTAGCCCACCCTAATCTCCCTAGACTATTACGTAAATTAGACAACTGGATTAAATGCTAGAAAGAAGGGTTAGATAATTATAACAATTTAAACAACAATAGGGAGCTCGGACAACGCCTAAGGGCAGGCTTTTTCAGGAGGGGGGGGTAATGTAATGGTGCTAGAGCGCGTTACCTGCTAAATTCTGCTATACTGCTGCCATATTCTGCCAACCTATAATTGGCTCGCTTACCGCTAGCGCCTTGGCGGCTGCCCTTTTATATATGTTTACTATGGTCCTGGCGACCCCCTTCTTTTCTTCTCCTTAGCTTAGTATCTTCATTAGATAGCAATCCACAAGCTTTGGTTTAGAGGCATTTGTGCGAGCCGTCACAGTTGGTCTTAAGATAGAGTTATTATCCTAGTATAAAATAAGCTAGGATAGGTGCTTTAGTAAACGCATTTTTAAGATCTTGGAACGCCTTCTTATATTTAGGCGTCTAAATAAAACGTAGATATATTTTTCTTTCTTTTACAGAAAGGCCCTTTATTTATATTATTGCTATAAGTAGTACTATAACACCTAAAAAGTTGTATATAAATTTTTAATAAAAGTTGGTAAAACTAAGGAAGGCTTATATGTCTTTAATGCAGTTAGGGGTTTGCTATTCTATAATTGTATATGCCTTCTTAGGGTCTATACAGACACCCTTAGTAGTAATAATTAGTTTAAAGTATTTTACTTCTGTAACTAAGAATTCGCACTTCTTTAGATTAATATAAAATTTTGTGTCCCTAAGGCGCTATAGGACCTTTTAAACATGCTTAGTATACTTAGAAGGGTTATTGCTGTAAAAAAGTATATTATCTAGGTACGTAGAGTAGAAGTTATTAAGGTAGTTCTATAAGGCGTTATTAATATAGCTTTAGAAGCTACCTAGGCTGTTATATACGCTAAAGGGTATAATAGTATATTTAAATTGGCTAAAGCGCGATATAAATGCGGTTTTCTATTTATTACCCTCCTGTATTTAGAGGCGGTTAAAGGCGGCGATAATATTAAGCTTAGTATAGATTTTGGCTTAGCTAAGCCGCTTAAAAGTCTTATATATAAGCGGTACAGGGTATTAGTTCTTAATTGTAATAGTATTAAGTCCTCTATAGTTAATATAGAATTAAATACCATCTTCTAGCTTCTTAGTAAGGAGAATAGAGGTAGCTGCTAGGGATATACTAGGATAAATAAATCCTTTATTAAGGTGCTTGTTAATATACTTTTTAATAACTAGAAATTCGTCTTTTAATATTAGGTAGGGCCTCTTATAGGGTAGCGTTTTTCTTTATTTAATATTAATAGTATAGTTATTAGGTTAATATAGGGGGAGTATATCTGCGCCCTTTTATAAGCATATATTAATAAAGTTATAGTATCTCTTAGGGAGGAGCTTACGGAGTTCCTTATTAGTAAATCCTTTTTTAAGCTTTATAAATTTCTTAAAGTCTAAAAGTAAAAGTCCATAGAGTTCCATAGGGGTATTGTTTTCTAAAAGGTTAACTATATCTATCCTATTACTATAAAGGACATAGTCCTATTCTTTATTAAGCTTATATAGTTATAATTAGGAAGCTATAGTAACGGTCTAGTTTTTTCTATATACTATATAGTAGAAGGCCACGGTACTTATATAGTGGCAGTTAGTTATAGGTAGGGTAATAAGGGGTTTCTTAGGTTAATATCCTAGGGAGTAAATAGAGGCGGCTAGGCTATACCCTAGGCAAGTCTCTCTATAGTATTTAGAGTTAAAGGTTACTTCTTTCTTTTTCTAGTTAATTGCGGGGTTATATTATTTAAGCTAGTTTATTCTAAGGATAATAAGGTAGTTGGTAAGTAGTATAATATAGGCCTAGAACTCTTCCTAGTGCCTATTTATATCTAGGTAGAGTTGTGCTATATAGGTAATTTTCTATGCGGTATAACTACTATTAGCAAGTTATAGGGCATGGGCTTCAGTAAGGGGTAAGGTGGGTAGAATATAAGTACGCATAAATTAGGTATCTATAAATTTATTAGTGGCTTTATAATTAATTATAAAACGGCTTTTATATTGTTTTTTAGTAGTAGTTCCTATTATAGGTAAAACTATCTATTTCCATCTATTTATCTTTACTAAGTTATCTATTAAGTAGGCTAATATATAGATCCCTCTATTGTTAAAGCGTCCCAACCTATAACTTAGGGCTAGGACTTAGTGTTTTCTGCTTCCGTATCTAACCTTACTGCTATTACTACGTCTTTATCTTATATAGTAGTAGCATATAGTAACGTATTTAGTGTTTAGGGTACTAGGTTAAGTATTAGGCGGCAGCTACTAAACCTAGCTATTAGGCAGTTTAGGTTATTATAATAATAGCCTTTTTAATAGCATCTATAGTAGCGTCCTAGTTTCTAGAGTAGCTCGCATTCTCTATTTAAGAGTTTTTACGGAAAGGTTAGTATAAAGAGGTTAAGATTAGCTCTAGTAGTATTTAAGGTAGTAGGCGTTAGTAGCTTAGTATATATCAGTTTAGTAGGTCCAGAGGACTTCTATAAAGAGGTCTTTAGGTAAAGGTTAGTAGTAGCAATTTAATTTAGTTATTGTTTAATCTTCTATAGGGCTGCTACTATATTATAGATGTTATTATAGTTATAGCTAGCGGCTGCGTAACTAAGGCAATAAGTACCTTTTTTAAGGAGATCTTTTTAGTCTTTAGTGTTATCTTAGGTAAGGGCTCTAGTGTATTCCTAGAATTTAATATAGAGCTTATTAAATAATTTGGTAGGGCTTATCTTTAGGGCACATAGTTTAGCTTAGTTAGTGGCTAGTAGGTTATAGTCATGGTATATTAGGTTAAGATTATTAAGGACTTTTTAATAGGACTGCTACTTTTAGGGGCTATTAGTCTCCTATTAGGTAAAGAGTCTATTAAACAGTGTACCCTTTATTCGCCCAATAATATAGCCAATCTTAATGTCTTCTATAGGAAAAAGGTAGACACTCTAAGTTAGTTTCTTATGGATTTATATCTTCTAGTAGCTATATTTCTTACAGTCTCCCTAAAAGACTAGGGGATTAAGGTAATATATATTAAACCCTATAGTAGCAGCTTAGGTTTAATTATTATAGCTTTTATTATTGCTGCTTTAGTAGGGGTTCCCATTAGGTAAAGCTATTTAGTATTAACCCTCTATTAAGTATTAAGTAGGTAAGGTTACTAGGGGCGTAAAGGCTTAGGTAGTGTTATATATAGTAGAGTAGAGAGGTATCTAGCGTTATTATAAATATATTTATTAAGCTAAGACTATAGGTACTTAATTATGCCCTCTTTTTTAGTAACTATAGCAATAAGTATAATATTAGCCTTCTTTAACTTTTAAACGTCGCGTTTAGACATATGGAGGTTATCTTTAGTTTCTTAACGTGTATTGTTAGTAAGCGCTTTACAGGCTTATAGGTCTTAGATAATATCACGATCTTAGGTAGTATGTATTTTAGCTTATATAAGCCTTAGGTGGTAGTTCTATAGAAGGCGGTAGTATTTATTAGGTTCTTATGCTACCATTTTTATAAATATCTTAGCGTCTTATATTTCAATTTTAATAGGCAGTAGCCCTTCTACTTGCTTATCTATAGTTATATAGTTAATAAAAAATAAGATATTATTAGTGTCTACCTCCTTAAGGGTTAAGGCCAGGGCTAATAAATTAAGTTCTCTTGGGATTAATTGGCGTTATAGGTTAAGTATAGGTATTAAATTGTTCTTTAGGTTTAATATAGTAGCTAGTAAAGAATATTATCTTACTATTATAGGTTCCTTAGAAGTATAAAGTAAGGTAACTTATAGATACGCTGCTTCTGGTAGCGTCTATAGTGTTATAAAGACGTAGAATTAGTTATAGGCTGAGCGTTGGTGGTAAAAAGGCGTAACGTAATATTATGGGACGGGGGTAGTGGCCACAAGACGTATGTATTTAAGGAGTCTATAAGATGTTGCGCGATCGATCGTAAGGGTTAAGGGCGTAAGGAGGTAATATACCTACGCGTAGCTGACGTAAGCTGCACGCGAGGTGTATATAAGAGCACGAAAGGGGACGCTAGGCGGACAATACAGCAACTATACAGGAGATAGTAAAACAAACGGAACGCCTTATACCAGGACTCGTAATTACCCGGATCCAATGGCTTTGACAGGAAAATACAAACCAAGCATACAATGAGAACAATGAGAGGACATAAGGGGCGCCAGAGACTCGCCAGGGAGACGACAGACGAACGCATGGCTCCCTTATTGTCAGCGTACATACACCAGGAATGCAAAAACTCCTTATCCAAAAAGGAATAATTATAAATGGCCTTATATACAACATAAGGCTCTACAACTACAGACTACGCCTGGAACGATGTTATCGCTGCGCATAATGGGGACACACCCAATCCACATACGCAGTATAGGTATGCTGCGGCCACTGTGTAGGCCCCTATGATATAAGATAATGTACAAATCAAGACCAAACAAAATGCGCGAACTGTCACCGAAGCACATATAAGGCGTGGGAGAGAGAAGACTGTATTAAATATAGGAGATGGAAGGAAAGGGCTTAATAGCTGCAGGAACAACTGCACACTAGGTTATATAAATAGAAACAATAGGTAATAAGCTAGGGGGACACAGGTGTCTTCCTAGCGTTTCCTACCTTTAATACTAGGGGGCTAAGCCAGCCATCCCAAGCCTTAACGGGCTAAAAGCAACGCCGCGCGACATTACCAGACTAAATAGGGACATAAGGGACACATGGGATATAAGGGAGAGGACGCCTAATAGGAAGACCCCTATAGACGGCTACGGCAAGTTTAAAGCCGGGACAATTAAGAATTAGATTTAACGCGGCAAATATAACATATATAGCTGGCTTATAAGGGGTATATAGCCAACCGGTAAGAACGGGGGAAGAACCAGAGGCAATAACAGACTTAGATTTAGAAAGGCTAGTAGGAACACAAGATATAGGAATGGAAAGCTCTATATAAAATGAATAGTGGCCAGGGAGCAAATATAGGAGATAGAAGTTTTAAACATTTTAGAGAAAGTGGAAACAAAAGAAGCGAGGAGCGAAGAAGAGGCGAAGGACCCCTGCTGGGGGTCCGCTACTTAACCATTATATAGTACAACTGCGGCAATACGAACCACCATCTAGCAAGGCCCCTACTAGACAGTCTAGACCCAAAGAAACACTATATTCTTGCCATACAAGAGCCGTATTATAATACCTATATATAATTAACATACTGCCCCTAAGGATTCCAGCTCCTGTATAAACCAAAAGCAGCTACATACGTATACTTTATGATTAGTAAAAATATTAGCCTTGCCTTATAGTTATGGCAGGCAGTTAACCCAGATATTACAGTTATAACCATCCAGATATATAGGGGACTAGTACAAATTATTAATGTCTATAACCTTAGGGTCGAAGGGGTAGCATAGACAAAGAACATTATATTTATAATAAGCTTGCTAGAAACTAAATACGCAGAGTCTATCCTACTAGGAGATATAAACCTCCACCACCCATGGTGGGAGGGCATCTATATTGCTGCTAATTAACAGGTAGAGTGCCTACTAAGAGCTATAGATAACGGGGGCCTTAAGCTAGCTACCCCCCTAGGTGCAATTATATGGCAATAGGGCACCGCCAAAAGTATAATTAACCTTATAATTATAGACGAAAACCTATACCAGAGACTCAAAAGGTGCTCCCCTAAAGAAGAATAGGCACTTACCTCAGACCATATCCCTATCCAGATATAACTAGATCTGGACATTAAGGCGTAACTAAATGGTAAAAGATATGTAATAAGGAAGCTTAACATAGATAGCTTCTTTAATATAATTAAACAACAACTCTAAGACCTAGAAGAAATCCACCTAATACTAAATAAGCGAGGCTCATTAGCTACCCCTAAGGAAATTAATTAAAGACTAGAAAGGATCTAGGCAGCAATTAAAAGCGGGCTAGAAGAGCACTGCCCGGTTTTAAAACTGGGCCCCTATGCGCGATATATATGGTCCGCATAGTATACGGCCCTTATAGCCGGCCAACGACAAGCAAGGAGGAAATACACAAGCAGCTACAATTCTGAGGACGAGAGACGATATAAAGACATAAGAAACTAGCTAAAGAATACCCTAAGAAAAGAAGCAAGGAATAACTGGAGACGGTTTATAAACAAACACACTACTAATCTAAGTCTCCCCTATAATAAGGGCCTTTAGACCATAGTGAAATGGGTAAAGAAAAAGGTGGGACGCCTAGTAGAAGATTTATACCTACCACCCCTATAAAGAGCAGGCGAACTATAGGCCATAAACAATAATAATAAAAAGGTAAAGATCCTTATAGAAAGATTTTTCACTTAACTGGCTCCAGTAGACCTTAGCAACATTACTAGTAAAACACCGGTGACTTACCTAAGGGTTAATAGCGACATAATAACTAAAGAAATGGCCAGAACTATCAGCCGCCTCTTAAATAACACAGCACTAGGACCAGATAGGATCCTAAATAAAGCCCTAAAGACCTGTAGACTACTTATAGCACCTTAGCTTGCAGACGTAGCTAGAGTATACTTTACAATAGGCTACTACCCACGACTTAGAAGATCCATAATAACGGTTATCTTATAAAAAGAAGGTAAAGCAGACTACTTAATCCCAGGAAGCTACCGCCCTATTGCCTTAGAAAACACCCTAAGCAAGATTTTAGAAAAGGTTATAGCGGACTGCATAGTAGATATGGTAGAGGAACACGCCCTACTACCACAAAGCCAAATAGGGGCAAGAAAGAATCGCTTAACGCTATTAGCACTTACACTACTTACTACTACTATTAAAACTGCATGGGCTATGCGAAAGGACTTTATAGTATTAATGCTTAGCTTAGATATTAGCGGCGCCTATAACAATGTACCCTATAAGCGTCTCCTATACATCCTTAGGGCAAAGGGCTTCCCAAAATAGATTATTTAGTTTATTTAAGGATTTATAGGCCAGAAAGAAATGTTACTGGTCTTTAGCGGATACCAGAGCCCCCCTATTACAGTCATAACAGGAATACCATAAGGATCACCTCTGTTGCCTATACTCTTCCTCTTCTTTATAAGCAACCTACTTAATACCTTCAAGGAAGGGGCGACCTAGGGGATAGGCTTTATTAATAATACAAACCTAATTATATATAGGCCAATAGCCGCAGAGAACTGCAGGACACTAAAGAAAGCCTATAACACCTATATAGAATAGGCAAGATAATATGGAGTCCAATTTTTACTAGAGAAATACTAGCTAATCTATTTTATAAGAAAACGTAACCAATCTGCAGATCTTTAGCATATAATTTATATCTAAGGCTTTAGGGGTCAACTAGTTTAAAGCCTAAGGGTATTAGGAGTGTGGGTAGATAGCAAGCTCTGGTGGAGCGTATATGCGGCGTAAGCGGCCTATAAGGGCCAAGTATAGTATATCGCCATATCCAGGATCATTAATTCTATATGGGGTCCATGCTTCCAGAGGTTACGCCTACTATATATAGCAGTTGTCCAGCCAACCATAACGTATAGATCTAGCATTTGGGCCACTAGAGAAACCAAGAAAGGCCCCCCTAAATTACTCCTTAAACCACTCTAAAAGGTCCAAACAGCCTACCTTAGGAGTATAACAGGTGGGTATAAG
>Ga0307507_10008020_pt1 | contig 14878 bp, 2 predicted proteins | sample 7_EM_MG_FD_207223 | JGI IMG/M metagenome (GOLD analysis project Ga0307507, IMG submission 207223) | Populus trichocarpa ectomycorrhiza microbial communities from riparian zone in the Pacific Northwest, United States - 7_EM | ecosystem: Host-associated > Plants > Roots > Unclassified | place... | reverse complement strand
TAAGTAGGTTAACTGCGTATTATTTAACTTTTAAAGTTGCCAAGTAGGTTAATTGCGTGTTAAGAAATATATAGTTAGCTTTTAAAGTTATTAAGTTAGTTAATTGCATGTTAAGTTGGTTAAATTATATATTAAGTTAGTTAATTGCATGTTAAGTTAGTTAAATTGTGTGTTAAGTTAGTTAATTGCATGTCAAGTTGGTTAATTGCATGTTAAATTAGTTAAATTGCATATCAATTACGCGAAATACGAAAATTAAAGTCTACTTAAATCTTATCCTGCGAATATTTTCCCGATGTAGTTGATAGATTTAGGAGTAGAGAAGGTGTATATTGGCCCATTTGCCCTGCCTCTTGCTATTTAAAATCCGAAGCGTATACTAGACCTTCTAACGAAGGTGAAACCTAAAATAGCTTAGTGCGCGGTTAAACCTTAGAAGAAGGTCTGGGCCGAAATAAGCTAAGTGTTACCTCAGCGAGTCCAGACGCGATTTTTTAGCTAGCGTTAGAATAACCTACGCCGTCTTCCGAATTACAAAATTATATTAATGAGTTTTGTTAAAAGCATAACGTAATTTACAAGCAAGTGGCTAGTATAAGCATGTGGCCACCCTACTAAAATTACTAAAAAACCTAAAACTCGTTCTTTAATATTTTAATAACGGCTTAATAATAAATTATAAAAATTTATAATTAGACTTTTATACTTACTTTAAGACCTCTATTAAAGTTTTAGAGTAATTAGTTTAGCCGTTATTAATATATTAAGATTTAGCTTTTAAATTTAAGCCTAATTATTATTGTAGGAATACCAATTTACTCTGGCTACGCGGTCGCGTAGCTTAGGCTATGTGACCAACCATTATATATATTAGCACGCGTATCCTATAGCTTAGAACCTTAACCACCACCAAATAGACTTACCACTTGTATCTAAGAATATATATATTGCGTCTATCAAAGTGATACTAACACTGATTAGTAAGCGCGCATAGATTAGGAAATACGCATTAGTTTGGAAGACGTCTAACGCTCCACCTTATAATGGCCTTATTTCAGTTGAAGAGAGTACTAAGGACAATCTGGAAGCTTAATAGCTTGCCGTTGCCTATAGACCCCTATTACTGCTAAGAATTAAATAATAACACTTTAGATTTGGAAGGATATTGCTTCCCACCTTATTGAAAGTTAAGTTTTTAACAACTTGTGTTAACTACCCTCTCTCCCTCCTTATGAACACCGACACCCCTCCTCTCTCTCTCTATAAACACCAATACCCTCTTTACAACCAGATAAGATGGCTTCTACCCCTAAGAATTGGAGTAAAGAAGCAAAACAATGGAAGAATAGAATTAATATATAAACTGTAACTAATAATAACGTTATAGACTATATTTAGTTTAAGATATGGGAATATAATAATGACAACTCTGTTAATAGTGCTTTATGGGATTTCTTTTAAGAAGACTTTAAAAAGTTTGTTATGGATATATTCTCTTAAGCCAGCACTAGAACCCTTAAGAACCTTTTCCTCCTCCTTTATAAGGGAGGAGTGTATATACGCAAGAATGACAAATATACTAAGCTTGCATAAGTCTTAGCTAATGTACTACTTAAAGAAACTTAATATAAATGGAGCTAAGAAGAATTTGATGAAGCCTATAAAGAGCAATCTAATGGCACCTTTAAGTCTAATGTACTTACTAATGTATTTATATGCGGCTTAAAGCACAAGACTTTACAAAACCTTATACCTTAATTAATACCCAAAAGTACAGCTACAATGACTTTACTAATGTCTTAACTGACTTTGCTTTTAAGTCCACTATTCCTACCTCTGTAGGCTATGACACCTACTACTACTATACCCGTTACTATAGCACCCGCTTCTATACTAGGATATGGAAAGGAACTAGTAAATGCGGCTAAGTTATATATAGATGACTAGAAATATAGTGGTATTAGCAGAAACTTTAACTTTAAGTTAATAATCTTCTATAATATCTGTAATAGAGCAGATGTTCTACCTAGTGCCTACCTTAAGGCCCTCCCTTTTATGCTAATAGGTCTAGCTCTAAACCACTATTATAATGGTAGACTAGCTATCCTAATGTTTGATAAAGCTTATTGGCAACTTTGCGGTTTCTTTAAAGGTCCTAGATTAGAACGCTGAACCCTTAGTAAATGGAATAAAGTCTTATTAATGGAGATTATAAGTAAGAACGTAGGAAAGTTAACTAGTAATTGCCTTTAGATACTAGTTAACAAGCTCTCCTAGCTATAATATAGACTTACCGCCAAACTATGGATAGTACCGTTCCTTTTTAATAAACTTGTTATAGCTTGCTAGGGAGTTCCAGCCTATAGATACGCTGTATTGGACCTACTAGATAAACTCAGTCCTCTTATTAATAAGCTTTAGTCATCTATTATAGCGTATAAAAAGGAAAATGCTGTACAAACAGAGCAGACTTAGGCCTATTTTGTAGACTGTAAATACTTTAACCGTAACCAATACAACTATAATAACCGTTCTGGCCTACTACTAAGAGGTAAACTATGCTGCTTTGTATACAATAAAGAAGGTTGCTGTTTATGGAAACATATTAAAGAGGAATGTAATAAGTCTAAGGCTAGATTTAAGACTTAACATAAGGATACATTCCGCAAGTTTGATTGCCGCTTTAATGAACGTTTAAAGCAGTACATTATTGATTATAAAGGAGAGGATAGTTTAGGAGATAAACTTAAAGAAGCCTTTTAAGCAGTTACTATTGATATTAGCTCTAATGGCAATATAACCAACCAGGATATTAAACAGGATATCTGCTAGTATTTTACCTCCTTTGGCCAGACTACCTAGAATAAAGCAGCCTTTATAACCGCTGAACTAGCCAATAAAGCCTTTATATATTTAATTACAGCAGTAGACAATATAACCGATCTATCCTTTTTTGACTAAGACCCCTTCGCCTATAACATAACTATTTAGTATATATTAAATAAGTTTTTAGGTATAATAATTGACACAGGAGCCTTAAAACGCTCTATGGCTGGATATAGCCAATTTCTAGCATTCTAGAAGTTCACTAGTATACACCTAAACACCTCTATATAAGGCAAAGTTAATATATAGTTTGGAATAGGTTCAACCTCCTTAATTAGCTTAATTAAGATAATTACACCTATCGGTATAGTTGAGTTCCATATTGTTCAAGTTAATACCCTATTTTTACTATATTTGGCAGACATAGACCAACTATAGGTATACTTTAATAACCTTAAGAACCTACTAGTTGCCCCTAGTAGGGATATACCAACTATAAGACGTTTTGGGCATCCTTTCCTACTTTAGAACACTTTATTGGAAAACTACCTAATAGAGTCTTTTAACTAAAACCTATATTACCTAACTTACATAGAACTATACCAACTTTACTATTGTTTCGGCCATCCCTCTGTTAAACGCCTTAAACGCGTACTTAAGTGTTTAAGCTATAATATTAACAACTAAGCCCTTAAATATCTTACCTATTATTACTCATTTTGCTAAAAACACGGTAAGTTACTAGGTAGATTTAAGTTCACCCTATAAGACAATATTAACTTCAACTATTGCATTATAGTTAACGTAATATACATTAACTTAATGCCACTTCTATATATTATTGATAAAGCTACCTACTTTTAGGCTGGTAGATAGCTACAGAATATTAGCGTAAAACATATATAGGATACACTACAAGTATACTAGATTAATACTTACTTAGGCCCCCCAGACCTTATTACCACAGATGCTAGAAAGAACTTTATTAGTAAAGAATTTAAATAATATACCGCAAATATAGGAACAACCGTAAAAGGCGTACCAGTTAAAGCCTATAACTTAGTTAGTATGGTTAAACACTACTATAGACCCTTACGGCGTGTCTACTAAATCGTTATAGCCGAAATCCCTGGAATTAATAAAGATATGGCCCTATAAATGGCATTTAAAGCCCTTAACGACTCCGCTGGCCCTAATGGCCTTATTCTTACTTTCCTAGTTTTCGGAGCCTACCTATAACTTGTTAACACTGACACACCTTTACCTATGGTTAGTTAGAAAGCCAACGCCTTAAAGAAGGCAATGGAAGAAATTAAGAAAATACAAGCTAAACGTTAAGTTGTGGACGCTCTAAGCACTTATAATGGCCCTAATATAACCGCAATCCATAACCTACCCCTTAATTCACCTATATTAGTATAGAGAGAAGGCAATATAGGTTAAGCTAGATTCTGGTTAGGCCTATATCCCCTCCTTAACATTAACGGTAAAACCTATATAGTAAAGCTACCTTACGGACCCACCGACTTCTGCAGCACTGTAGTCAAACTATACCTTATGGATCTAGAGGATGAGCTAACGAACCTAAAACCGGAGCTTAAAAAATAGCCTAAGCTATCCTCTGAAAGACTGCCTTTAAATAGCCCTTAACCTAAACCTGTTAAACGCGGCCAAGGTAGACCACGCAAATACCCTACTTAGGTCAATACCGCTAATATTTTAATATCTATTCAAGAAGATAATAACCGCAATAGCCAATTTACAGCTTTATGTTAGAAGGAGATTACCGGACTACTTAAGAAAGGCATCTTTAAGATTATTAACCTCTAGGAAGTGCCTTAAGGAGACTAAATCTTTAACTTACGGTTTGTTAATAAAGTTAAGAATATAGGCACTAGTAAAGCTTTTGAAAAGTTAAGATTAGTTATATAAGCCTATAATGACCTTAACAAGGATCTCGTGCTAACTTAGTTACCCACTATTTAACGAGTTAGTCAACGCCTTATTCTTAGCATTACAGCTATGCTTTAGAATAACCAAACATACTTATATTTATGGGATATCACTAAGCCTACGTCTAATCGAAATTAAAACTAAACCGTAATTTCTATATTTGGCCCCCTCCTAAGCTTAGTATAGAACTTGGTATAGTAAAGGGCGGTGTATTAAAGGTAGTTAAGCCCCTATATAGAGTGCCAGAAGTAGGCAATTACTGGTTTGCTATGTACTATACCTATTACACTAAAGAACTAAGTATGGATTAATTAACCTATAACCCTTACCTGTTATACAGCAATAACTACTCCTCCTTTAGTATTGTTGGCCTTTAGACCAACAACACATTAATCCTAGCCAACGCTGAATTTGCAGCTATAGAGCAGGATAAGCTTAAAAAGGCGCAGTTTGTGTTAAAGGAACGTGAACTACTTACAGTTAAATAACCAATTAAGTTTAACAGAGGCCTGATTACGCTCCTACCAAATGGAGATATTACCTTGACTTAAAAGAACTAATGTAAGAGCTTAGCCACGGTTTAAGTTAAGGAGCTAGCCTTAACTATAAGCTCCAGAGGTGTTGTCTGCTAGACACTGACACCTAAGGAGCAATACGTCGCTTAACGAGCTAGAGGAGCGTATATTGCATCTGTATGCCAACCGGAAGCCGCTTTTGACCTATTATTTGCGGCTCAGATAATAAAACCTAACAAGAATAGCGTTAAGGCCCTTAATAAACGCCTATAATGGCAAATAGATAATTAATTAAGAGGCCTTAAGTTCGTTAAACTTAACAAAGATATTTTACAACTCTTAGTGTTTATGGACTCCTTGTTCGCTAATAACAAAGACCTATTATCCTAAATAGGCTTTGTTATAGTACTAGCCGACTTAATAAACAAGGCTAATATCGTATACTGGTCCTTAATTAAGTGCAAGAGAGTTACTAGAAGCGTACTAGCCTTAGAACTATACGCTATGGCTTACAGGTTTGATATTGGGGCTGCACTTAAGTCTATAATTGAAAAGTTGCTCCAGATAACCCTACTACTTATTATCTGCACCAATTCAAAATCACTATACAATTGCCTTGTCAAACTAGGCACAATATAAGAGAAACGCCTTATAATAGACGTTATATGCCTCCGTTAGTTATATAAACAAAGAGAGATTACAGAAGTTAAATGGATTAATAGCAACAGCAACCCCACTAACGCTATAACTAAGAGCAAGGCGTCTACGGCCCTAAGGCAGTTAATTAATACAAATTATATTCATTTGCGGACTATTAAATGGGTTAAACAAGCAAAGGAAGGATAGGAGGGTAGGATACAATGGGAGGGAAGCTAAGGTACTAAGTTACAGGGAGTATTTAACTGATTTACAGCACCTTAGAGTGCCCCCAGTGTAGGAATACCAATTCACTCCAGCCATGCGGTCGCGTAGCTTAGGCCACGTGACCAACCATTATGTATATTAGCACGCGTATCCTGTAGCTTAGAACCTCAACCACTACCAAATAGACTTACCACTTGTATCCAAGAATACACGTATTGCGTCTATTAAAGTAATACCAACAATTATATCTTAAAAACTACTTATTAAATTACTTTAAAACTTAAATAGAGGTCTTAAAGTAAGTATAAGAGTCTAATTATAAATTTTTATAATTTATTATTAAGCTGTTATTGGAATATTAAAGAATAATTTTTAGGTTTTTTGGTGGGGTAGCTATATACTTATACTGGCTACTTGCTTATAGATTATATTAAGCAAAATCCAATAAATAGAGATTATAGATATCTAATTAATTAATTTATATAACGCGCTATTATTACCGAAAGTTAATACATTATTTTTATGGCTTAGTACTACTATATAGTATAGATTTTATAATATGGCTATCGCCTAACTCTAATATTAATTTCGTTAAAGTTAAAAAACCTATTATTAAAAGCATAAGTATATATTATATCTTATTAAATAGTCTACTAATATAGATAAAACTATACAGATATATAGATATCTACTACTTAAAGCTATTGCAACGCCTAGTAGGTACTGTAGTTGGGTCCTTCCTTAAAAATATCCTCCCTTAGCCTAGAGTGCCTCTACTACTACTAGGGGGCAGAGCCTCGTGCAGAGCCTTAGTAGAGCCTCGTGTAGAGCTTAATGCAGAGTTTTATATAGAGCTTTGTGCAGAGCTTTGTGCAGAGCTTTGTGCAGAGCTTTATGTAGAGCTTCGTGCAGAGCTTCGTGCAGAGCTTCGTACAGAGCTTTGTGCGAAGCTTCAAGTAGAGCTTTGTACGGAGCTTCGAGTAGAGCTTTATGCGGAGCTTACAGCAGAGCTTTAAGCAGAGCTTCGTGCGGAGCTTTGTGCAAAGCCTTATGCAGAGCTTTATACAGAGCCTTATATAATAATAATTCATTGCTTAACGTCCGATTCGGATCCCTATTGGGCCCACGCGGACTACTCCTTATTTACATGTGGGGAGAAAACTCTATTTAAGAAAATGAGAAAACCCCGTAATCCATCTCCCCGCCTTTTGGGACTCGCCTGCTTAGCGCCTGCGAGTCGCCTATGGTGCTCTACTACCTTACTTTTTGACCTCCTTGGGAACTACTGCTGCCGTAACAAGCCTACGGACGCGCTAGTATCACAAACTTTTACTCTACTACTATAGAGTCATTAGGGGGCGCCTACTGCTCGCCCCTTTGCCTTCTATTTCCATTTCCTTTACAGAGCCTTATATAGAGCTTTAAATAGAGCCTTATGCAGAGCTTTAAGCAAAGCTTTGTATAAAGCCTTATATAGAGCTTTATATAAATATATAGGCATATAAATATATATTTTTATACTAGTAATTAATTATAGAGTTTATAGAAATAATTTTACAGGAAATTTTATAAATATTTATTTATTTATATATAGTAAGGCTAATAATACTATACAGCTCCTAGATTTAAGGTCTAGGACTAAGTAATAAGGTATTAGTAAAAAGCTCCTTAATACTACTAGTTAAGTTATAAAACTAATACCTATATAGAACTATAAGGGCCTATAAAAAATACTATACGCTATACTAAAATATAAAGTAGTAGTTTTATTACTAGACTTATATATTAATATAACTACTATATAAAAAATAGTTATAGTATAAGGCTACTTAGTAGAAGAAAATATATACTAAATATTAAAATATATATATAGAATAAAATATATATAAAGAGTAAGGGCCCCTTAAAGGGATAATATACCTATTATATATTAGGGGGGCTAATTTAGCGCGGTTACGACCTAGGTTAATACGAGGTTAGGGGTTAGCCCCCCAATATCCCGCGCGAATCCCATACAAGGTCGCGCAGCGACCGCCCCCAAGTACTTTTACACGCGATTTTAAGCAAAAAGATATATAATTTAGGTTAAATCGGTACTTATCAGGTGGTCGCGTAATATTGCTTTAAAATTTAAACACCTATCGCTACAGTACAGTCTTATATTAAGGCGTTTCAGTTACTACAGTACGGTCCTATTAAGGCGTCTTAGTCGCTACAGTACGGTCTTATATTAAGGCGTCTTAGTTAACGCAGTACAGTCTTATATTAAGGCATTTCAGTTACTATAGCACAGTCTTATATTAAGGCGTCTCGGTTACTATAGTACGGTCTTATATTAGTATCTTAATTACTACAGTACGGTTTTATATTAAGGCATTTAAATCACTATAGTATAGTCTTATATTAAGGTGTCTCAGTTACTATAGTATATAGTAATTAAATATTTTTATAAAGCCAATCTAAAGAATACTGGCCTTGTAGCTATTTTAGCTAATTAATAGCCTATCTGTTATCTCTTGCTGTACTATCTTTTACGCGCCGTCTTATATCCTTAATTACCCTATAGCGACGGCTATAAAATATAGCTTCGCTGTTAACCCGCTAGCGTACCCCCTAGCAGCAATTAAGAGCTTTAATTAATAGCATACCTACTAGCCCTAAAGTCTACTTAGTCTAAAGCTAGAAGACTAAATTACTGCCCTAAAGTATTTTATATTTCCTTAGCGGTATTTACAGGTTAAGGATAAATAGGAGAGGCTAAGTATAAGCTTATAGCAGCAGCGGCGCGGATATAGTAGATATTATAGTAGACGGCTAAGCGGGTAGCGTGGATATAGTAGATAGCTAAGCGGGCAGCGTGGATATAGTAGATAGCTAAGCGGGCAGTACAAATATAGTAAACGGCTAAGCGGGCGGTATGGATATAGTAGACGGCTAAGTAGGCGGTATGGATATAGTAGGCAGTAGCTAAGTAGGCGGTACGGATATAATAGATAGCTAAGTAGGCGGTACGGATATAATAGATAGCTAGGGAGGCGGTGCGGATATAGTAGATAGCTAAGCGGGCGGTGCGGATATAGTATACGGCAGCTAAGCGGGCGATGCGGATATAGTAGATAGCTAAGTGGGTGGTGTAGATATAGTAGGCGTTATAGTAAACGGCGTGGGCCCGCCTAAAGGTAAATATACGGACTCTATAGGCCCTATTTAGATACCGTCTTTCCTTACTAAATCTATATAGGCGTAGGTATAAATAATACTAATAATCTTTCTATTTTATTAAAGCGTTCTAAGATTATCTACGCGTATAATTAAATTCCTTTAATTTCTAAGATCGCGGCCTTATATCTTAGCTTAGCTACGGCCTTATAGGCGGGCTAGAATTTCTATATTATTAGCTTATCTAGCATAACTACGTTAGTTAGTAAGCTTTTTACCTATATAGTAAACCTCTAGTACTCCTCGTAGCTAAAGACGGGGTCCTTTTATAGGGGGTAGAGTAGAAATAGGTTATATAGGACTACTAAGTCCTATAATAGGATTACCCTAAGAGTATAGAGAAGGCGTAGAAATCCTAAGCCCATAAGGTTAAGCCGTATAACCTTATTATCGGCCCTATCTAGGTAGTAGGTCTCTATATATTTAAGCTAGATATTAGTCTTAGGCTATATCTTTAAATAAAGGGCCTCTTCTAGTATCTCCCACGTATAGGGGAGAAAGTAGCCCTTTTCTTCCTTTTGGAAGCCGGCAATTAACTATATAAATACGCGGGGCAGATAGCTAAGGTATACTCCTATTATTGCGTCCGTATTCTAGCGTCCAGCCTATTTAATTTAGGTCTCTTTAACGCTACTAAGCTTAGTATATTAGACGCTTTACTTATAGGCGCTATGGGTTTTCTCTTTTAAGTAGATTCCTACCCCTTAGAATATCTTCTTATTCTATTTAAACTATATATAATAGCTTAACGGCTATTATGGTACTTTAATACTACCGGGGAAAATATATAGATTATAATAGTCCTCTGGCTACTAAAAGGATAGAAAGCTCTTAGCGCCATCTTTACCCTAGTAATTAAAAAAGTAAAAGGCTATTATAGAAAGAGGGCAAAGGATAGGGTTAGTATTCCGCATAGAACCTATATACTTAACCTTACCGTGCTAATTTTGCTTCCCCTATCTTATTAATATAATTATATATAGCGCTAGCTTATCTAGTTTAGGCCCTTCATTCTCTAGTTTAATAAGGATAAGGTTAGTAAGCTAAATATCCTATTTACTCTTACCCTAGGTAATAGAAGTATAGCCTAGGGAATAGGTTAGAAAATAGAAGCCGTATAGACTAGATATATAGTAGTAGTAATATATAAACCTAATAAATACTTAGCCGCAGTTTAAAAGTAAGACTTAACTAAACCTGGCTTTTTAGAGCCTATTTCCTAGTACTAAGTAATTACCTTTTTAAGCCCTTTAATATTGTAGCTACTAGTAATTATAAATAGGCCTTAATTAGTAAAGTTAACGTATTAAATTTAGTTTTTATTATGGCGGACGTTATCTAGTACTACTAAAAGCTTTACCCTCCGCAACGATAGTAAGGCTTTACCTTTTAATTACTACGCGTAAAGCTTAGTAATAGTAGAGACGTAGCTATTTATAACTAAGTATTGGATTGACTTGTTAAATAGGGTGTCTAAGGCCTTCTTATCCCATATATCCCCTTTCTTATCCTTTATAGCTATAGCTACCTCCATAGCTACGGCTACCTCTATAGCTGCGGCTGCCCCTACTACTATCCCTACTACTACCTTCCCCCCTAGCTACCCTTCTACCTACTTAGCCGTCTTCTACCTCTTTACCCGCTCGCTATCTTTCTATATTTCTTTATATTTTACCTTATAATTTTAATAGCCGGCGGCCCGTAATTCTCAGTTAATAACTTACTACTCTAAAAATAGGCAAAGCTTATCTTCCGTTACCTAGACGCCGTCCGTATTACCTTTTAGTCTTACGCACCAGTTTTCCTACTCTTTTTACTTTGGCTTATATAACCTTATAGTATTCTTTAGGCGCTAGGCTTTATAAATATCCTATAGCCATACTATCTAGGCTTTAAATTCACTTTAAAGGCTATAGGAGAAGGAGGCTGCGGGGGCTTCCTTTAACTATAAAGTGGACTGTAGGGTATGAGGATTCTTAGACTCCATTTCCGCAAAAGGTAAGGGGTAAACGCGTAAGTACTATATGGGTAAATAGAGTAACCAAACACGTAAATATTAAAAGAGAAGAAGAAGAGCGCTTTATATTATAGAATTAGAATTATAGCAGGCCTTTTAATATACAATTAGAAGTCCTATATAAGCTAGCGCGGGCATAAGAATAGGAGAGGGTTAGAAAATAGATTGTCAAGGCGACAATAAAGTTAAAGGCGCGCGATAACGCCCTTTATACTAACCTAGTACTAACCTAGGCCTTAAAAACGCGTCCGAAAAGTAGGGGCCACCGCCTAAGGAGGGGGGGGGGGTAATATATAAGTAATATATAGTCGACATGGGGGGGACCGTGCGTAACCATAGGTTACGCTAAGTATAACCCCGACCTCCAATACCTAGATATAACTCTATAAGTAGCACATTATTAAAAATATTAAGACTATATTAGTTAATAGTAGTAAGTATTTAAAGAAGAAGTAGAAGATATTAAAGGATTTAATTTAGGCGTATATTAAGTTAAAGAGTCTTATTAAACTTAAAGTTAATTATAATATATTTATATATTAACTTAACTAGCCAGAGGCTTTTTAAATTAAAGATTATTAGGGCTTAAGGGAGGCTTACTTTAATAGGGCTTATACTTATCATTACTATAATCTTAGTACCAATACCTTATTAAGGGGTAAATTAATTTACTTAGTAATAAAAGTAAGATTATATAAGGACTTTATATTACCGGAAGTCGTTAATTGGATTAAGTTAGTAATTAATAAGAAGTTTAAGGAGTATAAGAGATTAGAATATAAGGATTATAGGGAGTCTTTCCGGCTTTAAGATACTTATATATTTTAGTTACTATAGGGTTAAGTAACTAATAAAACTATTAGGTTTATATAAGACGAATAGGAAGTCGTTAAATCCGACTATAAATAGTTCGGCTAGCTTGCTAAGGATAGTAAGAAGTATAGACCGCTTAAAAGTAATTACGTTATCGTTGCACATATTAGTGACTCTTAGAGTTCTATATATGAAGATTTAATATTAAGAATAGCTATAGTAAATACGGCTACTATTTAGAGTAAGGCAAATATAATCTTCCTATTTAATATAGCCTCCTATATTGTTATTAAATAGAAAAAGCTTTATAGAAATTAGCGTCGTTACTACTAAGCCTTCTTTACCCCTAATAGCTACTTAACAAGCCGCCTACTATTAAATTTAATTAGTAATTAAGTTATAACACCTAACTTAGTCCTAATAATAAAGCTATTACTAACAGTAACCGCTTTAGCAATAATAGAGCAGATATAGCATTAGGCGCGATGACTATAGTATATAATGCAATTACTAAATTATACCCTATTAAGTAAGTAGAAATTCTTATAGACTTATTTTAGCAGTAGACTTAATAGTTTCTTCTTAAATTTAAAGGGATACGTAGAAAAAATAACACTATACTAGTAGAACTACCTAATCCGGTTTAGACTTTAAAGGTAAAGTTTAAGAAAAAGGGTAATGCTAATAAGCGTAGTCTTATTAGCCTTAAGTTAAGAGGGCTATAAAGTATAAAAAGGAAGTAAAATAATAAAAATCTTAATAGAAGAAAAGGCAGAGAATAGCAGTAGGGGTCTATAAGGAGCTTAAAATATCGTTAAATGCACTACCTGCATTAACTATACCTATAAGATTATAGTGCTTACTACGAGCGGCTGTTAATAAGCGGAAACGTTAGTTAATCTAGTTGTTAACCTTATCTAAATCCTCTTAAAAGTAACTATTGATAATATTAAATATATTTGTCCGTCTATTTAGCTTACTATTTTCTATACTAGTATCTTTTAGCTAAAACTCTAAAAATTCTAATAACTCTGATAACTTCCTTATATAGCCAAATACTTAGGACCTTAAGTTGTTATAATTTAAGATATAAGCTATAGTTATTTTACCTATATAGCTAAGTAATTAAGTATACAGTAGGCTAAGCCTAGTTTAGAAATTATATACTAGTTTAGGGTTAACCAAAGACATAGCTATTTAGTGCCGTTTTATAACTTTAATAAATACAACCGTTCCTAACCGATAGTGGTAATTTATAGCTTACTACCTTGCTCTATTAAAGTTATTACCTTACGCTATATTATATATAAGATTTAATTTACTGTCTGACCTAGTCCCCCTAATAGGGACACGCAGACTAATTCCTATAGGAAAAACCTCCTTATCTAAGAAAAACCCCATTTTTTAGATGTACAAAAAACCTCTAGGGATGACGTAAGAGGTAATACTCCAGATAGCATCCGTACTATATTAAGGAGAGGAAAAACACTATTAGATTACTGCTTTAAGACTCCACAGGAGTGTCTAAAATGCCTATCTTACCCTATCTGCTACTTAAACTATCTTTACTACGTCTATATATTGCCTATATAAAGTCGTGTGCCTATCCCTTACTCCTTTTCTAGGTTTCCATCCTATAAATATCTCTTAATAATAACGCTTGTGTTCTGCCTAGGAGTGCTAGGTCTCTTATCTATTCCTCTATTAAAGGGTTTCTATAATAGGGTATAATTTGGTATTACTTTTACCCTAGGGCCTATACCTAGGCCTTTATACCTATTTATAAGGTGTAGGAGGACACTGTAGTATTTAATAGGGGGGATTAGTCCCTATAACTAGATACCTAGATTACTAGGTAATGTTAAAATAGGGGGCCTTTGGCCTTAGAGCGTGGATTATATACGTGTTATATATAGGTGCTGTGTGGTATATATAATATTTATAGGAGGAAGGGGGCACGCTAAAGGGATAATACTGCCAATTTAAATGACCTAAATATGTACGTTAGAGACGTGGTAGCTATATTTAAACTTTTTGCTAGGGCTTACCCCCCAGTGAAAAATTTTCACACCACTACCACTACGTCGCTGCGTAGGCGCTGCGCAGCTATATATACGTCTCTGCGTTTACTCTAGTAGTCTATTAACATAATCTAAATAGAATATTAATAGTAGCTGCTAGGTTCCCGGGCTCTACCGCGTAGAGGTATAGAGGCCGATTTCATAAAGCCCTTACGCTATATTTAGTATATATATAAAGAAGTTGTTAGCGACTTAGTCAATTGAGGCACGAGCACGGCAGGAAGGGTCGCGCAAGCCTGTACGATTGGATTGTCTATAAATGAGGATCTAAAGCTAAAGAAAAGGAAAGGAAAAGATAAGCAGTAATGCGAGAAGTTTTATACAATCCCCTAGTTACGTGAGGGTCACGTAAGCTCTGCGTCTACCATAACGTTTACCATAACTACCGTTTTCTGCTAGTGCTGTAATATTACCCCCCCCCCCCCTTCTGTAAAAGCCTGCCCTTAGGCTTTGTATGTCCGTATTATGCCTATAGGGCGTTCTTATCCTTATGCTCTTCCTATCACGGGACACCTCCGTGACACCTTACACACGTCTATCTGTTTCCACCGCAATATCCGCAATATCTGCAATATCTGCAATACCCGCAA
>Ga0307507_10008019_pt1 | contig 14878 bp, 16 predicted proteins | sample 7_EM_MG_FD_207223 | JGI IMG/M metagenome (GOLD analysis project Ga0307507, IMG submission 207223) | Populus trichocarpa ectomycorrhiza microbial communities from riparian zone in the Pacific Northwest, United States - 7_EM | ecosystem: Host-associated > Plants > Roots > Unclassified | place... | reverse complement strand
TCAAGGTACGATGTACGAGGTGACTGTGTATGATTGACAAACGATGTCGTGTGAGGATCTATGTAGGAGGTGAGGTGGTATATATACACGTCGCTCAGGGGTCAGGTCCGTGCTCGTGTCATAACAACACTGAATCATAACAACGTGTCAGGTCAGTGCCGTGACAGTACATCCCTCCCGACAAGGCGAGCTCCTGTGAGCCAAGTAACGGCAGTAAAAACACGGAAGTAAAAAAATAGACCACATATCCTCATCCTTCCAGTCCTCCAAGGTTCTCGTCCTTCCAGTCCTTAAAGGTCCTCGTCCTTACAGTCCTCAGACCCTCCTACCTATATCCCTACTACATCGCTCTCCGCTAGTGCTCGTCTCGAGCACTATATAAAGCCGAAGGCAAAGGGGTAAAACGAATAAGACGAGAAAAAATTTATCCACAGGGTGTATGGCGGATATTGACACTCGAAAGGCTCAAAGTTGCGGAGATCGAGATTAAGGCGTAGACTCGAAAGGCTCGGGGGTTACAGAGATCGAGGTTATTGCGTAGACTCGAAAGGCTCGGAGTGCGGAGATCGAGGTATAGATTCGACAGGCTCGGAGTACGGAGATCGAGGTTAAGACGTAGATTCTTGTCGCGGTAAACTTAAAGTATATCGTTGTCGAAGACGAAGACGGAGACGGAGACGAGATTGTAACCCATAGTCTTACACTGTAATCAAGACACGAGGACATAGCCCGCAGGGTGTCTCCCTGCAGCCGGCTTTAGAAACTCGGGACGTGAAGCAGAAGCATGGCTAGATACGGAGACTCGGAGACTGAGAAGAGGAACCATAGCCCGCAGGGTGTCTCCCTGCTGCCGGCCTAGGAAACTCAGAGACTGAGAAGAGAAACTATAGCCCGCAGGGTGTCTCCCTGCTGCCAGCTTAGAAACTCGGGTGGACGGAGAGGAGATTGGCTCGGGTACTCGAATAGATTCGACAGAGATTTTACTAGGTCGCATTAACATGGAACGGGGGTAAGAATCCCGCCCGGGGTAGGGTCGTAGCTTTGGCTTTGGAACGGTGGAAACAAAGCCCTACCAGGGGCGTATAAGATGACACGACATACTGTCACAGTACGTGCAGAGGGTCAACGAGGTAACTGTGACTGTGTATGATTGACAAACGATGTCGTGTGAGGATCTATGTAGGAGGTGAGGTGGTATATATACACGTCGCTCAGGGGTCAGGTCCGTGCTCGTGTCATGACAACACTGAATCATAACAACGTGTCAGGTCAGTGCCGTGACAGAATATAATATAATGTAGGAGAAAGCCATTAACTTATTTTGCGGTACAAGTTGTTGTATTAAAAACGGGAAAATCGTCCCAATCTTTATTGATGGGTTTCGCGTACGTGGCTACCCCTAGTGGTAAGGAGTCTCTCTAGTTATTAGCCATGTTTTCAGAGGAAGGGAAGTGTTATTGGGTTATAGGAGAGGAGGTGTTATTGGTGTAGAGATTGTTGTTTAGTACGCATTTATAATGTATATTTGTCGTTTGGTACGCGTTTATCGTTTGGTACGCGTTCGTGACGTGTATTTACAGTTATGGGGCTTAGGACCAGTTCTGGCCTTAAATCGCGAAGACTTATAAAGCGTGTTGTTCTGCGTGATGGACGTAAGAATCTGTAATCTTAGAAAGGCTTAGGACTAGTTCTAGCCTTTAGATCCTTAGATTCGTGGAAGAGTTCTATTTAAGATTTAGAACTAGTTCTAACCTTAAAAGACAGCTTCCTCTAGTACGAGTAGCACTAGTACAGTGGCTCATCTCTTCTTAGTGATACCTAGCTGTTCTGTGGTATAACAGTGAAGTTAACCACTGATCAGTGTTGGTTACACAAGGTGATATCACGTAGCTACGGTTCGTAGATAGTATGATGGTTGTTCTTCTTTTTTCTCTTAAAAGCAAAGGATCATAAGGATCGCAGTGCCTAAGTAGGGGGCTGATTAGTCACCATAAGGATGACTAATCAAAGACACGACGACGACACGTAACCACGTAACTGCTGTCCTTATATTCCGACAATAACTCTGGAGGAGACTATTAAGGAGGTGTGTTCTAGATTCCCTTTTGCGCCCTACTTTCCCTCCAATAGTTCTTTTGCTAATAATAATAACAGACACATTCAATTCTTTGCACTAAACATGTTTTTAAATCCCCTGAAGGATCGCTTTTCACTCTTAACGCCTCTACTAGCTGCCTATTATAGCCTTTACATATTTCTAAAAAATTAAAAAAATTGAAAGAAGAGGGGGGAGGGAATAAATTCAAGGATGCGTCAATACCAAAAGCGAAAGCACGCGGGGTTACACCTAGGAGCGGTTGCGAGTCCTTAGCAAAATACCGTAACGTTACTGTATCGGCGGAGCAGAAGCTGATGGTGTTTATGGCTAGATGTGGGGGTGGGTTAACTAGAAGGTCAAACCAACGCCTTCTACCAGGTGGAAAGCACCCCTGCTTTAGCGTCTAGAAGAAGCACTTAAACCCTGCAGATTGCGCCCATATCGACCTAGCTGCACCCACCCGTTGAAGTCGACCTAGACAAAACAAGTTATCGAACGTGCCCTTAAGCGCCCTTATTTTGCTAACGTACACAGCAAACGCAACAGATGCCCGCAACCACTTTTACGCAATCCTTGGACTTTCCTCCGAGACAGACAAGAGTGCCTTAGTTCCAGATTATACTAAGTTACTCAAGGAAGTTTGCAGCCAATTTGTCAGTCATATTATAGAAACTGAAAATAGGCTGGATATTCTCATGTTCAACCACTCCAACTACAAAGCAGACTTACCACATGAACACCAAACCTCACAAATCTCTCGCGCAGCGCTAGTATACGGTGGCGGTCGTATTGGCAAAACTTTTGGGCGTCGGGAAGATTTGACATCAATACACCGCAGGCCAAGTTCTCGGATGATTTGAATACACTGATAATCGAGGGCTTTGTGGTTGATAGGATTGCGACTGTTGACGGTCCTTTCCCCGAGATACAAGAGGTTACATCGGAACAATATAACCATTTGGAAGACCCGCTTACCAGGAATGTCAAGTGCGTCTACGTTTCCGAAAGTAAATGGGGAGAGAGACTGAAGATTTGCTGGGAGTGGTGGTTTGGAACAGCGGTGGAAACAGCTGTTAGGACAGAAAACGAGGCAGATAGAAAAATAGAAGCAGCAGTGGGAAAAAGATTTGACGAGCAATTGAATTTACATTGGGATTCGAAAAAATTGCAGTGGGGGAATGAATGGAAACAACTGGAGCAAGAACTAGCCTAAATGTTGAACCAGTTGGTGGATCAAGTATATCAGCAATGGAAAAATCAATGGGAGAAATGGGAGCAGTGGAAACAGGGCAACCTATGGGAGCGGTGGGACCAAGGATGGGAATGGAAGCAATGGGGTACAGCAACTGTATAAGCAGTGTGTCAGAACTCGTGTGTAGATTGATCTACAAAGATAATGAGGCTATATACACATGAGGTAGGTGAGTCATAGACATCCCCTGATCTAACCCTGATATAATAGTAATCGACACCAGGTCGACAGAGTGGAAGCAACAGCAGGAGCAGCAGGGTTTGAGTATTCTGCTCTCGCCAGCACACTCGTTACCTACAGTTCTCAGGAAATCTCTCATGAATTAAATTTGGAGGGTGTCGTAGCCACGGTACAGAGAGGAACCTTTAATGGCTATTGGCAGAACCATTATGTTAGACCACCGTCTTGAAGAAAGTCCACCAATCGCAAAGCGAGGCATACCAGATACGTTCCGCTATTTATATCGATCATTAATCGACCCGACTGATCACTATATCAAAAGGCAAAATAGGTATGCGGTGGACCACGAAAATGTGGGCAGAAGTGTTGAACTGGAAGAGAAAGGGTACTTTGACTTGTCCGTACAACGAGCCCTACAGAGCCGCTGCTTCTTTAGTGGGTACATTGGAGTGGGGCCACTGTTGCCGTATTTTCGGGAGGAAATATGCAATTTATCATTAAAGACGAATCCACGCACTATTCACTTATTGGGGAAGCTTACATGCATGGGATTATAAATGGAGAGTTGATAAAATCCTCAGTGGGCCTCCAAGAATATTATTTTAAGTAGCTTTGTGGTAACGGATAGCCGCAAAAATGTCATCAGCCTCCTACCATTATGTTAAGACGTTTGAAGCTATCTGTGAAGGCATAGATCTGGAGACCCGTTACGCGCACTTTTTAATGGTTTATAGAAGAGATGTCGATCCGTTTGATATATTTTTAGGCGCGGCGGCACAAAGTACCCTCTAACGATAATCAAAAAGCGTATATGTCTATTCCCCTGCATAGTCAACTCCAATCGGCTCAGCACACACGCCTAACCCAGTTCACGTCCTAGGAAGGGCTTCAGAAACCTATCGAAAGTATATGTCAAGCGTCAACGACTAAACAAATAGCCTCTCGCGCTTCCTTCCTACAACCAACCTTCACACACCCAGAACACGCCCCCCAAATGTTTTTCATACAAACAGCAGCTCCGCAATGCATCATATGCAACAACAAATGCAGCCCTATCTCCTGGATGAAACAGCTCATCTATCAAACCCGCACCCACCTATCAACCTACCCCCCGAAAAAAAGCAAAACGCCGTAAACAACCTCCCACTCACCTCTCCCAACAAACCAAGCCGAGTCAGGAAAAAAAAAGCCCAATCCACTCTACGCTGGCATCCCACACCTCGTACAAACCAGCCTCTTCCCCTCCGCCCCTTCAGCCGCCCTAACCACCCTCGCCTTAAAAACCGTCCCCCCACACTTCCGACACTTGACGTCCTCCTCCATCCCCACCCCTCCTCCTCCTCCCCCTCCGTTCTCATCATCATCGTCGTCGCCATCCTCCACCTCGCTGCTCAGCGCGCTGCTGATATTGCTCGGCCTCTTGCTCAGCACGGGCCGCGCCGGCGGCACCAGCTGCGCCATCTGCTCGCGCCACGCGCCCGTGTTCCAGAACACCCACGACTGGCCGTTCTGGACCCAGAGCGGGTTCGCCGTGTCACGTGTTGGGACAGGGAGCAGATCCGGTCCGGAGGCGGACGCAGGAGCGGAGGCAGCGGTAAGTGGGCGCGGCGGGATGTTGACGGTGGAGGGGTCGGCGGGGGTGGGGTCGAGCGAGAGGGACGTCATGGGAGACGTGGTGGTGGTGACGGCGGAGGAAGAGAGGTTGTCGGTGGCGGAGGAGCGCGGGAGCAGCGGCGGGGTGGCGTCGGCGCCTGTGGGCTCGAATTTCACGCGTGACGAGGATGCCAGGCTCATCTGCCCGAAGCTCTTGCGCGGGCTGACGCTGCGCGTTTTCTTGCCACGGCCTCCGCTGCCGGCGCCGCTGCCGGAGTCGAAGCTGCCGGTTTTCGCAATGTCTTGCCGCCAGCTGAGGATGCGATCCGAGGGCGGCTGCGTGCTGTTGCTATCGCGGCGTGTGCGGCCGCTCGTGCGGGTCGCGATGCTGCTGGGGCGGCTGAGGGCGCCGGGGGGGCTGATTTTCTTGGAGAAGACGGACGAAGTTTCCCAGGCGTCGTTTGTGCGGAGCCGTTTCTGGTACGCGCAGTCTTGCCTGAAGACTTTTATGCTGCCAGTGTAGTCAGCGGTGACGATAATGTTGCCGCCCAGGTGCGCGGAGCGGGCAATGTATGCGGGAGATTCTTCGACGCGCTTGAAGGCTGGTTCGGTGGGTCCAGGCGTAGTTTGGGTGCTGCCTGCCTCGGTAGGAGCGCGAGAGGAGTTGATGGATTCGGTACGGGAGATGAGGGTGACTGGGGGAGGGTTGCAGAGCTCGTATACAGGGTCTTCGGAGTTGCTGAGGAGTTGCCTTGTTCTTATCGGAGCGAGAATCGAGCATGTCGTAATAGATGTGTGTGCTTCAAATGTTTCCATGGGTCTTTGGTTACGTTTTTCACCTTCTGCTGGTCCGGTAGACCACATGTATGCTTTGCGGTCTTCGCTGCCGCATATTACGTAGCCTGCGTCGTCGGCAAAGGATGCGCGGATTTGGCTGTAATTGTTCTCGTGACCTTTAAATTTCACCTCTAGACTTTTATCTCGGAAGTTATAGAGACGTATTCGGGAGTCGTTGCTTGAGATCAATAGCTTGACTTCACCGTTACTACTTCCGGGGGGGAAGTTGATCGTTTGGATTCCGGTTATCTTACTGCCCTTGGCATTCTTTCCATGGTTCGATTTCACATGGATTTGGGTTTGATACTTCAGTCCTTCCGTCTCGTAGAACATGCATAACCCCGTCAAGGTCCCTGCAATACAAGTCTTCCCATCTGGCGTGAAAGCTACTGAAGTGATCATATCCGGGAGCTGATTCCAAAATGCGACGCTTTTATCTGGTATACTCCAGAGTCGGAGCTTTGTATCTAACGAGCCAGCGAGAAAGAATCTATCATCACGAGGGTGAAACTGAATGGATGGCACAAAATCAGTGTGCTTAAATGTGCACAGACATTCACTCCTGCTAACATGCCATAATCGCACCGTTTTGTCCATTGACGAGGAAAGTAAGAAGTTGTTCTAACAATGTTAGCTGCATATCTCACATATGTTAAATGCACCCTACTTTACTCCAACTTAAATCAAGGATGGTTGCTGTGTGGCCTTGGTATTCTCGGAACGTATTCTTCTGGAAAACAGGGGCGCTAAGGTGAAGCGGCCGGTCTTCAGCAGCTTCTTCCTGTGCTTCCTCCCTCTCGTGGGCTCGGCGTTCCTCAGGAGTGGATATAACAGCCCATACACGGACGATCTTGTCTTGCCCACCAGCCGCCAGATATTTCCCATCCTTGCTAAACTCAAGGGCCCAGGTTGGATCATTCGTCGCTGCAGAGCCGGAGGGTGTGGGAGGGGCATTCGCACCATTTTGGGGTTTCTTCTTCTCAGCAGGTGCACTTCGCGAGCGCAACCCCTGTGCCAGGAAGACGCGATTAAATTCCTTCTCTTTCTTAAAACGGGCCCTGACCTTGATGTAGGCGGGAGGTTGCGGATGCCGAGGACTGAATCCTAGATTGTCGATCGGCTGGGAAAATAGCTGTGCTTCCATTCCTTCCGGTCTCGCATCGCCCGCTTCCGATTCATCTTCGGCAGCACCATCGAGGGCCCCTTTCCTTTTGTTTCCAATGAAGCGACTAAGAAACGAAACGCCTTTCCTATTTCGGGGGTTTCATGTCAGCCTTGTCAGCTTCATCTGTTGTGCTTACGCACTACCGACCACGCACGTTGCGGAATCCGTAGGTCCCCACAACCTGGTACTGGATTCATGAGATAGTTGGAAATGCGTTGCTCACTTCTTGTCCTTAGTCAGCCCGCTAGTTATCTCTCGTAACGTATCCGTTGGCTGCTTCGTATCCGAGAAAGACTCGCCAGCCTGGCTAGCAGATGGGCTCGAACCAATCTCGGTAGGCGACCGCAGCTTCTGAGGTAATGTTGCCGTGCGCTTGAGGATGTGCTACAAGTATAAATCCACCACGTCAGCCCACCCGTATTCGAGCATGTAAAACTTCCAGAAGTGCCCATACTTGCGACAAGGGATCTATAGCAGCGTCCGACTTAGTTTGGCTCTCGAACCTCCCATTCCGGGCCGCCGGCCCATTCGACTGTGAACTTGGACTACCTGGGAATCCACGTAACTTCGTTGGGGAAGATTTTCCACCCGACAGTGGGCCTAGTGATCCAATTCGTTAGCTTTCACTCATGTGCCTCTGCCACATGGCTTTCATCTAATCAGATAATTGACGGAAACGTACGGTCTCCCTTCATCTGTGACCTTATGAACCTCCCAGCTTCCAACCCTTCCCATACCGGGGACTGGGTCGAGGAAGCACTCTGCGGCGCAGAGTCCTTACTTTGCGGGTTGATCACCCGAATCTTGGGCACGGCATTCGCCATCGCCTGAGCAGCTTCATGGATATTGTGTCGGGCAGGGTTCGGGGTTCATGGAGGAGAAAGGATTTAGGTAGCGCAATGCGGAAGGCTGCGGAAGTGGGTTGGCGTCGCGATTCAGGATAGCAACGGGAAAGAAGTGGTCGCGTAGGACAGAAATTGCAGAGCAGCTGGCTATAGAGCTCGTGTCGTTTGAAATAGAATAGGGATGGGATAACTAATTCTGGGGGAGAGGCTTGGCGCGCCATAAATTGTCCGACGTCATGCCAGGATGCATGCCTTCGCTTCACTGTCCCCGAGTCTTCTGCCTAAACATGCCTGGCCCACTGCCATATTATGGCTGACGGACGTCCTTGGGCCGTTCAATCCTAAGATCCGTAGCTCCGAGAAAAGACGGTATATAAAGAATTATGTGGTGGCGTGTTTGGGGGGGGGGGTTGTGCCTCGGGTTGTTGGTGCCTTTCAACACTTTCTTGAAACTCTCGAGGGAAAGACTGCCGGGTGTCTTCAGCGGTTGGTAAGAAACAACTTTTGAGATGAATTGAAGTTTGCAAAGGTTCTGTAAGTGAGTCGCCGCATTTTGGGTACGAAGGGTTTCCCGTCATCAGTACATATATCTTGCTAGGCAAACTACAGACTTCTCCCGCCATGGGTTCACAGAGCTACGACAAGATAGGTTTCCGACATATCGAGTTCAATGTCCCACTAAGGTATTCCATCAAATTTCTCAAAATCTTAATCTCGTACAGTATTTATCAATAGAGCTGGTATCATTATCCCCGAGTAAACATGAGCCATACCCGCCCCCACCCATTCCCAGCCAGTATAAGCTTTCCCCATTAACGCCGGGAAGTCAACCTGCAAGTGTGATATAATGCAAACAGGAGCCGCGATTTTCCAACAGTTCAACCGCCAGTGCACCGATACGCTGCGGCTTACTCCAGTAATACAGAGAATAAATGAACAAAGAGTAAAATGTTGAGCCAAACCAGTAGCCGTGCGAGTGGTACAAACAAAAGAAAAGTACATCTATAAAAACAAGTTTAAAAGTCCTCGTCGAAGCTAAAGTCACCGGACATCTTCGGTGCCTCTACAGTGCTTGTACCCTCCGTCATCTCGTGCTTCTTTGTACCGGCCATGACGCCAGCCTTCTGGTAATCACCGACGCGCTTCTCGAAGAAGTTTGTCTTACCCGCTAGTGAGATGTTCTCCATAAAGTCGAATGGATTTGTTGCGTTATAGTATTTCTGATTGCCCAATGCCAGAAGTAGACGGTCGGCAACAAACTCGATGTATTGGCACATCAGCTTGGAGTTCATACCAAGTAAGGCGACTGGTAATGCGTCCGTAAGGAATTCCTGCTCAATTGTAACCGCCTCTGTGATGATGGCTTCGACCGCTTTAGGGCTTGGTCGGCTCTTGATGTGGGAGAAGAGGAGGCAGGCGAAGTCGGTGTGCATACCCTCATCACGCGAAATGAGTTCGTTCGAGAAGGTCAAGCCGGGCATAAGACCGCGCTTCTTAAGCCAGAAAATGGACGCGAAGGATCCGCTGAAGAAGATGCCCTCGACGGCAGCGAATGCGACTAAGCGAGAAGCGAAGGTGGAGTTCTTGTCGGATATCCATCGAAGAGCCCAATCTGCCTTCTTGCGCACGCAGGGAACTAGAAGACATGTTAGATACGCGTATCTTAAGATTTTAGAATATCGGACTTACTGTTATCAATGGCATTCAAAAGGTAAGTGCGCTGCTTTGGTTCGCTGATGTAGGTGTCAATCAACAGGGAGTATGTCTCCGAGTGAATGTTCTCCATCATGATCTGGAAACCATAAAAGCATCGCGCCTCTGGTACTTGTACTTCACCGCTGAATCGCTCGACCAAGTTCTCATTGACGATACCATCGGAGGCTGCGAAGAATGCGAGGACGTGAGAAATGAAGAAACGCTCGTCGTTGTTGAGGCGCTTGTTCCAATCGTGAATGTCTTTTGAGAGATCTATTTCTTCGGCGGTCCAGAAGGATGCTTCTGCTTTCTTGTACATCTGCCAGATCTATGGTTGAATCTCCAGTTAGCTTAAAGCTCAGAATAATCAACTTAACGCGTCTTGGGCAACAACGCGACAAAAACATACCTCGTGGTACTTGATAGGGAACAATACAAAGCGCTGAGGGTTCTCCTGTAGCAGAGGCTCATATGCTTCCTCAGGCTTGATAGTGGGAGCCACTGTGGGTGTTTTATCTTCAGGCGCGTCTTCTGGGTCCTCGATGTTTGGGATGCCGACTATGGGCATGAAGACGTTCTCTTTGTCGGCAGAAGAGAAGTTAAGCTTCTTTGCCGGAGAGTCTGACATCTTGAGAGACTCGATGGCTGAGGCAGCCTGTTGGACAGTTAGTTATAAGCGCGTTCTTGCACAAAGAATATTTGCGGTGGTTGGGAACGGTCGTGGCGACGGTACCTTTTTGGAGGGAGTAACTTGGATAGACATGGTTGAAATATAGTTCAAACTGTTAACGGAAGGCAATTGTCAACAGGAGAACTGATGCAAATGGCAGAAAGATTCTGTGGCGAGAGAATTGATGTTGATGGTGATGGAGAGGAGACAGAGAAAGCAGGCAGAACGCGTCTTAAAGTGTTTTCGAGTGCTCGGTCCATCATCGCTTAAACGCCGAACACATGACGTGACGCGCCCTGGAACGGTGACACGGGACGTGATTCGGTGCCCAGCCCCACGCAAAACATCCGAAAGCAATTACAAATCTCTCACTCAGAGCGAATCTTTAGATATCGCTTGGATATCACTTGGGTATCCCCTGGTTATTATGAATTTCAGCTCGGACCTTCGCAAACGGAATTCCTCCGTATGCCATTGAGATGTCTACGATGGAGCCTTTTGTAAGCCCGAATTGCTCCCATATCCTTTCAACCTACTTAATCCAATCTTTTCCGGTTTAGTTGCGTTGTATTGAAGCATTCCCGAGGCCCACTTAAGAGTGTCTCATCGGAAAGCATGCTCGGTAAGCTGGAGACATGTGGACGCGTTAGTATGCGGGTGGTTGGGAGTCGCGTCTCGAAACCGAAGACTTGGATGGACATGCATATCTAGGTGAATTTTATGCTTTTTTTTTGGAAATGCGAGCTACGGGATCGTATATGCGCGACATAATACCCATCTCCTGCACGACTGATGGCATCACCGGCCAAAGAGTCATCGCTAGTCCAAAATGGAGCAGGCTTTGCCTAGGCGGCAGCCTTGGAAGACGCGATGATTCAGACGGCGCGTCTTGCAGCGCAGACGTAAAGCAGAGTGGCTCTACTAATTGATTCTATGCTAAACTTGCAACATCCAAGAATGCACGGTCACCACCATCGCGTAATAGCATGGATGCGCGATATCACGTGTCTCAGCCCCAAGCCGAGCCAAGTGGGACTGCTGTGCTATGAACAAATTTAGGGCTAGTAATACGCACCCAATCCCTCAATTACGTCCAATAGCAGCCGGTGAGCTACCTCCTTAATAATATCCACTAATACACTGTCCACTATGTCTTTTACTATATATGAAAATTTTCGAGAGCCAACTGTTCCACCTGCTACTCACGGTGCACATCTCGAACCCGACTACCTGCACCTCCCTCTGCCACTACAGTCCTTTTCCCAACACGACCCTACTCGCCAGTTGATGGAGGCTTCCCTGAGCATTGCACCTTCCATTTACACTCTTAGTCTCGGGTTTTCGCAATCTTGCAATGTAACCCTTTCATAGCTCGACCGATGACAAACGAACTCCACAGACCCTCAGAAGACCATCCGTAAGATGCAGGGACATTTCGTAAACTTACAGTAGCTTCAGTAGCTCCCAACCATACTAGCAAGCTCTCATTGTACTCCCTAGTAACAATTAGGATTTCTTTTAATCAGATACAGCATTTTAGTTGAATAAAGTTACAGCTCGTGGATGAGTTTGGTTTGTGGTAAAATACGAAGTATTAGCAAATGGGGTCCTTGTAATTGTTCGTCGTGCTTTGAGGGGATTAGCACGATCACATCTAGTACTGAAAGCGGCAACTCAAGAAACTATCAGTCAACCCTATCGCCATCTAAACAAAATTCGTCTAGACCAATTCTAAAGACTCAAATCTTGGGCTTCTAACACACTCTACTTCAGTAGAATATCACCATACAATCACAGGCTTCACAGTAACGCCCTCATGCATCTCCTTAATTGCCTCTTTGAAATCTTCTGCTTTGAACCTTTTAACCAGCTTCTCAAGTGGGAACTTCCCCTCCCGCCACCACCGAATCATCAACGGCACGCTCTCAGACGTAATCGAGTCGCCTTCCACAGCACCAATATACTGCTTTCCTGCGACCATGAACTCAAAGATCGGAATGTCCAGCTTCGCGTCAATTGGTGCCGTCCCAACCTGCAAGATCTTTCCCCTGGGGCGCGTGAACTCGACAGCCTTTTGGATCAGCGGCAGGAAGCCCGTCGTATCCATCGTGACCGTACTCCCAAGACCATCCGTAATTGCTCTAACAGCCTCGACAAGCTCTGCCAATGACCCCATGCCCGCCGTATTGATGACGTGCGTCGCGCCGAGCTCCTTAGCCAACTGCAGCCGTGAGGCGACTTTGTCGATGCCGATAACAGTTCTACAGTTACGGATCTTCGCAGCCTACGCCATTCTGTCAGCACTCCCATCCACAATCAGCCACACCCTCCAAACCGTCACACTCAAAACTAAGAGTCGGGTGCTGAAAAACCTACCATAACCCCACTCAGCCCCCCCCCCCCCCAACCCCAAAATCGCCACACAGTCTCCCTCCCCCACCTCCGCTACTTTCGCAATTGTCCCGCTCCCCGTTTGGATGCCACACCCCAGCGGCGCCAGCAGCTGCAGCTCCTCGTCACTATCCACAAGGCCTTTAACATTCACAACCGAGCTCTCGCGCGCAATCGTGCGGCTCGCGAAGCTGGACTGGCCGAAGAATCGGCCTGCGATGTTGGCCTTGACGCTCTCTTCTCCCGCGGAAGAGGCAAGAGCGAAGTCCGGCCCGCCGAGGAAGTTGATGGTGTTGAAATCGACACAGTGAGCCGGGTGGCCGCCGCTGCAGAGAACGCAGGCCCCGCAGGACGAGAAGGAGAGCAGGACCGGGTCGCCGGGGGCGGCGACGGTGACGTTTGCGCCTACGCTTTCAACATAGCCAGATCCTGCCCTCTGTTAGCATAAATATAAATACGATCGTAAAACTATCGTTCGGCTTCTATGCTCCATTCCTTGAATCCCTTGTTGGAACTAGCGCATGAGAGTATTGAGTGGGTAATGGGTAATTCACCTTCATGCCCTTTGACGCTCGGATACACAACCCCGAAACCCTCCTTCTGGCCCCCGAAATGCAGGTCCGTATGGCACACGCCGCTCGCCACGACCCGGATTACCAGCTCGTCTGCTGCGATATCCCGCAGACGCACCTGCTCCATCGCCCACTTGCCCTCAGACACCGGCCCATGCGACACAATGGCGCGGGCCGGTGGTGCGGGAGACATTGTGGAGAGAATGAACTAGGTTGAGGGAGCAGAAGCGAGCAGGAAGTGGAAGAGATATGGAGTTATACGGAGTTACGAACGGAGACGTGAAACTTGGTAGGGCACGCGAACAGAGGAAGAAAACCGAGAATTAGTGGAGAGACAGAACGCGACAGGGAGTAGCAGAGCCAACTTGGATTAAATTGCAAGCAAAACCACCCGTTGTGGTTTCGGAAACCTGCAGACCCTGCGTGCTGGCGGGTACCCTCAATATACGGGACTCGGCTCCCCCAGATTCAATAGGATCCGCCGATCGACGGCGGGGGGATGCGCCAGGCGCACGGTGGGACGGAATGCAAGCCATCGGATGCGCGACGGCATTATTGGCAATTTGGCGTGTGCATTAACACATGGAATCTTTGGCGCGCTTGGCAGAAAAAAAACACGCCGAATTGAAGCCATCACATAGAGTCGCACGCAGAGCCCCCGTATACAGAGCTGCACGCAGAGTTATTGTATGCAGAGCCTCCGTACGCAAAGCTTCCGTACGTAGAGCCATGTATAGAGTCTCCATATGTAGAGCCATGCGCAGAGTCTCCATATGTAGAGCCATGCGCAGAGTCTCCATATGTAGAGCCATGCGCAGAGTCTCCACACGTAGAGCCACGCGCAGAGCCTCCATACGTAGAGCTGTACATAGAGTTATCGTACGCAGAGCCTTTTTACGCAGAGCCTCCACACGTAGAGCCGTACGTAGAGTTTGTTGGCCACGGAGGTAGCTTTACTGCAGAGGCGCGACGGGTGCTGTTCGACATCGGTATCAGTCTAGTTTCAACCTGTATCATCACTCTCTAGGGACCCCTGTAGGAGGTTAATTTCTTATGTATATTAGGGCTCTTAGAGCCACCTTGAATAAAACGGATCACTTGTTTAATTCTGTGTCTCTACCTATTAGCTAGCTTATATTATTTATCGTAATACCTACCTGGCTGAAAGTTATGAGCCTGGTAACCTTCTAAGCACCAGGGAGATCTTAGTGGCCAGACGAATACTACTAAGCCTATTTGAGCATAGTTCGTCACAAAATATCGCGTCCTTTACGCGTAAGCGCGTCTCTTTACGCAACCTCTCTTGAGCCTTAAGACAAAAGCCATTATAGCACCCACAATCACGGATTCTACTAATCCTCTTTTGCTGATTTAAAAGGACTGGCCTTTATGGTTTCAATTTATTTGTTAAGAAGTAAGTTTTGCGAAGATCTGGGACTATATTAACCTAGATAAGACGGAAGACAAAATTAACATCGGCAAAATATGGTACCCTTTCAATGGCCTCAATGGTTGGTGGTTGACGCAATTGGCGCGCAGTTGAGGTCATTTGGCAACTCGACCGACTAGCCTATGTCGTG
>Ga0307507_10008018_pt1 | contig 14887 bp, 5 predicted proteins | sample 7_EM_MG_FD_207223 | JGI IMG/M metagenome (GOLD analysis project Ga0307507, IMG submission 207223) | Populus trichocarpa ectomycorrhiza microbial communities from riparian zone in the Pacific Northwest, United States - 7_EM | ecosystem: Host-associated > Plants > Roots > Unclassified | place... | reverse complement strand
AGACGCCGGCAAATCAAGTCGTAAATGTTCGCCTCTTCCCGCGACAACGCGTCCCGATCTGCCCTCACCGTCGTCGGAATGATCGCATGGTGATCGCTCACCGCCCCATCGTCCACGAAACGCCGCCCCAGCGGCCGATCCCCCGTGCCGGGCGCCAAAAGCCCTTCGTACGCCGGAGCAATCGCATCCACCACGCCCCGCAGCGTGCTTGCCACCGAGCTCGATAGCGCGCGGCTATCGGTCCGCGGATAGCTAATTAGCTTCCAGCGCTCGTAAAGCGCCTGCGCCACATCGAGCGTGCGCTGCGCGCTCATGCCGAAAAGGCGGTTCGCGTGCCGCTGCAGCTCCGTCAAATCGTACAACCGCGGCGGCGGCATCGCGTGGTTCTCGCGCTCCACGGACTCGACCCGAGCCTCGCCGCCCCGCACCCGCGCGAGAATCTTCTCGGCCTCCACGCCATCCGGCGGGAGCCGCACCGCCTCACGTTTCGGCTTTCCGCGCTCCCCCTCCTTGGCCGCCGCCACGCGAAACAACACACCGCGATAATCGATTTCCGCGTCCGCCTTCCCGAACGTGGCCACGATTTCTAGGTAATCCTCGGGCACGAAAGCGCGAATCTCCAATTCGCGCGCCACCACCATGGCCAACGTCGGCGTCTGCACCCGCCCCACCGAATACAGAACATCGTGCGTCACCGTGTACGCCCGCGACAGATTCATGCCCACGAGCCAATCGGCCCGGCTCCGAGCCCGCGCCGCCCGCGCCAGCGAATCGAACGCCGCCCCGGGCCGCAACTCGCGAAGCGCCCTCGATATCGCATCCGGCGTGAGCGACGAGAGCCAAAGCCGCTTCACCGGCTTTTTGCATTTCGCCGCCTCGTACACGTATCGAAAAATGAGCTCCCCCTCGCGACCCGCATCGGTCGCGCACACCACGCCCTCGACCTCGCGCGAATTGAGGATGCGCCGCACCACCTCGAACTGGTCGCGCGTCCCCTCGAGCACCGAGAGCGGCCACTCTTTCGGCAGCATGGGCAGGTCGGCAAGCCGCCATGAGCGCCATCGCTCTTCCATTTGATGCGGCTCGGCGAGGGCCACCAAATGGCCCACCGCCCATGTCACCACGTAGTTGCCCCCGCGCAGAAACCCATCGCCCCGCGTCGTTGCTCCGAGCACACGCGCCAAGTCCCGCGCAACGGCAGGCTTCTCCGCCAACACGGCGATCATGACGCCATTCTTCGAATTTTTATGGAGAGCCTGCTCTTCTTCACACAGGCGGTATTAGCAGATTCCCATCGCGCCATGCGCGGGAGAACCATTTCGCGTCCGGGGTGGACGCACGCGCGGACCGGACACAACGAATCGCGGCACCGCGATGCGATCCGGCGACAGCCACGCGCAACATCGGCCATCGGTATTTCACGCCAGGCACCCGCGCGTGCTTGCAGGGGAGTTGTCGCTAACGTAATTAGTCAAATTTGAATTGTATGCGCGGGTCGCGCGCATCTTTGGACGTCTTGGGGGCGAGACCCGGGAAGAAGGATAATGGCATGGCTCGACGCTTAAGTTTGGCGCTCCTTTTGGCACTCCTCGCGGTCATGGCCGTCGCCTGGGTGCCGGGATGCGGCAGCACCAGCGACAATGAATTCGAAGATCGACAGCCCGATGGTTCGCTTCCCGACGGCGATCCCGGAGGTGGATTCGGCGACTCCGGCGGCGGAAACAACGGCGGAAACGGCACCGATGGGGATTTTTCCATCACGCCGCTCAATCAAGCCATCGACGTGGTCATCGACCAAGAGCGGGTCACCGTCACGCCGGCCACGCTAAAATTCCAGGGCAAGTGGCGCGCTCAGGACGTTCACGCATCATGGTCGCTCGACCGTGGCGAGTTGGGTGCAGTCGACAACAATGGCGTCTTCACACCGAGCAATACGCTCGCACGCGCCACCAGCGGCGTGGTTCGCGTCACCGGTCGTTACCAGGGCGACCGCGTTTACCAAGCGTCCACCGCCGTCACCATTCGATTGCGCATCACGCAAAACGGCAAACCCAGCACCGGTATGCCCGCCGGAAACCCGGTCGGCGGAAGCCCCATCGGTGGCGCGGTCGATGCGCCCACCAAGGGCCGCCTGCAGGGAACGCCCACCAACGCGCCGGACTTCGTCGGCCTCTACCCATACGACAACACGGTGTGGCCGCGCGGTCTCTTTGCGCCGCTCCTCCAGTGGAAATCGTCGAAAAACGTCAAAGCCGTTTACATCCATCTCAAGGAAAACGGTTTCGAGTTCGAGGGCTTCTCTTCGGGCAATGGCTTGGTCAATCAACCCATCTGGCAGGCGGCCTGGGACAAGGCCACCTATGGAAACACCGGCGATCCGCTGACCGTCGAGATCAAGATCGATGATGGCACCAAGACGTACGGCACCGTCAAACGAACTTGGAAGATTGCCCCCGGCGCGCTCAAGGGCACTGTCTATTACAATTCGTACGATACGAAGTTGACCACCAAGCTGGAGAACCAGCCCAGCAGCGCGGGCGTGCTCGCGATTCGGCCGGGCCAGACCCAGCCGGTGCTCGCATTGGGTGACGGCAGCAAGAACGAGTGCATCGTTTGCCACACGGTTTCAGGCGACGGGTCTACGCTGTTCGCGCAGATCTGGAACAAGGATACGGAGCATCCGTCGGAGTACAAGAACGGCCTCTCGTACAATCTGAAGACGAACGCCAAGATTGCCGACTACGTCGACCACGCCCCGGACAGCACGTCGAACGACCGCAAGTTCCTCTGGTCGGGTGTCGCCAACGACGGAACCTACGCGCTGCAGAGCTCGGGGCACACGCAGGAAGCCTTCGGCGGTGGGTCGCGGGTTTTCCGGCGTGACAACGGTAATGCGGTCTCCGCGCCGGGCCTCGACAACGTCGTGCAAGAAGCGGTCACCCCCGCGTTCTCACCCGACGGGAAGAAGGTCGCGTTCAACTACTGGACCGCGGGTCCGAGCGGCCCGAAGGCCGGTGATGGCCACTCCATCGCCGTCATGGACTTCGCATGCGGCGCGGGCGGTGGCGGCGCGGGCCCGTCGTGCGGGAGCTTCGGCTTCTCCGGTCTGCGTGTACTCTACACGAACCCTGCGCACATGGTCGGTTGGCCGGCCTGGCTGCCGGACAACAGCGGCATCGTCTTTCACAACGTCGTCCGCGAGCCCGATCCGCACTCGGCGCCCTTGGCCACATGGAAGAACGCCAAAGCCGAGCTTTGGTTCGTCAATGCGGCTGGGCGGGCGGTGGCGCTCAAGAACCTCAACGGCGCCGGCTATCTGCCGACGGGGACCGATCATACGGACGATGCCGTCATGAACTACGAGCCCACCGTGAACCCGATTGCCTCGGGCGGTTACTACTGGGTCGTGTTCACCTCGCGACGCATGTACGGCAACGTTGCGGATGGCCCCGCATACCCGAAGCCGGGCGAGGGCAGCAAACCGACACCGAAGAAGCTATGGGTGGCGGCCATCGACCTGAACGCACCCGCAGGACAGGATCCGAGCCACCCGGCGTTCTACCTGCCTGCGCAAGAGCTCGAGGCTGGCAACATGCGCGGCTTCTGGGTCGTCGACCCGTGCAAGTCGAACGGCAAGACGTGCGAAGGCGGCGACGAATGCTGCAACGGCTTCTGCCGCCAGAGCGACACGGGCGCGTTGGTCTGCACCGACAAGCCGCAGGGCTGCTCCCAGGAATTCGAACACTGCGACAAGGACTCCGACTGCTGCGGCGCCGGTGCAGGCTACATGTGCATCAACAACCGCTGCGCGCGGAAGGTCAATTGAGGTTTCCCTCTTAACGCAACAGTCGATGTTGCCCTAGGGAAGAACACACCGGGGTCGCTCGTATGCCAATACGATGCGACCCCCATTTTTGGGGCGAGTCGCGAGACTCGCTCTTCTTATTTCTGCGATTGGACTTGGTGGATGCTTTGGAGATGCTTCGAACGATGGGCCTTCGGATGAAGATGAAGGCGCGGCGCGCGCCATGGTGGAAGCACTGCCGCTCGGCTACGTCGCCTCGCGCGACGGGCGGGGGCCGGCGCGCCTCATTCTAAGCGGAACCGATAATGCCGCGCCCGCGCTTCCGGTCCGCCCGGAAACGGCGGCGCGCCTGCATTTGGCGCGGCATGCCGCGCTTCTCGGATGGCCCGAAGCCACGGCGCGTTCGCTGGAATTGACCCAGGTGCAAAGCTTTGGCGGCGGCGCCAGCGTGGTGCAATTCGCCCAGCGCGTGAGGGGCGTCGACGTGCTTGGCGCACGCGCCAGCGTGGTCCTCGATCCGTCGAAGAACCTCGTCTCCATCGCCTCGAATCTAAACCGCGACGCCGAAACGGTGGCCGGCACCCGGGCGCTGGAATTCCCGTTGTCGATCGAGTCGGTGATGCCCACGGCCGGCACAACGCCCAAGCGCGTCTTGTTCGCCGGGGGCGCCAAGCTCGCCCCCGCGTACTACGCGGAAACGCTGGAGCGCTCGGAGTCCGGCGAGGAGGAAGGCTACGCGTACACCGTCGATGCACGCGACGGCTCCATCTTGCGCAAAGTCTCCCTCACGGCGAGCGACACCTTCCGCTACCGCGTATGGGCCAGCTCCGATGCACGGCACACACCGCTCCGTGGCCCCTGGGCGCCGCCCGCACTGGTGGCCATGGACGGCTTCAACACGAACCCGCACGGCCAGCCCGATCCATGGCTCGCCTCCGATGCGATCGCCACGTTCGGCAACAACGTGCACGCCTATGCCGACCGCAACGACCGACACACCAACAAGGACGGATCGAAAGGCCCCGGCAGCGGCTACGAAGCGGGCATCGATCTCGTGGCCGACGTCACCGCCCCCCGCACCTTCGACCGCCTCTTCGACGTGACCAAGAGCCCCGACGCGAGCGAAGTGCAGATCAAGGCCGCCATCACGCAGCTGTTCTACGTGACCAATTGGCTGCACGACTACTGGTACGACTCGGGCTTCGACGAGGCCTCGGGCGTCGCTCAAGTCTCCAACTACGGGCGCGGCGGCAAGGAGGGCGATCCCATTCTCGCGGAGGCGCAAGACGGCGCGGACTTCGGCAAGACCGACAACGCGCGCATGACCACCTTCGCCGACGGCACATCGCCGCGTCTCGAAATGTACCTCTGGAGGAGCGGTCGACTCGGTCGCGAGCCCGCCCGCGACAGCTCCATCGACGCGATGATCGTCGCGCACGAGTGGGGTCACTACTTGCACCATCGGCTTCTGCCGTGCACCACGCCGTCGTGCCTCGGCATGAGCGAGGGCTGGGGCGACTTCAACGCGCTCATGATGGTCCTCGACGAGCACGACTTCGAGAGCGGCGCGCTCGAGAATGGCTCGTTTCCCATTGGGCAGTACACGGTGGGAGACGTCGTCCGCGATGCGAATTACTTCGGCATCCGGCGCGCGCCCTATTCCACCCATCCCGGGATGTACCCGTTCACGTTCGCCGATGTGCGCCGTTCGTCGGTGCTGCCGGAGGGTGCGCTGCTCGCCCCGGGCCCGGACGACATGTCCGAAGCGCACAACGTCGGCGAAATATGGGCGGAGGCCCTGTTCGAGGGCTTCGTCGGCCTGGCCAAAGCTGGAAAGGCTTCGGGGCGCAGCTTCGACGCCACCAAGCGCGCCATGGCCGACTACATCGTGGCGGGCTTCAAGGCCACCCCGCCCGACCCCACCTTCACCGAGCAGCGCGACGCCCTTCTCGCCGTCGCCCGCGCCACCGGCCGCACCGCAGACTTCCAGGCCCTCGCCAACGGCTTCGCCAAGCGCGGCTTCGGCCTCCACGCCATCGCCCCCGACGCATCGTCCGAGTCCCTCGACGAAGCCATCGCCAACTTCGACCGCACCGGCGACCACGCCTTCATCGACGCCCAGCCCGACGGCCCCACCCTGCGCCTCCGCTTTCGCAACACCGGCTGGACCGACCTCCCCGCCACCACCCTAACCGTCCGCTCCCCCAACGCCCCCCTCCGCACCACACAAACGGTCCCCGCCACGCCCCCCTACGGCATCGCCACGGTCACCATCGAAACACGCCCCGGCATCCCAGCCGACGCGAACTTCGAACTCGTTCCTCCGCAATGAAAAGCTAGAGAGAATTCACAGGAAGACGGGAAGACGGGAAGGTTTTGAGGTTTCCAATCCGCTCACTGGCCCAACTGAAAACCCAAAAAAGCGTTCCGCGCTGCCTCGCGCCGAATCCCCTTCCCGCCTTCCTGTAAATCCTCTCTTGGAGCCGTTGGCCGATTGTCGTTAGTTGGCCGGGTCGTAATTTAGGTTGGGGCCGAGCCAGCGTTCGACTTGTTGATTCGTCATGCCTTTGCGCACACCGTAGTCGGCGACTTGGTCGCGGTCGATTTTGCCCAGGGTGAAGTACCGCGCTTCGGGGTGCGCGAAATAGAGGCCGCTCACGCTGGAGCCCGGCCACATGGCGAACGATTCGGTGATGAGGATCCCGGTGCGCTTCTCCACGTCGAGTAGACGCCACAGCGTACCTTTCTCGGTGTGGTCGGGGCAGGCGGGGTAACCCGCCGCCGGACGGATGCCGCGGTACTTCTCCTCGATGAGCTGCTGGTTGCTCAGGTTCTCCGTGCGACCGTAGCCCCACTCCTCACGCACCCGCTTGTGGAGGCACTCGGCGAAGGCCTCGGCCAGGCGATCGGCAATGGCCTCGGCCATGATCGCGTTGTAGTCGTCGTGCTCGGCCTTGTACTTCTCGACCAGCTCCTTCAAACCGAACCCGGTGCTCACCGCAAACGCGCCAATATGGTCGAGTAGCCCGCTTTCCCGCGGCGCGATGAAGTCCGCGAGCGAGCGGTTCGCTTTCCCCTTCTCCTGCACCGCCTGCTGCCGCAAGAAGTGGAACCGCTCCAAGACTTTGGAACGCGTTCCATCCTCGTAGATCTCGACATCGTCGCCCACGCGGTGCGCCGGGAACAGGCCGTACACCGCGCGCGCCTGAATCAGCTTCTTCGCGATCATCTCATCGAGCAACGCATTGCCCTCGGCAAAGATCTTGCGCGCCTGCTCGCCGTACTTCTCGTGCTCCAGAATGCGCGGGAACACACCCTTCAATTCCCACGTGTGAAAGAACGGCGTCCAATCGATGAACTCACGCAACGTGGCCAGCGGGAAGTCCTCGAGCACCCGCACCCCCGTGGATTCCGGCTGCGAAACATCCTCCGCGCGCCACTCGATGCGCGGCCGATTCTCCCGCGCCGCCTCCAGCGACATCACCTTGTGCTTCGGCGTCCCGTGGATGCGCCGCAGCTGCTCGTATTCTGCGCGGTGCTGCTGCACGAACGCGGCGCGGCCTTCCGTACTCAAGAGGCTCGTGGTCACCGGCACCGCGCGGCTCGCGTCGAGCACGTGCACCACCGGCTCGCTGTAGTGCGGTGCAATCTTCACCGCGGTGTGCGCGCGGCTCGTCGTCGCCCCGCCGATGAGCAAAGGCAGCTTGAAACCTTGCCGCTCCATCTCACGGGCCACGTGGGTCATCTCGTCGAGCGATGGCGTAATCAGCCCGCTCAAACCGATCACGTCCGCCTTCTCCTCCTTGGCGCGCTGAAGGATCTTCTCGCACGGGACCATGACGCCCATGTCGATGACCTCGTAGTTGTTGCACGCGAGCACCACGCCCACGATGTTCTTGCCGATGTCGTGCACATCGCCCTTCACCGTGGCGAGCACGATCTTCCCCTGCGTCTTTACCACTTGGCCGGCTGCCGCCTGCGCGGCCTTCTCTTCCTCCATGAACGGCGTGAGGTACGCGACGGCCTTCTTCATCACGCGCGCCGACTTCACCACCTGCGGAAGGAACATCTTTCCCGCGCCGAACAAGTCGCCGACCACGCTCATGCCATCCATGAGCGGCCCCTCGATGACCGCCAGCGGCCGTCCCAACTTGGCGCGCGCTTCCTCGGTGTCCGCGTCGATGTACTGGTCGATGCCCTTTACCAGCGCATGCGACAGCCGCTCTTCCACGGTGCCCTTGCGCCACTCTTCTTCCTTCTTCTCGCTGGCCGCCGCCCCGGTGCCTGCTGCCTTGAGCTTCTCACCGAAGTCCACGAGCCGCTCGGTGCCATCCGGACGGCGATTGAGCAGCACGTCCTCCACCAGCTCACGCAGCTCGGGCGCGATCTCCTCGTACACCTCCAGCATGCCCGCGTTGACGATGCCCATATCCATCCCCGCCTGGATGGCGTGGAACAGAAACGCCGAGTGCATCGCCTCGCGCACGTGGTTGTTGCCGCGGAAGCTGAACGAAATGTTGGACACGCCGCCGCTCACTTTGGCGTGCGGCAAATTGGCCTTGATCCAACGCGTGGCCTCGATGAAGTCGACGGCGTAGTTGTTGTGCTCCTCGATGCCCGTGGCCACCGTGAGGATGTTCGGGTCGAAGATGATGTCCTCGGGCGGAAAGCCCACTTCGTCGACCAGAATGCGGTATGCGCGCTCGCAAATACGAATCTTGTCCTGAAGGGTCGCCGCCTGGCCTTGCTCGTCGAAGGCCATGACCACCACCGCCGCGCCGTAATTCAGAATGTGGCGCGCGTGCTTGCGGAACGTATCCTCGCCTTCCTTGAGCGATATCGAATTGACGATGCCCTTGCCCTGAAGGCACGGGAGCCCTGCCTCGATGACCGCCCACTTGGAGGAGTCGATCATGAACGGCACCTTGGCGACCTCGGGCTCACTCGCGAGCAGCGAGAGAAAGCGCGTCATCGCGGCAACGCCGTCGATCATGCCCTCGTCCATGCAGATGTCGATCACGTTCGCGCCGTTTTCGACCTGCTGGCGGGCCACGCTCACCGCCTCCTCGTATTTCCCTTCCTTGATGAGTTTCGCGAACTTCGGCGACCCGGCCACGTTGGTGCGCTCGCCGATCATCATGAAGACGCCCAACTGCTGCGTGAACGGCTGCGAACCGGACAAGCGCAGAGGCTTTTTGGGAATCGAAATCGTCGCGCTCTTCTTCGCCAGGACATCGCGCGGATGCCGCCCGTCCAGCGCCTTGGCCACCGCGGCAATGTGCTCAGGGGTGTTGCCGCAGCAACCACCGGCGATGTTGATCAAGCCGCCCTGGGCGAACTCGCCGAGGTAGCGCGCCATGTCGGCGGGCTCCAAATCGAAGCCTGTTGGCGACAGCGGATTGGGCAATCCGGCATTCGGGTAACACGAAATCGCGACGTTGGCCTTTTCCGCCAGCTCCGAGAGGAATGGGTACATCAAATCGGGCCCGAGCGAGCAATTCAGCCCGATGGAGAGCAGCTTCACGTGCTCCACCGCATTCCAGAGCGCCTCCGCCGTCTGCGCGGAAATCATCGTTTCACCGCCACGGCCCACGGCCGCCGACACCTGGACGGGCAGCCGCTTGCCGTCTTGCTCGAAGACCTCCTGAATCGCCACCAAGGCCGCCTTCGCATTGAGCGAATCGAAGATGGTCTCCACCAGCAAGGTGTCGACGCCACCCGCGATGAGCGCGCGCACCTGCTGCACGTATGCCCGTTTCACCTGATCGAAGGAGCACACGCGGAAGCCCGCATCGTCCGCATCGGGCGAATTCGACAGCGACACTGTGAGCGGTCCAATCGCCCCTGCGACGAAGCGCTGGCGTCCGTCTTTGTTGGCCACCCGATCCGCCCACTCGCGGCATTGGCGGGCCGACTGCTCGTTGATCTCCCAGGCGAGGCCCTCGAGGAAGGCATCGCCCACGATCTTGTCGTAAAACGCCGGATCCTTGCGGCCGCCGTGCTCGCGAGGATCGTCGACGAAAAACTCGCTCTGGCCGATGCTGGTCGCTCCGAACGTGTTCGTCTCGATGATGTCCGCCCCGGCCTCGAGAAAGCGCCGATGGATGTCGCAGATCATCTCGGGCTGCGTGAGCGAGAAGAGATCTCCGTTGTTGAGCAGATCCTTCGTGGCGTTCGCGAAGCGCGTGCCCCGGATGTCCGTCTCCTTCATGTTGTAGGTACGGATGGTCGTACCCATGGCACCGTCGATGATGGCGATGCGGTTCTGAAGAAGCTTCTCGAGGGGGTGAAGGGGGGTTGTCATTTTGTTTTCTCGGCGATGGCCAACACGACCTGAAAATGCGGCTTTTTGCTTTCGCGGCAAGCGACCTGGGACGATGTGACGGCGAGCCCGGCACGTGCGAGCATGGTGCGCAACGTGCGCGGCGAAAAGCCCGTGTGACGCTCGCCATAAGGAGCAGTGATTTCGCGTTGCTCGTGTTGATCGAGCGAGAGCACCACGATGCGGCCGCCCGGGCGCAGCACGCGCGCACACTCGGCGAGAGCACGCTCCGGGTTCTCGGCGTACGTCAGCGTGTGAAACACGAGCACGGCATCGAACGACGCCTTCGCGAAGGGCAGATCGTGCACATCGGCCACCTGGGCACGCACGTGCTCGTGCCGCGCGAGCCGCTCTGTCGCGGCCTCGATCATGCGCGCGTTCGCATCGATGCAGGTGAGCGAGCGGCAATGCGGCGCAAGGTAGCCGGCAACGGCCCCATCGCCCGAGCCGGCATCGAGCACGTCGCCGAGACGCAGCAGCGCCGCGATGCCCACGACGAGCGACGGCCACGTTCGACCCGGAGAATAATGCAGGTCCATCTTCCCGATGAACGAATCGGGAAGCGCGCCGCGCTGCTCGGCATCGAGCTCCGAAAGCCTTTGCCGATCGCCGGCCAACGTCGGATCGGCAGCCTGGGTGGTCTCATCGAGGATCGCCTTCGCGGTCGGCGGCAAGGTATCCACGGCGAGCGCGTAAAACGAGTGCTGCCCATCGCGCCGGTCACGCACGAATCCGCCCTCGCGCAACCGCGCCAGGTGCGTCGACACGCGCGACTGCGAGATCCCCGTCACGCGCACCAGATCCGTCACGCTGAGCTCGCGCTCGCGCAAGAGCGCACAGAGCCGAATGCGGCTCTCGTCGCCCAACAGGTTCAAGGTTCCGACGTACTGGGAGAGATTCATCTGCTTATCTGTATGAGCAGATTCAACTCTGGTACGCGCGTGCGGCGGTGTCAACCCTCAGCTCTGGCGTTCAGCCGGCAGGCGTCCCTTCGGCTAAGGGCCGTGGTCAATGGCTCAGTCTGGCTGATGGCTGATGACTGATAGCTGACAGCCAACGCTCAGTGAGCGACAGGCTCAAGTCGGCTCGCCTGCGCGTCCGTGCGTCGGTAAATCGTCAGGTGCTCCTGCTTGAGCACCATCCGATACTCGGGCGGAACCAACGCCTGCACTTCGGGCGTGGCGTCCCACATCAACACGGAGTCGAACTGCGGCGTGGCCATCTGCCAGAACTCGGCCCACTGCCGACGCCACACGCCTTCGCAATCCCGCTCGTGGATCCCACCCGAACGCATGATGCCGCAGATCCAGTCGGGGTTGATCATCGTGGGCGCGAAGCTCTCGAGCACCAGATGATTGAACTGCGGGTTCGGCGGATCGCGGTACATCACCGGGAACGATCGCGAGTGCGCGAAGAGCAGCGGCGCGCTGGTCTGCTTCTCCGAGACGTAGAAGCCCCAGGCATGCTGCAAGCTGCGCGTATTTTCGCTTGTCAGCTTTCGCTTGAAGACCAGCGGCAACAGCTTCGCGTTCTCCGGCACGGCGGACATGCCCGCGGTGAACTTCACGCGATCGCTGTCCAGGCGCACGTAATCGATGCCCATGCCGACGGTGTAGAGACCCGCACAAAGCGCCAGCACCTTGGTGATGCGCGCATCGATCCGATCGGGCAAGCGAAGGAACGCGGCGATCCAGAGGTAGGGAATCACCCGCGAATTGACGTGGTACCAATTCGTGGCCACGTACGGCAAAAACAGGAACAGGCCGCCCAGCAGCGCAAAGGCGATCGGCGAGAAGAACGTCGGCGATTCACCCCGGCGCAGGTACGCGTAGAGGGCCACACCGGCCGCTGGAACCAATGTCGAAATCGACAGCCAGGTGAAGCCCCAGAACCACTCCGCCCAAAGGTTGTACGCGAGCTCCCACGGTGGGATCAGCATGCGCGTCGTCGCGTAGCCGGTCATCGCCCCCACCGGCTCGGTCATGTGGTTGTACAGCGAAAGGAGCGTGAGCGCCGTCGCGGGCACCAGCGGCACGAACATGCGCAGCGCCTCGGTGATTCGATCGCGCCACGAGCGCCGCTCCACAATGTGAACCAGGAGCAACATGCCCGCGACCATCAACGTGAAGACGTGCGCGTACCAATCGGCGAGCGCGATCACCGCCACCGCGACGCCGTTCCACCAGGTGGGTGTGAGCCGCTGTCGATCCGCCGCCATGAGCAAGAGCAGCGAAAGCGGTACGCCCAGCGCGAAGTCGAGCATGCCCATCGACACGAACCAGTTGTGGATGGTCGGCCAGATGAAAAAGCTCGCAACGACGAGCCGGCGCCGGTTCGTGAAGCGGAGAAGGAACTGCGGGAAAACGACCGCGTTCAGCCCGAGGACGAGCAGCACGAACAGCCGCGCCGCCAACTTGACCCCGGTGAACTTCCCCACGAGGCACAGCCAGCCGAACAACGCCGCGTTGGTCTTGAAGAACCCATTGGCGACGAACTCCGGATAGTGCTCCGGGTGCGTGATGACCGTGACCGTCGCGAGATGATTCGGCAGATCTTGAAGCGGCGGGAGGTCCACCAAGCTGAGGGGCCACGCCGCCAGAAGAAAGAGAACGGCTCCGATGGCGAGCGCCAGCTTCCGGTCGCTGAGTCGGCGTACGAACGCTCGAGCTGGACCAAGAAGAGCTCCTAATTGGGGCCCCGCCTCGCCAATGGACGAGGGAAATTCGGGGGCAACGAGGTCCATCTTCTGCATGGGAAACGAATGGGGGCCCCACAAAGGGGAAGTGCCCGTGACTCCTAAAAAAATGTGAACGGCGGGGGCTAGGGAGCTTCGGCGTTTCGCGAAACCCGTGCTGCTAGGCAAAATCGCGGCCGAAGTATCAAAAGATGCGTCCGCTTGGCTGCCCGATGAAGCTTCGGGCTGAAAATCCGCAGAAAATACGGTCGGGCGACACTAATACGCAGGTGGGGGGCTGTCCACCCGTGGGACATCTCCAACACGGGCGGCGGCCGGGGCCTGACAACTCGATCATGGTTTGTATTCCATCCCCCCCTCCGGGGGGCCTCGACGAGACATGGCACACCGCGGGGGGGAGCCATCTCGGCAGCCGTCTCTTCTTCTCGGCTCTTCTCGACAGCCGTCTCTTCTTCTCAGCAGCCGTCTCTTCTCCTTTCGCGACCGCGTTAATGTCCGCGACCCGGCCATCGGGATCAGAAAATCAGTGGGCCTCGTTCCAATTTTTTCCGCTGCCGATATCGACCACCAGCGGCACCCGAAGCGAAATCGCGTTCTCCATGTCCGCGCGAATGCGCTGCATCGCCTCGTCGACCCGATCGACGGGCACCTCGAACACGAGCTCGTCGTGCACGGTCAGGATCATCTTGGCGCCTGGCACCACCGGCGCTTGCCCGAGCTTGACCATCGCCAGCTTCAAAATGTCCGCGGCCGTTCCCTGGATCGGCGAGTTCTTCGCCACCCGCTCCGCCTCCATGCGCAGACCGCGGTTGGCCGAGTGCAAGTTCGGCAAAAATCGCCGGCGCCCGAGCAACGTCCGCACCGCCTCACCCTTCCCGGCCGCCTGGATCGTTTCCTCCATGAAACTTGCGACCCGGGCGTACCTCCGGAAGTACGCGGCGATGAAGCTTGCCGCCTCCGCCCGCGTGATGTCGAGTTGTCGCGCTAGGGCCGCGTCGCCCATGCCGTAGATCACCCCGAAGTTGATCGTCTTGGCGCGGCCCCGCATCTCCCGGGTGACTTGGTCGCGCGGAACGTCGAAGACGAGCGACGCCGTGTGGGTGTGCACGTCTTCCTTCGTGCTCGAGAACGCCGCAATGAGCTCGGGATCCTCCGAGAGATGCGCCAGCACGCGCAGCTCGATTTGCGAGTAGTCCGCGCTCACCAGGACCTTGCCCTCGGGGGCCACGAACGCCGCCCGGATCTCGCGCCCCAGCTCCGTCCGAATGGGAATGTTCTGCAGATTGGGATCGCTCGAGGCCAGACGCCCCGTGGCGGCCACGGTCTGGTGAAACTGCGTGTGAATGCGCCCCGTTTCCTTGTTGATCGCCCGAGGCAAGGTGTCGATGTACGTGCCCTTGAGCTTGTCGATCTCGCGGAAGTCGCACACCACCCTCGGCAGCGGGTGCTTCTCCGCGAGCTCCTCGAGCACCTCCGCATCGGTCGAACGCCCACCCTTGGGGGTGCGCTTGAGCACCGGCAATTTCAGCTCGTCGAAAAGAATCTTCTCGAGCTGGTCGCGCGAACGCACCGAGAAGTCCGACTTCGCGATCTCCTTCGCCTTGGCCTCGAGCTCGCGCAGCTCCACCTCCACGCGCTTGCCCAGCGCATCGAGCACCCGCGCATCCACGAGCACGCCCGTCAGCTCCATGTCCGCGAGCACGCGGGCCAGCGGCAGCTCCACCTCGTTGAGCAGCTTGGACAGCCCTTCGCGCTCCATGCTCGGCGCGTAGCGCGCGGCCAAGGTCACGCACGTGTCGGCTTCCGCTGCCGCAAACGGCGTGGCCTCCTCCACCGGCAGGTTGTCGAAAGGCACCGGCGCCGGCGCCTTCTTTCCCGGCGTCGTCTTCTTTTCACCGTACACCGGAAGCTCGATGCCCAGCGCCTTGCGCGCCAGCTCCCGCAGCGTATCCGGCGCGTCCGGATCCAGGAGGTACGCCCCCAGCATCGTGTCGAACACCGCCCCCTCGATTCGCACACTGTGCCGCAGAAGCACCAGGTGCGCGAGCTTCAAATGGTGCGACGT
>Ga0307507_10008017_pt1 | contig 14887 bp, 18 predicted proteins | sample 7_EM_MG_FD_207223 | JGI IMG/M metagenome (GOLD analysis project Ga0307507, IMG submission 207223) | Populus trichocarpa ectomycorrhiza microbial communities from riparian zone in the Pacific Northwest, United States - 7_EM | ecosystem: Host-associated > Plants > Roots > Unclassified | place... | reverse complement strand
TGTTCGACCGTGAATCATCTAAGGGAGCATACCATTGGCAGAATCGAACAGGAGAACATCTTGGTAGTTTCGTGAGCGATCGGCGCGACGAGGCAAAAGGGGAGGAGATGATGTAGGGTCAACGACTCCCATGTAAGGTGAATGCCTGGCAATTTGAGAGCAAATGAGTCGACGATGATGACCGATGCGGTGTCCTTGATGACAAGAACAGTTAGGTTCATTTGAGGTGCGCAGAATAAGAGCTTACTTACCGTGAATTCGAATGGCATCTAACCTGCGACTTTCAAATCCCGCTGTAGAGAAAGTCCACTTCCAAAGGGACGCCGCGACGTGCTTCAAAACTGGTTAGCTCCCTGGGTCTTTGCTCGCCCTATGTCGATAGCCTGAAGAGAATTGCATGAGCGACGGCAAGTATCGTGATCACCGAGCTTATCATACCCGCCCCAACGTGCTCCTTGCCCGGCGTAGATCAGCCAACATATGAATCTCGCAACCGTAGTATGGTTTGACAAGGAGAGCCGTACGACAGCTAGAAGACGCGATAAGCGACTTTGATCAGCCAAATTTTGTGGACAAAAACTTACCGATTCCAAACCCCAAAAACCTGACCGACATTTGCTCGCCACGCAAATGCATCGAAATGTGACCGTGTTAGTTCGCCAGCGCATGCTAGGTTTAGGAGCACATGATCTATGAAGAGATTTTATTAGAATCAAAATAAAATCGAATAGGGAAGAACGTACACTGAAAAATAAACCAATTCAAGAAGATGAGATAAGGCGAAAAACTACATGCGTGTCCCCGCCTCCCTCTGCCTCTGGGCTCGAATTAATCAGTTTATCGTTGAGGTTCGTCCGGAGTTGAAATGTGCCGTGGCTCTGAAAGGTCGTTCATTGAAAACCTAGACCAAGATAGCGAGACCCGAGTTGCGACTTTCAATGAGCAGTTGTTCTTCGATAAGTGGCTGTCATCGTCCTTGGGTTGTCGTCGTCGTCATTCGCGTATTCTGCCATACTTAGCTGAATCCGCGACATTTGAGGGAGGAGAAAAGGGAAACGTGATGAGATGCGATCACACAGCTTGACCAAAACGATCACCTAACGAATACCCACCCAACAACCACAAAACCAGCAACAATCGCCCACAAATCATTTCCAGCCTTGCAGTATCCTTTATAACTGCGAACAAGAGAGGAGAACAGGAAAATCTACAAGTTTGGAACCTGAGGACATCCATGACGAGCTTGAGAGACCAGTGTCCAGCCATCCCCCACAATCTTCACGCTACGAGTCCGTGCTTCACGTTCAGGTTCTTGAGATATAGTTTGTTTACTTGGTTGGCCCCCACAAGGTGAGTACTTTTCACTTGGTTTCAATTTTTCACCACCTTTCTGATTTAGCCGACAAGAACATTCAAAAATTCACGAACGTCCCTCTCAATGGGATACATGATTGGATTCACCTCCGAGCCTTTACCGGCGCCTTTTTCACACCGGTTGCACAGAACAGTCGATGAGCTTATCGAATACCTCAGTATCTACCGTCGATACTCGTCTGTCGAGGACTACGATGTTCTATTCACTCGGTCGTAATACGAGTCAGCAGAGTTCATGGAACTTGCTAGGGATCCTAACGGCTCTTCAGCCACGTCATCTCGCGCATTTAGAAAGGAAACGTTTGTGGTCGAAAATTGGAAACTACGGGAAAGGCGTTGGATAGGTCGAAGCAGCTTGCTTTGAAAGTAAGCCGCATTACTCCCTTTCGCGTATATCTTCCATTTGACCATCGCACCAGCCTTGGGTCTCATTCTTTTCGCTCATGTTAGTAGCACATTTGTATTCTTTCGCCAACTCATCAGCTTCGTGGTTCATTTTTCTCAAGATTATGGCACTTGCATTCAGACAACAATCCTTTGGTAACTACAAGTCACGCAGTGTCTAAGCCCCAATCCTCGTCTTCATTGTTCTCAAACGTCTTCAGGTTTTGTAGCTCGCGCTCATCTTCCATTGGCCGACAAGCGCGGCCCATCATTTGGAGAACGTCCATGACTGGATAGTCGACGTAACGATGCTCCTTGCCCTCATAGAACTGCACACCCATGATGATCACCATGTAACTTGCCACCGGCAAGCTCCAAGCCGTGTCCTTTGACGCAACAAGCAATTGGATCGCTCTTGACTCGAAAAGACGCTGAATGATGTGTTTGTCCTGCCTATCAAGAGCGTCGTAGTAGTACCCGATATCGTGCTTCAGCGTTTCAACGAGGCCCTTGTCGCTGATGTGGTCCAAGTGCGGTTGTAAGTCGTCAAGCTCGATGTTGAGGAATCGATCAGGTTTATCGTTCGCTAGACCGTGAGTCAGAAGGTCGTCGACCGTAAGTCGGCATTGTCGCCTGCAGGGAACAACAACGATGACGGGTTTCAAGGAAGAGGACACCAGAACGGCGAGGTAGGCAGGCTTTGACATGGTGATCATCAGGGAGGGGAAATGGGGGATGGTGAAGGACTGAAGATGTATATCCATATCGAGGGGACGGGCACTAGGAACAACATCAGTATGCAGCCTTTGAGAAGCAATGGATCTCCGTTCTCCAGAAGCCTCAGATCAGCACTTGTCTCCCTGTGAGACTAACAATCTCCTTCCCGCCTTGAAGCTTTTCGAACTTTCCCCGCCATTCCATGACTCGCTGATCAACCATTTCTTGATATGGCTCGATACAAACCGCTCGGGGTTGCTCCCTCTTACTCGAAAGACGTAGGAGAGCAAATTCTGTGCAGATAGTCTTCCCGCTGCCGGTAGGCGCACCGATGAAGACATTTTCGTCTGTCGTATAGAGAGCTTGGGAAACCTGGGTTTGGATCTTGTCGAAGGCCTGGATCGTCGAGGAGTAAATTGCTTCGAATTCCTTGTTGTGCAAGGCAGAGAGAGGTAGAGACTGTAGGTCGAGGAGCGGAGTAAGAGGAGGAAACTTTTCGGGTAAAATAAGATGTTTGAAAGAAATGGGAAGCCGAGTTTCGGCGTGAAGCCAGCGATCCGAAATGATAGAGATGTAGCAGTTAGGTGGGACAGGTTCCAACATGGGCACAGTAATCGTAACGTTACGTTCATGTTCCGTGTATCGTTGACAAAGGATGAATGAGTCATGGAAGAGTATCACCTGGCCATCCACATCTTCCACCACGATAAGGAATGTCTCCGCTGTACCATGGATTTTTTCGTCCCATCGAAGGTCAGGTATGATAAAAAGATCGATTCGAAGGAGTGACCGAGATGAGTTGGACTTGCGCTTGGCACCTAAAACAACTTCGTCAATGAGATACCCAAAATGTCTGACATCAATCAGAACTTACTGAAGCTTCGGGAAGTGGACGAGACGGTGCACCAGCCGCCCAGCGTTAGGGATTCCGATGACTTCACCAATTTCAGGAGGGGTCTAAAGAACTTTGAGCAACACAGCTAGAAACGAGGTTGGCAAAGCGTACCAGATCGAAGTAACGATACCAAGGCTATGAAACATGGGCGTTGTCAGCAACAAAACGATAGGGGGACAAATATCACTCACGAATTGTTTGCCTTCCGCCTTTCTGATCACTTCAGAAGGAACGCCCTTGTATTGACGAAGAGGCGTCATTGAACCCCACCTGATATACTTGTGAGCGATGGCTAGCTTCGACAATCACAATAACTTACTCTTCTCAACCATCTTGCAAAGGTCGAGCGCTGCCTTAGCAGGTACGGCCCAGCCACATTTCATACATATCTCAAACATGGCCCTCAGGATACTATAATTATCATAGAAGCAATGTAGTGAGCACAAGTCGAGGGAAGCGGTCAATCAGTACACACCGCCCCGCAGATTGCTGCACGAAGACCATGTCAGCGACGAAGACAAACCCTAGAAACACCTTAGGTATTCCTGGGATGAATGGCCGCAAAAACGCTTACCATCGAGCTTGAGTTGCGAGATGTACCCTTGGAGAAGTACGTTGATTTTGGAAGCAGGCTCTTCGACGTTTTCTTTTACGAGAATGGGTACTCTCTCGAGTAGCTTTGTGAGCTCCAGCCTCTCCTCTTGTCGAACCTAATGAGGAAATGTCAATGAAGGCACCTAAGATGTATCAAGGAAGAAAACTTACAGGTACAAACTTGAACTCGTTTGAAAGTGCGAAAACCCTAAATAACTCAAGCGATGACATCGTTGAACGTAGATGTTGGTTGTAGACCATCATGGAGTTGTACGTCACATAGTAATATGAGGCGATCCGGCCGAGCTCTGTACTTTTGAATCAACCTGACGACCTCTCGTACTTGATGAGTTGCCACTTCTCCAGGAGGACAGCAGCAGAGTGAGCTATGTCAGCATGCTTCTGAACTAGAGCACCATCCTCCTCTCGGTAGTCGACGCCTACGCTGTACAGGGCTGGCGACTTGAGCATGCGAATGTAGCTAGAAACGAGGGTTAGATTCGGAAGAAGAGGAGAAAAGGAAGGTGCACGCACAGTAAGTGTAGCCAAGCTATCGAACGGCTTCATCACGATTCCGGACGGTGCCAAGCACGATCTCAGCGTTGAGGTTGTCCGCCAGCTTCGAGACAAATTGGGACTCAATGAGCAGTTGCTAGTTCAGCAGGCTGATGTAGTATTGCATCTCCGAGTGGTTTGTGAGGATGATGCCATCTCCAAAGGTGTCATATTGCGGACGACCGGCGCGACCAAGCATCGTTTTGAGAAGAGAGCTCCACCCAGCGACCCTTTTCTGGGTTGTAGATCTGCGTTCCCCTGATGATAACGGCATGGGCAGGAAGATTGATTCCCCAAGCCAGTGTCACCGTGCAAACCAGGACCTGGACAGATCCGTCCGCAAACAACTCTTCCAAGAGTCCACGGTCCTCCCTTGACATTCCAACGAATCTCTCAGGTTGCTGTCCGCAACAGTGGAAGATGAGTTGCCTCAGGGAAAAAGAACATCGATTGTGGAGCAGTGAGATGAAAACAACGGACGAGTGCACGAGCGGCGCCGAACGCACTGCGGCCAACGATGGTGACGATGTCGCGGTGACGGTTGAGATTACTGCACATAAGTTCAGGTGTTACCGTTGAAACGTTGGCGTTCTGCCCTGCTCTAGCAACAGAACGATTATTTATTCGTGAGTTTCGGGTGAAAAGTTGAGCGAGTAAGTAAATAAGCGATGAGCATGACGGAGTGAGAAAAAACGAACAAGAAGAGGATACCGCTACATGAGAAGAAGTTGGCTGTGTTCTGGGGCATCTTTCGGAAGATATTACCCACGATTAGAGACTGGAAGACGAAAGGCAGTCAGCATCTAAAGTCGGCATAAAGAAGCAGCAAGGAACTTACAAAACTTGAAGCCAGTAGCGAGAAGGTTACCTCGAATGATCTGCACCCTCTGTTTCATGACTGCCTGAACTTGCTTGGGGATAGTCAACAGACGCCGCAGAAGGCTTGCTGACGAACTCTTCGAGATATGAGTCTAAATCCACACAATTCTCTTTGCCCACCTCGGACTCGAGGAAGTATTCCGCAAATTCTGCTGCAGTACGTGGTTGGGAGATGACCCCAGCTCGGAAAATGCGGCCGTTAGGATCTATGACAGCTACGAGGAAGTCAGGGGTGGTTTGCCTGTTCGCAGGCTCGTAGCTAGACAAAGATGTTTGAGATAATGAAGATCTAATGATGGCGACTGAAACTTACCCCATGAAGTGCTGCCTTGCCTTGTCCGCAACGCCAACATAACCACGCGGCCCTCATAGATGACGAGAACCTTGTCAAAATACTTGTACAGCGACTCCCTAGCCCGGGAAACGATGCTGGTCACTTGGAAGACGTCGGGCGGGGTGCGCAAGGCTTTGACAAATTCGAAAGCAGTGCTGGAGTCGAGACCTCGAGTAGAGCTAATCGTACATCAGTGACAATTCTTCGTGTAATGTGGAATGAAGACATACTTATCCCAAGCCCTGACACAGTTCCTCGTGGCCAGAGCCTCAGCAATCGACGCACACGCTTCTTCTCTCCGCCGTTCACTCCCCGAATGGTAGTATCACCGACAGGAGTGTTGAGAGAGTATGCCGTAGCCCAAAAATGGTAGTGAGAACATTCAGCACTTCGTCGTCGAACTGCTCCCTGGACGTGTCGATGCAGTCTCGCAGAGTACGGGTGGTGACTGCGAACTTGAGTGTTTCCTCTACGGTGAAGGTTGGGAAGTAGAGCGTCTTCTGGGAAACGTTACACATCACCTCGGAAGTGGTCATGAATATCTAGGGTTGACAAAGAGTCGTCGTGATCGTCTCCTCCCACTGCATGGAACTCCTGCCGTTGATAAGCGAATGTCTTTAGGAGGGTACTGCATCCAGAACCAGGCCAACCCAGAATGATTAGTAAGAAGAAAATGTTAGATTGAGCAGCCTCAATTTCGTCCAAGGGGTTAAGCAAGATCCCAGGTTTGGCTAATATGACGCAGAAACCGCAAGTCCAACACGGAGGTTGTGAAAGCCGCTGCGTGATTTGGGCTTCTTCTTGTTTACACGTGATTTGAGATCTCCATGTTAGAAGGAACGTGTACCTCCAAACGAAATAACGAATGGTCTTCCCAGACTGAAATGCTGACGATTGACCTTGTAGACGGGTGCGTTGTGACTTTGATACCCCTCGATTTCACTGACGGTGGACGTGTAGACGCAAGAAACGTGTTCAGTTTCATAACGCAAGTTTTAGTGGCGTGATAGCCCAACTTCACGTCTCATCATCCATACAGATTACTGCGCAGATTCAGAAGCTTTGTTATGGCCTTGACGAGAACTTCGTTAATCCCATTGAGTGTCTAATCGGTGGCGTATCTTTGAAGCGCGATTATGCAGAGTCACGTAGAAAGTTGTCGCTGGAGTGTCATGGCCGGTAGAGTTGGACGTGGGTCTTTGATAACGCGAGACTCAACGATCTTCCCGCAGAATCCTGAAGCAGAAACAGCTGCCTACCTCGCAACTAAATATCCAGACTACGCCGTTCTGGCCGCCCGCATTGCTGCCCTTAAATCTACACAAGGAGACGAAAAAGAACTTTTCACAGGTTATTAGGACCCTTACGACTGTGGTACGTTTTCTCTCATTCCTCTTTACGATTCTTTGCTTGATATCTAAGCCTTTTTCGCGTAACAGTGAACCCCAAAGATAGGCGACCTGTGGCATGATCTCATAGGAAACGTATGAAATCGTTCGTGGCAATGTCGAGGCATTCGGCTCTACAATCGTGACTTCAGTTACAACTCGTACGTTCATTTTTTTGTCTACACCACTACCCACATCTCATGCCGCCCAGCTTTGGCTTCAAGACCCTTGAGCCATCCTAACTTCTCCGGCTCAACGGTCGTGTAGCAGAGCGGCCACAGCACATGATCATGAGCGTTGACGTTGCAGGGATATCGATCGAGTCCTGGAGACGTATAATCTAATGTCTGAATGCTATTTAACGCATGATTCACTAACGTTGTTCAACGCTGGAACACCACATCCTCAGCCTAGCTCGTGCTTCCTCGTGTGTATCAAGGATGAAGGCATCTACGATGCGCTCGAGAGTAGCGCAGAGAAGATGAAACAAAGGTCGGCGCATCCCAGCATAAAGTCTGAAGGGGGGAGGGGGGGATTGGTAGCGGTAGCGCGGGGGAAATAGAGGATACAGCCTTTCCAAGGCGAGAAGAGGGGAAGTGATAGGGGAAAAAAAGTAACTCAATTCGGCATGGACAAGGCTTGAGGGTAAACGAAACGCCTAAGAGTGGAAGGGCTGCTGTAATCAAGCTTAGCATCTGAAGAAAAGGGTGCGGCCCTAATAGTATGTATAGCTATCCGACAACCGCAGCCACAAAGAGGAAGTTTGAAATGTGCCACGGTAGCTGGGCTTGACACCAGCATAAGGAGGGTTTCTTCATTATCCTGTCGACTGCAACGCATACTTGCCCCGATTTTCTGAAGTGCTATCCAGCAGGGGAGTGTAAGAACACATCGGTCGGACACAGATGTAAGACCCGCTGACATCACCGCGTAAGTAAATTGATCATTATTTCATCAAGTGGAAGGCAAGTTACCAGTAATTTCCTGCACAACCCCCTTCTCAACCGTCCACGCCATCAAGGGCAACCATTCCGTCAAATTTGGCACCCTGTAGCCTCCAAGCTACAACGTCAATCCTATTCCGGTGCCACTTCCTCGAGCTGTCCTTTCCAGTCGTTCTGGGGCTGTCGCAGAAGACACGTAACGGTCGAGGGAGACATGGGAGCAGACGTCAGAGGTGTGGGCGGTGGGTGATGATCAGAGTAGGTAGCAGGCTCTCGCCTTTGAACCCCACGGCGAAACCCAGTGCCAGGAGAAGATGCGACCGTGGTTCACGACGGAGGTGTAGTGAACGGAAGTCAGTGTCTGCCAGGTCGCACGCGATGCACTCCCCATATTGTGTTGAGATGGGGAGGGTTCGAGGGCTGCTTGCAGTTCGTCCAGTCCAGACTTCGAAAGAGAAAGAAGGGAGTACATCTCGAAACGTCCTCGGTAAATGAATCTCCTAAAAAATATGGCAGTTGAAGGTGAGCGGAAGGAGGCCACAAACGCTCTAGATGTCGGAGGAGATGCTGCAGGTGAGGTTGTTAAGACGTCGCTCGTAAACAACTGGCAATTTGATCCGGTTGGGTGCGCCGATAACCACCGTATAGTTCGTCGGTTACCTAAATTTGCTCTTGTTAATGGTCGTTGCCTTGACAAACTGGCCGTAGATGCCTGCGTTAGAGCTATCGCTCTTCAGCCAAAAATTGCGAAGCGCGGAAACCTGACACGAGCTCGGCGCAAACATTTCGTGATTTTGCCGACAAGAATGCCAACAATAAACGGCACACTCATTGTTCCCTGCGGCGGAGCAGGCCGTCGAGCCCTAAAGGCTCTCGCAGCACTAGGTGAACCAGTGGTCCTGCGACTTGCAGCGAGCTGTCCCAGACCAACTTTAATCATATTTTGCAGCACTGTGATCTGCGTCGCAATTCTGGCTGACCAAAATCGAAAAAGTAATCTTTCGCTGCTCAGCGTATCCTGCAGAGTTATCCGACAGACCCAAGTGTCGATGTTTGGCTTAAAGTAGTCCTTGACGTGTCCTTCGGGAAAAGGATAGCGAACCTGGGAATAGAGTCAGAATATGCTCATAACAAAGATTTTACATGGAATTCACCACAATAAAGGCCTAATTCATTGTCGAGGGAATGTGGTTATAATTCACCAAATGGAAGTCAAAGAAGTTCTTGAGGGAATGGTAATCTTGAGCTGCCTATTCGCGTACAGCATGACCGGTTTCTTATCGAACAGTGTCGCAACCGACACCCTGTCGCCTGTCCGCCTGGCATACCTAAATCGACTGACGTGGCAGGTAAACAAGAGAGGAACTTCGAGCAGAAATGCTCTCGACGACAACAGCGCCGAAAATCAAAAAATTGGAGGCCATTGGCCAGCAAACCCTAACGCATCCTATACAGGCATTGTCAAAGTCTGCTGGAAAGGCTTCACACACACATCGACGACAACAACATTGATTACATAAGGCACCTGCAACTGGCATCCAGCAAGAAACGATCCAACGACTTCATATGTTCTTATGGACCAGGTTCTCTCTTGAGAAAACCTTTGCACAGGAATTTTGAACGACTAAAAGCCTTGTTGACATATCTATTCCGTAATTCTACGGCCACTGAAAAGTTCGATTATAAATTAAATCGGACGGTAGCAATATCAACGCCATCATGACAGATAATCCAGGACTTGTCTGAGCCTATAGAACATTTGGACAGAACTGGCGTAGATAAGTCATGACGTAGAAAGGATATGTACCTTCTTGCTCTTACATCCCCGGGCCACAGGCGACGAGGACATCAACACCATCCACTTGACTTCCCATTGATGGATGAAGGATTCGGCGCCAGCAGCTAGGCGGGGTGGTACCATGGAAATGTTGAAGGACGATGTTGATGAAGGCCTGTCTACAGTCAGAGATCCATACCCAGATGCACCACTGCCAGACCCAGCGGAAACAGCTGGACTATCAGCATGGAAACATCCATCTTGACGTAAGTCAAAGAAACACTCTCAGCCTAGAACATTCGAGCCTTCAACCGCACTCAGACTGTAACTACCCAAAGTTAGGTCGCATAACCTCAAACTCCATGTCCTTCGTCTGAAACATCACCTGGGTTGACTTCGCGGAAGATCTTGTTGTCACTTTGCATTGTTCGGAGATGGACCTTCTTAACTGGAAAGAGGTAAGAGATGGAAGATGGGATGAGGGGTAGGACAAACCTGCGTAGATTCTCAAGTCGGTCTTATTTCGAGCTTTGACAACTGAGCCAAAGGCCCCTTTGCCCTGTATCCAACACAGCATGAGAACCAAACCAACTTGGAGATGGGGAAGGAGAAAAGACGAACCAACAACTCCAGCTCCTCCCAATGCTCCTTCCACCAGCTGGTATGTAGGTCCAGAAGCCGAGTATGGTATGCCACCCTTCCCAGTTTCACGAGCTTAGAAGACGAAGGACTGTCCCTCGGCGCAAGACTGATACGCCCCGCATTGATTGATACCTACCAAACAATCGTGAGCAAGCACCAAAACCAAAACCAAGACTCCCGTACCTCGATGGACCAGGTCTGCACCATGCACAGCGTTTAAACCGGACAATATCTGGCCCAGATAATCCGATGCCCTCTCATCCCTCAGAGAATCACAATCCTGAAGCACGTCATGTGGCGTCAACGCTGGACCTTGCTCCAAGAGCACCATCAGCTGCGGGGGTCGGCTGGAGTGTGGTATGTTCAACATGACGGTAAAGACGCTGATAAGGTTCAGGTGCCGGACAGTCGTGAGGTGCCGGATCTCACCCTCGACTTGCTTAAGCTTCTTATGTCCTGTCGAGCAATTAGCATGCCGTTGGTAGAGGATGAGAGGGTGGATTTACCCTGGTTGGATGGGTAATATGGGGCCTCGAACGTCACAATGTACAACTCCAATGGGAGCGTAGTGCTCACGTCATCCACCGTCGGATCAGCCATATACACCACCCAAGGCCATCTTTCCAAACAACTCAGCTTCACAACAAAACGAAAAAAACGCACTCACCTGTTCGTGGATGAAACAACTTCACCGTATTGAAAAGCACATCACCGACCTCCAACTCGTGATTGAATGTCTCTATCGGGGTATCGCTCAACAGCGGAACCTCCGTCGCCTCTGAATTAGTGCGTATGCGGCTCGCCTTGTATTGCTGTTCCCGAGCTATGAGCTGGCGTATCGCGTGGTCAGCTTGGATTTGCTCGTTGAGCTCTTGGGCGGCTTTGAAGGCTCGGCTTTGTTCCCTCTCCGCTTCTTCTGCTTCCCTTTGCTTTCGTGCCTGGAAAGAGTTAGCAAGTATGGGAGTAGGAAGTGAAAGGGTTAGTGCCTTCTCCTCGTCCATTGCGCGCTGGTTCATTTGTAATGCCAAAGAACCAACTACTTCGACTGGGGGTGTTACGTTGTTTGATATCCAGTCTTGACAGAACGTGACGATCTGAAAGCAAAGTCAGTGGGGCTAGTGAGTTAGGCTGAACGAACGTACAGAGAATACCATTTCCGACCCCCTAAGTTTCTGCCTCTCTCCATTGATAGATTGTGATAGTTTCGTTAATTGTTCGTTCGTCAAACCTTTTGCGGGCTTCTGTAGCGTAAATGTAGGACATGCGAGGACCGGGTATGTTTTCGGAAATCTGAGAAATTGTCATCAACATGATGGACCAAGAAACTTCTACACTGACTTGACATGAAGTAAAACATTCACTTTTGATGCGTGCTCTGGATCCGGGTGTGGCACCTTGATAATAAACTCTGGTAATCGACCAGGACCCTGCATGACCGTGAAGAATGAACTCACCTTCTAAGATTTAGGTGGTGGGCATTCGATAAAGTCTTCAGGGTAGATGGACCTCAACGCCGGGGTTAAGCACAGATCCCAGGTTTGGCTAACATGACGCAGAAACCCCAAGTCCAACAACACGGAGGTTTTGATTCTCTTGCGTGATTTTCTTGTTTACACGTGATTTGAGATCTCCGTGTTATGTTACATATGTAGAAGGAACGAAATTGGACGCGTACCTCCAAACGAAATAACGAATGGTCTTTTCAGACTGAAATGCTGACGATTGACCTTGTAGACGGGTGCGTTGTGACTTTGATACCCCTCGATTTCACTGACGGTGGACGTGTAGACGCAAGAAACGTGTTCAGTTTCATAACGCAAGTTTTAGTGGCGTGATAGCCCAACTTCACGTCTCATCATCCATACAGATTACTGCGCAGATTCAGAAGCTTTGTTATGGCCTTGACGAGAACTTCGTTAATCCCATTGAGTGTCTAATCGGTGGCGTATCTTTGAAGCGCGATTATGCAGAGTCACGTAGAAAGTTGTCGCTGGAGTGTCATGGCCGGTAGAGTTGGACGTGGGTCTTTGATAACGCGAGACTCAACGATCTTCCCGCAGAATCCTGAAGCAGAAACAGCTGCCTACCTCGCAACTAAATATCCAGACTACGCCGTTCTGGCCGCCCGCATTGCTGCCCTTAAATCTACACAAGGAGACGAAAAAGAACTTTTCACAGGTTATTAGGACCCTTACGACTGTGGTACGTTTTCTCTCATTCCTCTTTACGATTCTTTGCTTGATATCTAAGCCTTTTTCGCGTAACAGTGAACCCCAAAGATAGGCGACCTGTGGCATGATCTCATAGGAAACGTATGAAATCGTTCGTGGCAATGTCGAGGCATTCGGCTCTACAATCGTGACTTCAGTTACAACTCGTACGTTCATTTTTTTGTCTACACCACTACCCACATCTCATGCCGCCCAGCTTTGGCTTCAAGACCCTTGAGCCATCCTAACTTCTCCGGCTCAACGGTCGTGTAGCAGAGCGGCCACAGCACATGATCATGAGCGTTGACGTTGCAGGGATATCGATCGAGTCCTGGAGACGTATAATCTAATGTCTGAACGCTATTTAACGCATGCTTCACTAACGTTGTTCAACGCTGGAACACCACATCCTCAGCCTAGCTCATGCTTCCTCGTGTGTATCAAGGATGAAGGCATCTACGATGCGCTCAAGAATTGTGCCATGATCAGCAAGATGGCGGGGGGCATTGGTTTAAGCATTCATCATATTCGTGCCACACGGTAAGCTGCTCATCTTATTCGTTATCTTGCTCAAAGCATGCTTAACTTCTTCTGTTGAAAGATCTTGCATTGGTCCCGATGCTGCGTGCATACGATGCTACCGCCCGCTACGTTGGCCAAGGAGGCAACAAGTGTCCTGGTGCCTTCGCCATCTACATCGAGCCATGGCACTCATGTCTTTTTTACGGGTCTTTTGTGAGTGTAGAGTCTCAATGTTCATCTGCAAGCGCCAACTTTCGTCCAGCTGACTAGTATGCACTTCTACGGCTGGAAGAGGGGCTTGAAGACGGGCATGTACTACCTGAGGACGGGGCTTGCTGCGTGGGCTATTCAGTTCACTGTCGATCAGGGCTCGTTGGAGGAGGTTAAGCAGCAGAAAACGGATACCGCCAAAGCGAAGGCTCAAGCGAACGGCATCCGCACGCCTATCTCGTCGACTGCTGTTCCACCCAGCACCCCAGTTAACCCCGTTGCCATCAAACAAGAGCCAGTCACCTATCTCTGGCTACCCCTTCTGCACCTGCAGCGTCGTCCTTATCAACGTCTCTAGAGACTCCTACCTACGTGGTGTTGTTGGATGGGAGAACGCGCAAGGCAGCTTAGGCTGATCTGGATTTCACTCCTGCTCTTCAACGACAGCGTGACCATGAGCTTGAGGACGCCAAGGTTCAGGGCTTGTAGGCAATTGGAAAGCGTAGCTGAAGTAGGAGAGGGTAATCCCCTAAAGAGTGAGGAGAAGGAGAAGGCAACGCTAATCACCCGGATCCAGGGTTTACCGGAAAGCCGTCATTCGTATGGGATATTACAGTGAAATCTGGTTTATGGCGTATACGTGGACGAATGGCTTGGGCAAGCATGATGAGGCGCTCTCGATACTGAAAGCTGGACTCGAGGCCAATCTGTCAAGGTTAGTATGTCACTTGCTATGCATTCCGCCATTGAACTAACAACGTCTTAGCTACCTACTGATCTTTTCCTACGCTGAGGCTCTGGAAATCAAGAAAGACTTTGCCGATGTTCACACCCTCTACGGCAAGTTCTGCAAGACGCTGCGTGTTCAGCCCGATGCAGAACGGTCCGCAGCAGCATCAAACACACCCTTTTCATGAAATGGGAGCGGTACGGATCCCGTTAACGGAAACGGCAGCAGCACTCCCTCCCAGTCCTCCCTCAACAGTTGCGGAACCAGGCATTCAGTCCAACAACGCGTCGTTCAACTTTCAATCCTCTGAAGATTGAAGTGGACCGGCTCGGCCCAGGAACGCAGGGCCGAGTATGGGTTGGCTTATATCATGTTCATGCGTTTTGCGCGAAGAGCAGAAGGTGTGAAGCCATCGAACCTGAGGATTTGTGGCATTTGGCAAAGCTCGAAAGGATCGGTAGGCTCCTTGGGAGGTATACGAGGCTGCTGGTATGTTTCTGCTAGCTACCCAACCTGTCCGATGTCTGATCCCACTGGAACGGTGCGAGGTGCTTCCACAGCGTATAGCTAGCTGGGTAGATGATGGAATAGAGCCTGTATGTACGACATGTGATGTGTGTATCTACTGTGCACGTGACCACGCTCTGGAGGGGGAATCCCCTATTCCATCTGCCCCCCTCCCTTATGGAGGCGTCCTCGCCTCCAGCTGCTAAAAAAGAAAAGAAATCTGGA
>Ga0307507_10008016_pt1 | contig 14890 bp, 14 predicted proteins | sample 7_EM_MG_FD_207223 | JGI IMG/M metagenome (GOLD analysis project Ga0307507, IMG submission 207223) | Populus trichocarpa ectomycorrhiza microbial communities from riparian zone in the Pacific Northwest, United States - 7_EM | ecosystem: Host-associated > Plants > Roots > Unclassified | place... | reverse complement strand
GGCATGGTGTTCGCAAATTGCAATCCAGAAAGACTTCTGATACTGTAAAGAAAGAAAAAGAACATTCGATTGATCGAATTGACTCAAATAGAAATCCGTGGGCCAAAAAGAGTGGCAGTCCCAGCATTAATTGAAGAAACATATATAGAATCGGATCATTGCCCCCACGCACTCCAGAATTGAATCACTGATAGTGTTTGTGATGCAGTCTGTGATCTTCCTTGTGCAGGGGTCTTGCTGCTTGGCATTTCTTGTGTACGAAAGTCGAAATCTTCTGCGGAGCTGTTTCTGTACATGGGTGTCATTGCCACGCATGCTTGCACCTTGTCTATTATTATTGCAAATGAGCTTTCGTTCCCAGCAATAGTTTTGATTAATACTAATAAACTATTTCTCAAAATTGTCGAATTCATTAAATTAACTCTCTTAAGAAGTCTCCTTCTTTCCTTTGAAAATGAAAGGCGAGGCAAACTCGACACTCAGCTGGCACCCCCTCGCATGGACCGTCCCCGGACTCGAACTCCCCTGATCATGGAGGTGTAACTCTAATAAACAAAGAGTCAATAATGGTGGCTCTAATTACGTATCGTGGCCATTCAATACATATAAGGGTCCCGAGTCATCTGCATACAAACTTCATCACATGATCACTTGACAATAATTATATATATAAAAAAAACATGTATCGCTAAAAAGAGCCAAGATGAGATAAACATTAAACAACGGCAGATGACAGAAAATATTTTTTAACTGGTCCAGAAAGAAATGAGAATGGACAGGAAACGTTTCCATGACGTGTTACCGGGTGGGTGAGAATTGTTTGGACTTTTCCCGTTATCTGGTTGGATTGCCCGCGCAGGGAAAATGAAGAACGCAAGCAGGATCTAGATTTATTAAAAGGCAATGAATCCGGTGGTTAAGCAATAATATCTTAAATTAAAAATATTTGTCATCCAATGATTCCATGACAAAGAAGCGCTTAATAAATTAAAAAGAGTTGGATATAGCAGTGCTAGCAAAAGTCAAATCGAAAATACTATTAAAGACTGCAAACAATATCCAGCGGATGAATGACGACATGATCGTCGTCCATAGCTACATGTCCTGTAACTGAAAAATCAATCATCAAGCAACTAAAATAAAAAAAAGCTTGAGCAAGAAAATTAAAAGCTTTGTATTTCTTTGAAAAGATCTTAAAGGTAAAAGATTTTAATGTATATCATCACAAAACAAATATAATTAATTCTATGGCATATAAAAAGAACTGAAAATGAAATTAAATCATCGATGACACAAAACGTATTAAAAACATTAAAAAAAAAACTCAAGGGACTGTTCCAATCCACAGTCCCATGAGTATGCAATAGCCAACCCAGCTATGGTTTTCCAAGCAAACCATGGCATGAATTTTATTTTTTAAAAAAAAATCCATGAACAGTGTTTTTACTGCATTATTGAGCTTTTTTGTTAATGCATTGTCCTCTTGACACGTTGCCATGTCGTGTTACCGGGTGTCTCTCTCAAGAAACCAATTCTCTTGCCAGACAGCTAGCTAATGTGTGATTCGCTGATCCGTTTCACTTCTCTTCGTTTACTGATAAAAAGCCTTCCATAAAACAAACCCTGTCCACCCCATTACCAAAAAGTAGTTTTTTAACGCATAGATCATGCTGCTGGAATAGTAACTCCATTCACTGCAGATTATTAGCATTCCCTTTTTGTTCAGGTGAGATAATGTTTCTTTCCTTGCTTTTAACATCATGATGTTTGTTTTCTGTTTCATTTTTTATATAAAAAGTTTCTGGATTCAGCTTTGTTAATTGGAATGGTTTGAGCAACTGTCCAAGTTTGCTGGGTCATGTACCAGTACACTGACATTATCGTTTGTTCTAAACATGAAGAATGATTCTGTTTTGGTTTACATTTTTGTCATTCAATTCCTATGTGCACCCAGACTCTTGTTCTATTGCGTACTATGTTGTTTGAGATCCAACTTCGATCAATCTTCAATGACATAGACTTTAATTGGATATTTCTTTAGACCCTTTTTGAGTTCTGTAATTTTGCTTTCAGCGCTGGATCTTCAAGCTTTAATAGAATCCTCCTGGTTTTCACTTCTGGCGCTTCGTTTTTGGCAAGAAAATGGTGTGCTATCAAATGGATTTTCTTGAATTATAACATTTTAAGCCTTTGGAGATTGAGAAAAGATTAGGAATTGAATCTCATCGAAACTGCAAACATGGCTATGGCTCCTACAGTGAAAGTAGTTCTAGGCTTAATTGCTTTTGCAATTTTCTGGGTACTGGCAGTTTTCCCTTCTATCCCTTTTCTACCAGTTGGAAGAACTGCAGGTTCCCTCCTGGGAGCTATGCTGATGGTTGTGTTTCGAGTCCTAACCCCAGATCAAGCATTTGCTGCAATTGATCTGCCAATCCTTGGTCTTCTCTTTGGGACAATGGTTGTCAGTGTTTATCTTGAGAGAGCAGATATGTTCAAATACTTAGGTAAGTTGCTCTCCTGGAAAAGCAAGGGAGCCAAGGACCTGCTTTGTCGAATTTCTGTGATTTCTGCCATTTCAAGTGCTCTTTTCACTAACGACACCTCTTGTGTGGTTTTGACTGAATTTATATTGAAAATTACAAGGCAACATAATCTCCCACCTCATCCTTTCCTACTTGCCCTTGCCTCAAGTGCAAATATTGGGTCTTCTGCCACTCCAATTGGCAATCCTCAAAACCTGGTTATAGCTGTTCAGAGTAAGATTGCTTTTGGGAGTTTTGTTTTCGGAATTCTACCGGCTATGCTCGTGGGAGTTGTTGTGAATATTCTGATCCTTATGTGCATGTACTGGAAGTTGTTATCTTCTGCTCAGAAGGATGAAGAAGATGCAACTGCAGAGGTTGTTGCAGATGGCGATGTCATTTCTCATCGTTTTTCACCTGCCACCATGTCACATCTTACATCTTTAAATTCTCTAGAATGGAATTCTAGACTAGAATCAGTGAACATGCAAAGTTCTCCCAATATGAGTGGTCAAGTAAACCATGCTGAGACTCTTAGAAACCGAATAAATTCAACTGAGAACGAAATCCACAGTGACTCTTCTAGTGTATACGAGTCTGCAAGAAATTCGAGTGCATCAAAAGAGATAACAAATGATGCTTCTTCCCAGAAAAGAGACGAAACTGTCTCTTCAAGGAGGATAGAGTCAATGGATAGATCGAGAGATTTATCATCAATGCAGTTTTCATCAGGAGACTTTGCCACAAAATGGAAAAGGATGCTGTGGAAATCATGTGTTTACCTTGTTACCATAGGCATGTTGATTGCATTTTTTTTGGGTCTGAATATGTCATGGACTGCACTTACTGCTGCTCTTGCTCTTGTGGTTCTTGATTTCAAGGATGCTCAACCATGCTTTGAGAAGGTGAATTCTACTATCATTGTGCTCTTTTTTCTCCATGTTATTAATGGATTTGTTCACGTTGATGTCTTGAAGAGCCTGTAGTAATCCAAGTTGGTTCGTCTTTGACCAGGTCTCGTATTCCCTTTTAATTTTCTTTTGTGGAATGTTTATCACGGTTGATGGCCTTAACAAAACTGGAATTCCAAGTGCTCTGTGGGACTTCATGGAGCCTTATGCACGCATAGATCATACTGCTGGAATAGTAATTCTTGCCCTTGTCATACTTGTGCTGTCAAATTTTGCTTCAAATGTACCAACTGGTATGTTGATGTTCCTGCCACTTGAAACTCTGGTTTTTTAATTTGAACCAAAGAATTCTGCTTCTTGGTTAGCTGTTTGAAACTTTTTTTGGTAGCTCTTTTGTTGGATGAGTAATATACTTAGCTGCAATTCCTTCCAACTAAGAGGACCTTTTTCAACATTTTTGTGCATTTAATAGTGAACTGACTTTTGTATGACGCATTATGGTAGCTAGGTTCTATAACAAATAGAAAAACAAACCTTAAACTGGGATACTAATTATTTCAATGCTGAGCGGCCCTCAATCTAGCATAGTGGTGCCAAATACCATTGGAGACACCTCCAATAAGCAGCTAAATGCATCTTGTTTTCAAAAGATTAGCTCGTCTAACAAAAGTTCCTATGGAATCTCTATTAGTAAGTTGGAAAGAATAAGGCCTCAAGATGTGGTGGAACACTGGAATTGTTTAAGAGCACGAAATGGTCAATAATGACCCTTTGAAACTGCATTTCTTTTCCTAATGAGTCTTGTGAGATTTGCCAATGCTTAAGTTTGTATTTGCAACATTGTTGGCTTTTCTGTATATTGACCGGTTCTACTTCATGCATAATGCAATACCTGCATTTGTAGAGTGATTAGCAAGATGGTCCCTCACAAGGCTAAAACAAAATTTTCTTTTGGCAAGTTTTGAAAATTTGCTAAAATAATATTTTTAGTTGCAGCATTTTAACAAACCAATTTGGAGTAGCTTTATAGTTGCTTATCATTGAACCTGTTTATATTGTTAGTTCTCTTGCTTGGAGGACGGGTAGCAGCCTCAGCAGCTGCAATTTCAGCTGCTGATGAGAAGAAGGCCTGGCTCATCTTAGCTTGGGTGAGCACAGTATCTGGGAACCTTTCACTATTGGGATCAGCTGCCAACTTGATAGTCTGTGAGCAAGCTCATCGCGCCCCACACTTTGGTTACAGCTTATCTTTTTGGAAGCACCTTAAATTCGGAGTTCCATCTACTATTATTATTACTGCCATTGGTTTAATACTTATTAGATGATACTTGTGTTTTTAAGCTAGAACAGTCCATATTTCATTTACAGTTACTTGTGTTTTTAAGCTAGAACAGTCCATATTTCATTTACAGTTTTTTGGCTCAAAAGATAATAGACCCCGGGTGTATCAAATTGGGTGTTCTTGAGAAATGTGGATCCGTATTTCTTTCATTTAACATGTATCAGCTCAAAGCCATGAATTGTTTTTCCCTTTTTGGGGGGGAATTTTTTAATCACGGTCCAGTTCAGACAGCACATAGAGAAGAAGAAAATTTGGGATTTGGATTTGACAACCATTTATGGCCCTAACTTTGCTGCTTCTTGAACAGTTGTCTGCGGACGCATCACTGAAAATATAATTCACTGAAAATATAATTAAGTAGCCCAAAATTTCAGTTGTTTTATTATTTAGACTAAAAATATAAATATTATTAAAAAAAAGGTTGGAAAAATAATTTTCTTGCAGAGATCGGCCCTGCCTGCCCCCTATCTCATTATCTCCGCCACCCCGCATCAGCATACCTGACCATTTATTGAACGGACATTTTAGCAATATGAAAATCATATTGCATTTTATAAATTCTAGTTTGCACTGAAAATGACAATCTGGCTGGTAGAGTACGCATATAGCTCTTCATTTTTTTCCTGTGCAGTCCACTTGTTTCCATTGATCCTATCCCAGTCTCAGGAACCTAATAATCTCACAAATATCATATCTACTGTTGGATGGAAATAACTTGTAACTACCAGTGCTTCTCCTACTTTGACAGATAGTTATATTTGTGACCTAAATGATTAGGCTCAAGCCTACTGGCTACACTACAAGTAAAGCTATTATCCATCCATTTATTAGACACAACTTTATGTAATAAGTAGTGAATGTTTTATTCACTTGGACTTTCATGTTATGCTGGCTACAGTTCTGTTTGACTCAAAAGTGCTATTTAGATTTTAGGTCCCCTGCTTTCCTATCAAAATACAGAAGACTTCACCAAAATGTCACTGGGAGTACTGGCATTTTTCAGAAAAGCAGCTGACTCTTGTTTTGATATGTTAAGGTGTCATCTTTCATTTTATGAGTAAAATTTTTTTGTTGATTGGAAATGCTATATATTCCTTGATGGATATTGTTTGATCGAGGCACTGACCAATTCGGAATGTCATCGAGTTCTTATTATTAGAGGATGGTTGTTCTTGTTACTTCAACAGGAAATAATTTTCTGTCATCTTCTAATAGTTCTTATTATGTGAACTCCTGTTGATTGGCTGGTCTTCTTCTATTTTGAATGCCAATATCAAGGTTTCTAAGTTGCAAAGTAGATGGCAATGGCTCCTTCAGTGAAACTGGTTGGAGGCACGTTTGCCTTAGCAATATTCTGGGTGCTGGCAGTTTTCCCTGCTGTACCATTGCTGTCAATTGGGAGGACTGCAGGGTCTGTTCTAGGGGCTATACTCATGGTTATTTTCCAAGTCCTGTCTCCTTTTCAAACATATGCTTCCATTGATCTTCCAATTCTTGGTCTTCTCTTTGGAACTATGGTTGTGAGTGTTTTATCTTGAAAGAGCAGATGCATTTATGTACTTAGGCAAATTGCAATCATGGAAGAGACAGCAAAGGATTTAATTTGTAGAGTCTGCTTATTATCTGCCATTTCAAGTGCATTCTTCACTAATGACACTTCTTGTATGGTCTTGACTGAATTTGTACTCAATTTCAAAAAAAAAAAATCTCCTACCTCAACCTTTGTTGGTTGCTCTTGCCTCAAGTTCAAATATTGGGTCATCAGCTACTCCAATTGGCAACCCTCAAAACCTGGTTTACAGATTTCTTCCTGGCCTTTCCTCGTTGAAACTTCCCCTGCAGCTCTCGTAGGAGTTTTAGCCATTGCTATACTTACCCTATGTATGTACTGGAAAAAACTATCTTCACATTATAGGGATGAAGAATATGCAGATGGGGAAATTGTTGCTGATGATGACGTGAGTTTCTACAGGTTTTCGCCAGGCACAATGTCACATTTCACATGCTCAAGCTTTCAAGAAAGAAGCTCCAGGTTGGATATGCAAGACTTGCCTTTCATTCATGGGAATTCGGCTTTTTTTGACATGTTGAGACACTGATCTGGTGCTAGTGAGAGTGAGAGTGACATGTTCAGGGTCCCCAGTGTTATGTTAGAGTCTGCAGGAAACTTAAGTGCATGTTAATTGCCTTGATTATGGAAAATCATATTGTGGAAATCTTGTGTGTACCTAGTAACGTAACTACTGCTGGAATGTTAATTGCCTTGATTATGGGAATGAATATGTCATGGACTGCAGTTGCTCTAAAGGTTCTTGATTTCAATGATGCTCAGCCATGCCTAGAGAAGGCATGACACCGAACTGGCAAGCTACTTCTGTTGTTGACTACCTGCTTTTCTCTGTTAGTTAATGGAAATTGAACATTTTCCATGGCGATTCTTCTCACATATGTCCAGAAGTCGTATTCTCTTTTGATTTTCTTTTGAGGGAGGTTTATGACAATTGAAGGCTTTAACAAAACTGGAATTCCAAGCTCTTTGTGGGAATTCATGGAGCCCTTTGCACAAATTAACCATGCTAGTGGGATAGCAGTCCTTGCGGTTGTCATCCTTATCCTCTCAAATATGGTATCAAATGTATCAACTGGTATGTTGATACTTCTTTTCCTCCAGGCCCTAGTTTATCTGTTGAATGATATTGGCAATTTGGCATAGACCAAAATTCTGCTGATCAATGGAACTTCATACATAATGCATTACGTTATCCATTTATGGGGCATTGTTACAGTTATGACTGAAACAGATACGCACACAAGATGTTTATAGTAACTATGCTGATTATCTCAGTTCTCTTACTGGGGGCACAGATGGCATGACTTCTTCACACACTATCATTGGCTGCTTGTATTTCACCGGATTACGTGAAGAAGTCATGGCTGATTTTAGCATGGGTGAGCCGAGGGTGATCCAGTGGGCCATGCAGAAGATTTTGGGCATCGACTCTCTTGGGACTCTACCTAGGCCAAGGGTGATCCAGTGGAGATTTCAAGGACTTTTGGAGTTGGTATTTGGAAGCTGGGTGCCACGAATTCATGATGTCTCTGTGTGTGAAAAAAACAAACAAATAGAAATAAATGTAAAAGTAGAAGCTTTGTTTTGCACAGCACTTATAAAATCCTATGCTGAAAACCTAAAAAATTATACAGTACGATTGTAGTTGTAAAGACTAAAAACCTAAAAAGTAACCAGACAAATGTCGGTGTGCCCAGTGATTTTACAAAGTGTGTGTTAAATTTAATATTATGTCATTATAAATATATATTTATTATTAATAAATACTTAATTTATCTTTAATATTCATATAAAGTTAGATTAATAAATTTAAAGTAAAAATAAAATTCATGTAACAAAAATACTCTGCAAAAAAAATTATAAAGTTGTTATAATTATGAGATTTCTATTATATCAAAGCATTGTTCCTATAATATTAATGGTCAATGCTCTCTTAAATACTATATTCATTAGAGTCGTGGAGATTGGTACATATTATGTTATCTTTTTTATGAAAGATAGCAGTTGTTCTCATAAGTTAAGGTATAAGGGATATGTAGAACCAATATGTAGGTGTTTATCATAAGACATGTATACTGAACTGGCTCGCACGAGAATTTCATATGAAAATATCACTTATGCCTATGGAAAGGTTCATATGACAGTTATATAGGTGATCTTTAGACTTGATATCACTAAGTTATCTTGTATAAAGAATGTTATGCTTTGATCATATTACATGTTATCTTAATCGAGGTAATGAAATGACAGACATTGAATATAGCATGAACTATATGAAGGTACTTGAGTGATTAAAAGAGGATTCATCACCCTAGGTGAATTAGAAAAAATATTTCATCTGTTCTCAAATAGTATTGACTGAGAAATCATTAGCCAATGTGGAATTAGATTTGAAAAGGATTTCAAATCTTATTCAAACGATCAATGATTATTATGCAGAGAACAAACATGTTTTAACTAGTAGACATCCTCGATGTTTATTGATGAAAGGATCTTGATTACACTGAGAAATCGGTCACTAAAAGGTTAAGTGAAACCACTAAAGACTTTTCTAATATTTTAAAGATCATGACATGTTGCTAGACGATGCACCTGATCTTCAAATATAAATTAATTAATTGTTGAATTGATAGTAAATTAAATTATTTAATTTATTTCATTCTATTTAATTATCATTATAATTTATATTTAAACCAACATATCAGAAACCTAATGGGTCACTCACATTAAGAACCACTAGTTAAAAATTAAACTGAGATGATTTAATTAAGTATGACTTGATTAAAATATATTTTAGATATTAAAGACTAAAATATAATTAATTCATGAATTATATTTTTAGGCCTAGAAAAATAAAGTAAGGACTTGATTGAGTTAATTTCCAAAATTATCATGAATTAATATATGGATATTATTTAGGGGGCAAGTTGATATTTTGTCAATTTATAGGGTTTTTTGAATTTTCCTATAAATAGTAAGTTATACCTCTTATTTTTGTATGATTATATGTTAGACAGAAAAACTACGTAAGTTACAAAATAGAATATTAGCACTCTAGACATAACAATCTCTCTATCTTAAACGGGAATTTGAGAGATTTCTTACTTGTGGTTCATGTAGACTACCGTTGGAGACTTGATAACTGGACGACTTGTCGTTTGCAACAACTCAGCCTTTAAAGAATTGTTCAAAGTTAAAAAAGATTAGATCTTCAAGTAATAAATTCTTAAACAACTATATATCTGTCTAACGAGATCTTAAGGATTCCCGAATAATTTTTTTTTATTGCATCCACTACGTGTATGATATTAAGAAATCAACAGTGGTGTTAGAGCCATTGTTAGACAATCAAGTTTGTTGTTTGCATGTTTTAATTATTATTGGTGTTAATTTCAAATTTAATTTTATATGCAAAATTATTTTTTCTCTTTTGATTTTTTTTAAAACGGTATTTCTACTATTTCGACCAATTCTAGCCAGATTTTTCAAACCTAGTCGGAGCCTAACAAATTAGTAAAAAAAAAAAAAAGTGGTTGTAATTGACGTTGTTGCTTGCAGCGTCAAACATGGGAGGTAGCAACCCATGGCTTACTCCTGGCTATGCTAGAAGCCTATCGCGAGGGGCAGTCCTTTCGCACTACTGGTTGTCATTACCAACAATAAAGAAGAAAGGAGAGTGGTAGAATTATAATTATGCCCCTGGTGCCTCTTTAGGGTTTGGGGAAATTACCCTCTTACCCCTTACCCTTTTTAATTTTAAGTATTAGACTTTAAGTTTGCATATTGTAAATATAGCCCTAAAACTTTATGCATAATTATAATTTAAGGTCTCAAGGTAAATTATGAATTTACTCTTTGTAAATAAAATTTAGATTTTATACCCTAAATTAAATTAACTATATAATTAATTTTCCTATTATGATTAGGAATGGATTAAATTATTTAATTTATTTTTTTGAGTTTTATGATATCCTAATGGGATTAGGATTTATTTAATTAAATGATTTAATTAAATAATATTTATAAAAATGGTTTTTCTAAAATAATGAGAGTTTTTTAAGCTAAAAAATTTTATTTAATTAATTCTAAAATAGTTTAGGATATTGATAAGAATTTTAATGTGATTAATTTTCTTATTAAATTTTGAAAAAACAATTCATGGAATTTATGTTAAATAAAATTTATTTTGTTTGGGAAATTATTAAATTAGATTTGATTGAATATTTCTAAGTGTTAGAAATATTATTGTATAGTAGCACATGAAACCAATAATTAGAATTGAAGCATGTAATGTAATTTATCATGATATTAAAATGTTTTTATGCATGATGAATGATTATGCATATTAAAGATTAATATAACTGTGTTTTTATTTTGTGGTTAAATGGTTGTAATTTTTATTAAATAGGGCATGTGTGTCTTGCCTTATCTGTATTTTTCTTATGGGTTGTGAATTTTTTGCTCATCTAATTCTCCTCAAATGTAATTCAAAGTTTCTTTAATTAATTATGTAAATGTCATGTAATTTAGAAATATAAAAATTTATTTTGGAAATTATTTGGTAATCCAAGATGAAGAAAGAAATAGCGATGAAGGTTACAATCAAGGTGCTTGCAAAGGACTTATTAAGAATCATTACTTAGAAATTAAACCGCGATGATTTAATTAAGTATGACTTGATTAAAATATATTTTATAATTTAAATACTACAATATAATTAATACATTGATTATATTTATAGACCTAAAAAGAAGTAAGGACTTGATTGAATTAATTTCTAAAATTATTACGAGTTAATATATGAATATTATTTAGGGGCAAATTAATATTTTATCAATCTATAGGGTTTTTTTAAATTTCTTTATAAATAATAAGTTATGCCCATAGTTTTAAAACCCGCTTGGGAGTTGGCCCGACGAAACCCGGTCGACTCGGCGGGTCGACCCGGAACCCGGCCGACCCGGGTAAACTCGGCTGAGACCCAGCCGAACTAGTAGAAGAAAGAATGCCTCAACAATCGATTAACAGACGTCAGACGCCTTTCATAGCAATCTATAGAACGAGCTATGGAAAGAAAGAATTCAATTCCCATCCCTTCACTTCAAAGCGGGAGTTATACTCCTGACCTCTCTCCACTACCAAAGAGAAAAGAAGATAAAGAACGAAGTCGGATCATCTCTTCCTTCTGGCTCCATCTATGGATTATGGATCTTGAGGATGGTTTCCAATGGGCAACCATGGAAAGCGAAGAGACTTAGAGGAGAAGGCTTACTTGTCAAAGGTAGACTTAGAGGCTCATTCAAAGTTGCAAGTTGATCCACTTGCTTTATCAATTACATGGAAGCCGTCCTAGGCTCTAAAGCTAACCTATACCTTTCACTAAGTCCCTCTCCCTCTCTCTGCAAATCCCATTCCTAAACCCTCCTCTTTCTCTTTCTCTACACAGTAAAAAAAATATGGGAAAAACAAGTGAAATTGGAGGGCTAATATCAGCAATAAAGCCTCCTTTTCCTTTTCTCAATCAATTTTTTTTGTGTTTTTGGTGGTGGGATTCATGGAAAATTTGTGGAAATGGGTTTGTGTTTGCTGGGTTTTTGGAATTGGAATTGGATTTTCTTTATTGGTGTTTTTGTTGGGTTTTTAATCGGGGGCATTTGTGAGGAGTTGGTGAAAGTGTTTTTTTTGTTGACCCGGGTCAACCCATCTGACCCGTGACCCGATCATTAGACCGGGTCGACCACCGGGTCGGGTTTAAAAACTATACATAAATCACAGAATAGATCGCACTTTAGGCATAGCAATCTCTCTCTTATAAATAGAGATTTAGAATATTTTTCACTAGTAGTTCGTATGGATTACTGTTGGAGGCTGGATAGTTGAACAACTTGTGATTTGTAACAACCTAGCTTTTATAGAATTATTCAAAGCCAAATAAGATAAGATATTTAGGTAATAAATCCCTAAACAACTCAAGATCTGTCTAACAAGATCCTAAGGATACATATAAATGATTTTGCAAGATAAATTGAGATGTGTGTCATATATATATATATGTTACCCCTCTCACATTTCATTGTGGATTGTAATAGTGAGATTTTTTAAAAATTTTAATTTGATCATCGAACTTTTTATTTGCACAATTGAGCCATTTTGAGCCCAAATTGAAACCCAATTGCTTATTTTTTTGGGGGTGAGGGTTGAATTAAAAGACAAGGAACTGAAATTAAAAATATTGGTAACATAGGTGACAACTTTGAAATTTATTTCAAAATTTCATTTTCGTTCCTCATCTTTTTTAGATATTGCGTGATCGGTCCCTATAATTTTTTTTTAAAATGCATTTTGATACATAACTTCATTTTTCTTTTTTTGGGTGGAGGAGAGAGAAGAGGTAGTTGCAATTTTACTTTTTTACAAAATTTTTAATACATGCAGTCTTGCATGAAATTTTTTTCTTTTATTTTATTTAATAAATTTTACGTGTGTATTGATTTTTGTTATATATTGATTTTCATAAATAAATTTATTAAACACAACCAGGTAAATAAGCTGTATTACGATATTAAATATTTTAACCTACTTTCATTTCTTAATTTTTTCAGTTTATCTTTTGATTATTGTTACGAATTTTTTTACTTACATGAATAATTATTAGTTTATTTACATGAGCTTTTTTTTATTTATACTTTGAATTGTTTTTAGAAAATAGCCTGCAGTTTTTTTTAAGAAAAATTTACAGCCGTGATGACAAGTGTGTCAAAGAGCTATCATACCCAACAGATTGTGCACATATATAATATTTTAATTTCTGAAAAGATAATATTTTGTAGATTTTTGAATGCATCGCGAGGTTTGTTTTTCCCTAACCTTTTGACTTGGAGGCGTATTTATGTTTTTCCCGAAAAGTATGGATTTTTGCATGGCCTGGTATCAGTAACATATCTTTTGACTTTTTTTTTTTTTTTAAGTATATTATTCGAAGCCCACGTGAGCTCTGAGGTTTCCAATAGAGAAGGCAAATGGATATTTAATTATTAATTAATGAGAAAGATTGTCAAAAGGGTGAAATGTTTGACATTTTTGGCAAGAAATTAAACCCGAGGCATAAGCCCCCATGGAGAAGAGCACTGTGCACGCGACTTGACTTTTTATCCGACAACATGTTGTAAGAGAAAGAGATGAATTAATTCATATGATAGAACTGGAGGCTTACATGGTTATTAATTTCAGGACTTGTGGGATTAGTCGAAGTACGCGCAAGCTGACCCGGATACCCATGTTAAACAAAACAAAAAAGAAGATGAATTAATTCCTCCTCCCTTAATTACCTCATGGTTGTGTTTTGGCAAGAAAAGAAAACACATGCATGTTTTAATTAGGCACATATGCTTGTGTTTTTGTCACTTAATTAGGCACTTGCAAGGCTGATGCCTCGGGTTAATTAGGCAGGCACGTACATAATCTCCCTCCCCTTAATTCATTCCATGCCGTCCTCTCTCCATCGATCTCCCATGTGTTGTTTGTAGATGATGATGATGATGATGCCGCCGCCGCCGCCGCTCCTTCCATTTTATTCCATTAATGCAGTCAACAACTGATTTGCTAGCTACAAGTCAATTTGGATCAGTCATTGGGAGTGCATATTAATTGTGGGCTCCTAACAGCTTCCATGATATCTCAAACCGTCCAAAAAGAAAAAGAAAAAGAAACCACACACATGAATGCATCTTTATATTCTTTTATCCTTCATGTTATTCTCAGAATCTATTTTCATCTATCAATATTAAATCATTCTCCAGTTAATTTTCTTTATAATTCATTCATGGGATTCGCCACCCAACCTCCTTTGCAATTCCAACCTCGAAAATTAACTTTATTTAGTATCTAATCTTTAAATCTCAAGATATAATTTAAATTATTATCTAATTATTAGGTAAAATTCTAAAATATAATTTATATTATTCTCTAACATGATTTTCATGTGAAGGCCATTTAAAACTTGAAACTTGTACAAGTTTATCTTTAATACTACATCAAATAATTATCTCAACACAAAAATATATAATTTATATTACTCTTTAATATATTAAACCTACATTGTATATGTAATTTATATTCAAGTTGGTATATCAACACCAACAATAATAAAATATTTGCCTCACAGGTTTTTCTTTGGTTCAAATTTAAAATAATAATTAGTAAGCACATTTATCATTTGAACCGAATCTCAAACATAAAATTCCATGATTTTAAATAAACAATAAATCACAATTTAATTATGTTCTATAATCTTTGCTAATCCATGATGTAAAGACAAAATCAAGCATAAAAGAACACTAGAAGGAAGTAAGTTTCCAAGCTCATCATAGAATTTCCCTGCTACAAGTAAAACTTGCACAAAAAGAATAAAAAACCAACAATTCCACATAATAATAATAATAATAATAATAATAATAATAGTAAATAAATAAATAAATAATAACCGCAGCAGCAGCACTGTTGTATTATATTTTATTTTATTAAAATATTAATATGGTAAATATCA
>Ga0307507_10008015_pt1 | contig 14890 bp, 2 predicted proteins | sample 7_EM_MG_FD_207223 | JGI IMG/M metagenome (GOLD analysis project Ga0307507, IMG submission 207223) | Populus trichocarpa ectomycorrhiza microbial communities from riparian zone in the Pacific Northwest, United States - 7_EM | ecosystem: Host-associated > Plants > Roots > Unclassified | place... | reverse complement strand
ATTTTAAATATTATTAATATTAGTAAGCATATATAAAAGTATAATTTTATAATTTTAATAATTTTATATTTTATATATACTTTATTAATAAATATTAAAATTACTACCCCTAAAGCTCTGCATAAAGCTCTACACGAAGCTCTGCATAAAGCTCTGCACGAAGCTCTGCACGAAGCTCTGCGACAGAGGCTCTGCACGAAGCTCTACGCGAAGCTATGCGTACAGAGGCTCTACGCGAAGCTCGGCGCGAAGCTCGGCACGAAGCTCTGCACGAAGCTCTGCGTACGGAGGCTCTGCGCGAAGCTCTGCGTACAGAGGCTCTGCACGAGGCTCTGCACGAGGCTCTACACGAAGCTCCACGTACGGAGGCTCTGCACGAGGCCCTGCGCGAAACTCTGTATGAAGGCTCTGCGTCGGGTCCCCGCTATATTCCCGATCGCCTCTACACGTGCCTCTGCCAAGTATACCCCTATATAGCCACCTTAATTTTTGCCTTTCCTTCCTTTCTTACATCCTCCCTACCTAGGGAGGCACTAGAACGGCAGCCAGTAGAGAACCGTTGCCAGAACTAGACGACCGTTACCAGAACCAGATAACAACTATTTAAATAACCAGCCAGTAAACACTACGAACGATTTAATTAATTAATTAATTAAATTGAACCAGAGCTCTAATATTGGCCCATTACTAAATTAGAACCTTTAATTAGGCTAACCCCTCTCCTAAATTAAATTAGATACTAATACAGCCAGGTAGGTAGGTAGGTAGGTAGGTAGGTAGGTAGGTAGGTAGAGAGGAAAGGAGGTAGAAAAGAACCGTTGCCATATTGTATTAAATTGTCTAAAATAATATAATTAATTTTGCACTAACTGCGCGGGAAGAGCAACGCTTATTTATTACTTAAAGTGAGTAAGATATACAGAATGCGCAAGGAGGGCATTATATATTAATTACGCATTAAGTGCAAAAAAAGCTTAATAGGGTAGGGGTACTACTTGCCTAGGTGGCTATAAATGCGTAATTAGCTATAAATGCGCAATTAGCTGCACTGTGTTATTGAATGCGGCACTGTGCCGCACTTTAGTCGATACCATACGCTACACGTTACAGTGCGCGAAATGCTGCCAAATGCTGCAAAAATGCTGGTAAATTTTTTCCTGACGTTACCTATTAGTAGGATATTAGGAACTAAGACCTAACCTTTATCTAAAAAGATGCTTGCCGCGAGGCCAATAAGAACTCTATACTAATAAGAATACTCCCCTAAAGGACTATAGTTAAGGAGGACTTTACTTATAGAAGTAAAATGGATAGTAATATAGACAACTTTTAAATTGTAAAGATCCGGCTAATAGGAAAGAGAAGGTACTAATAGGATATAGAGAATAACCTTTAAAAGATATAATAAGAGCTAAAAGGAGTAAAGATAATACTAATATGCTAAAGGCCCCTAAGGCTATAGACACCCCTACTATTACACAACCCCCCTATAGTAGATATCGCGGTAATTAGCGCTATAGGTTTCCACTTTAATATATATTAAAAGGATAATAAGGTCTTTATAACTAGCCTATATAAAATTAACTAGATTATTAATAAGAAGGAAGAAGGGCTAGTAGAGGAAACTAATAAGAAGCTAGTTAAGCGCCTTCTTCCTATATACCTCTTAGACTATAGAGACGCGTTCTTAAAAGCAGCCTTAGATATACTACCCCCCTACTAAACCTATAACCACAAGATTTAACTAGAGGCTAATAACTCTCTAGGTTATAGCCCCCTTTACTAGCAAACTATAGAGAAACTAAAAGTAACTAAGTAGTACCTAATTAATAACCTTTATAAGGGGTTTATTAAACTAAGTTAGGCTCCTTTTACTTCCCCTATTTTATTTATAAAGAAACCTAATAAAGGCCTTTGTTTCTGCATTAACTATTAAAAACTAAACGCTATTACTTGAGAAGATCACTACCCTCTCCTTCTAATTAATAAGACCCTTATATATCTAAGCTAAGCCAAAATATTTACAAAGCCCAACACCCGCTAAGCTTTCTACTAAATTAAAATAGACTCTACTTTAAAGAATCTAACAACGTTTTATACCCGCTATAGTTCTTATAAATATAAAGTTCTTCCTTTTAGACTAATAAATAGGCTAGCTATATACTAACGGTATATAAATAATGTTCTTTTTAACTACCTTAACAAATTCTGCACAGTATACCTAGACAATATTCTTATATACTTTAGACAATAAACTTAAACACTAAGTCTACGTTAAAAAAGTCCTAGAGAGGCTGCGGAATATAGGCCTATAAGTTAATATTAAGAAATGCGAATTTGGAGTAAAACGAATAAAGTACCTTAGGTTTATTATTAGTATAGAAGGAATTAAAGTTAACCATAAAAAGGTTAAGGCGATATATAACTGAAAACCCCCTTATACTATAAAAGGCATTTAGTCCTTTCTTAGCTTCTATAACTTCTATTATTAGTTTATCTATAACTACAGGGTTATAGCTAGGCCTTTTATATAACCAACTAAGAACGATACGTATTTTATTTTTAATAATAATTATATAAAAGCTTTTAAGGAGTTAAAGGACTAACTTACCTCTTCTCTAATTCTCTATTACTATAACCTAGACCTTAAATCTATGTTAGAAATAGACGCCTCTAATAGAGTAGTAGTAGGGGTTCTCTTATAGTTATACCTAAATAGTAAGTAGTACCCTATTACGTTTTTCTTAAAGATAATAGCCCTAGCTAAGTATAACTATAAGGTACACAATAAGGAAATACTGGCTATTATATAATTGTTATTCCAGTGGCGTGTAAAGCTTAAAAGTATAGGCTTTTAGATTAAAGTTATAAAGCCCTTAAGTATTTTATAATAATAAAGCAGCTTACCAATTAATAGGCTAGGTAGGCTAAAATACTCTTCTAATTCTGCTTTATAATTATATACCACCCTAGTAGGCAAAATTCTAAAGCTAATACCCTTACCTGAAGAGAATAGAATGTGGAACTATAGGATAAGCTAAAGGCTTAGCACTAGACATATACTCTCCTCTATCCTAAACAGCTCAACCTATATATTTTTAAGAAACTAAGCTCTAAATAAAATAAGCTAGCGCCTATAGAAGGAGAAATCCTAAATAAACTAATAGGACTAATTAACTATATTCTAATCGCGAACTATATAGCCAAATCCTTAAAGGCCCTCCACAACTAAGCTATGGAAAGTAACCCTAATTTAGAAATAGAAGATGGACTGCTCTTATACTAAGAACGGCTTATAATTTTAGACATTAATAGCCTATAAATAGAGCTAATCCGTAAAGCCCACTATTAAGTCTCTATAGCGTACCCTAGTTAAGATAAGACCTACTAACTACTAGCGCCTTACTACTACTAGCGACTTCTATTTGATATAAAACAATTTATTAGAAATTGTTATACTTATAAATAGGTAGATACCCCTAGGGATTAAACCCCTAGATGGTTATAACCGCTACTAGTTCCTAAACGCCCTTAGCAGCATATTATAATAGATTTTAAATTATTCCTAAAGGATAAACATGGCTATAATATAGCCTTTATAGTAGTTAACTAACTAAATAAGCAAGCTATTTCCCTCCCTTGCTTTAAGGCTATAACTATAAAAGATATGGCCTATATATATGTTAACAACATTTACTAAATCTATGGCGCTCTTAAGTTAATTATCTTTAACTATAAACCTTAATTTATATTAGACTTCTAGGACAAATTCTACTGTATCCTTAGGATTAAGATTAAGCTCTCTACCGCATTTTACCCTTAGGCTAATAGCTAAACTAAGATTATAAACCAGTACCTTAACTAGTGACTTTGCCCCTTTATTAACTACTACTAGGATAACTAGTTAGAACTACTGCCTATAATAGACTACGCATAGCTTACGCTCCCTTATAATAGTATAGGAATATCGCTATTTAAGTTACTCTATAGATATAAGCTATAAACATTCTTTAATTGGGATAGACCTATAGAACCTATAATGGCCCGTAAACGCCTTAGCTATAAAGAGGCCTAGATATTCGCTAAGAGAATATATAGTACCTAGAAGACTGCCTAAGCAATTATAAAAAGGTATAAGAGAAGAAAGAGGCTAACGTAAACTAATATCGCTATAAGGTAGACTTCTAAGCAAGAAATAAAGTATAGGTATTAATAAAACATTAAAAGACCTAGAGGCTAAGCTATAAACTAGACCACTAAATAGCTAGCCCCTATAAATTTTTTAGAAAGAAAGGGCACTCTTTTAGGGCTAAGCTACTAAAGTTAATAAAGTTCCACCCTATCTTTTCTTTAAACTAACTATAGAAGACTACAGACATCCTATTGCCTAGATATTATAATAACCCCCTATTACCAATTTAGATTATAAAGGACGAGAAATAGAAAGTTAAGGAGATCTTAGCAGTTAAGAAAAACCGTAGTACCTTAAAATACTATATAAGCTAGGTAGGTTATAATAAAGACCTAGAATAGTACCCTATATCTAATTTTAAGTACTTGCCCTATAAGCTATAGGATTTCCACCTAGCCTACCTAAACCTTCCTAGACTACTACATAAACTAAACAGTTAGGTTAAATGCTAAGAGAAAGGGTTAGATAACTATAATAATTTAAATAATAATAAAGAACTTGGACAAAGCCTAAGGGCAGGCTTTTTTAAAAAGGGGGGGTAATATAATGGTGCTAGAGCGCGTTACGTACTACTTTCTAGACATTTTGCTAAATTCTACCATATTCTACCAAGTTGCTATTAGCTCGCTTACCACTAGCGCCTTAATAACCCCTTTATATCTTACCAGTCTCTACTAGTCTTCTTCTTCTCATTAGCTTAGTATCCTCACATAGTAGCAATCCATAAGCTTCGGTTTAGAAGCATTTATGCAAGCCTATTACAATTATTAATATAGAGTTCTTTAATTATATTTGGTATCTATAGGTGGTTAAAATATATAAAGTGTTAAAATGCGCTATTAAGTATGTGGATATTGGCCTTTTAAAGCATATAATTGCCCGCCTTTACCTTTACTTTACTAGATTAAAGAGTAACAACTATATATCTAAAATAATGTACTTCTAAAGGTTAATTATAACGGAGGCGTATAATCTAGTACTTTAGTGGGCTATACTTATAAATGGGCTAATTAATAATCGCGGAGAGCTAAATCGCTTTTTTAAAGCTAATCAACTTAATAAACTACTAAATCTTTAGCTAAAGGAGTTACTCTAATTACGCGGAAACTTAACCTTTAGAGTAGACTCTCTATTTAAGTAGAGTGTTCTTACTATAAACTATACTAGACCTCTTCGTACTAAGTTGAAGGACGTATTTAGTAAGTAGATAATATCTAATTATATAATTAAGTGTTACGGCGCTGGTACGCGTCACCTAGTCAGGGGTTCGCTTACGCCTTGGCGCGTGTACATAGACGTGTCCGTTCCACGACCTTCTTCTTCTCCTCAGTTTTGATATCCTCGTCGATAGACAATCCAATTGTACAGGCTTGCATACGTTCTTTACGGCGCTCGTGCCTCAATTGACTGCGTCGCTGTGACATTAAGTTTCCTGCGGTTAATATCCAATCCCTTATAAATATAATTGCTAAGGATTTAATTATACGTTAGCGTATGCGGGATGTTAGGTTTAAGGTACTTACTATTCTTTAACTTAGATTAAAGCGGCTCTTATAGGGCGGCATTACTAATTTTAATATACGGATATCTTATATTAGCGGTTTACTATATAACCCTTATAAGGACAGATTTAATAAGGCTATCCCTTCCCCTAGTAGCGTTTTATAAAAATTAGACCGTATGCGGAATACTAAAATACTAAAATTATAAGTAAGTATTTTTAATTATAGAGCTTAATTTAATTGCTTCTATTAGCGAGCTCTTATTAATAACTATAGGACACATTTTACTAGGCAAAGGGATAGATAATATACTAAAGGACTTTTAAATACTTAGGCTTATAGTACGTTTCTATCTTTATATTAAGCGAGTTCTTTTTATTAATATTAACTCTAGCCGGTATATAATCTTCTTAGTGCGTAGTATATAATATAGCAATTAGCTATTTTGTAGTGCGGATATATAAATATCTTTATCTTAACTTGTGCGGATATCTTTATCTTAGCTTATATAGATATCTTCACCTTAGCTTATATAAATATTATAATATTAATTAAGTATATCTATTAAATTTAAGGCGGAGACTTAATTCCTATATATATAGTAGCAAAAAGGTAAAAGCTACTATTTTATTATTATAAACCCGTAATAATAGCCAATCTATAGTAATAGCTAACTTATATCTACTTATTTAATATTTAGTAGGCTAGCATTATATATAAATACAGTAATACCACGCCCTAGAAACGCAAGCTTATCCTTTATCCTACTTAAAGAATCTCAAAACTTATTTAACTGGCGGTCTATAGCTCGAACATCTTTCGCTATATTAGTTACCTATTTATAAACCATATTAATACGCGCAGAAACAGCAATTGCTAAATATACCCTAATAGGTTTTATACTAGTAGAAGTAGTAGTAGTAAAAGTATTACCTAGTATACTAGTAATTAGTAAAAGAGTTAAAGGAGTAGTAGCGGAGCAGGTGCCTCTATAGCCGCGCGTACTACTATAAGTAGGAGTCTTAATAGGGGGGGAGGTTTTAGTAGGGGAAGGTATAGTGGCATAGGCGGGAATAGTATAAAAATAAAGCTATACAGATATTAGCAATATCTGTATTATTAATTATAGGTATTACAAGGTAATATCACATAGCTACGGTTCGTAGATAGTATAATGATTGTTGTTCTATATCTCCCTCCTACTTAAGGAAGGGTGAGGAGCTTAAGGCTCCTCGCCACGCTAGTGCCGCGGCGACACGTGATGGCAACTTGCCTGTATTCCCAATACTGGCAACTCTTCTTTTACAGTTGCCATCTATATATATATACCGCTCGACTAGCGTAATAAATATTAATTCTCCTTACTTACTATTGCCATTGTAATATAAGTCTCGCTGTCCCGAAATTTGCCTTTTAGCACGTGGTGCTTTCTTACTTAGGAGTTATAGGTAGATATCTCGTTAGGAGGGCCGCTAAGGCGCTAGTAGTAAGCGAGCCAATAGCAATTTTCCATCCCGGAGATGGAAAATCCTAATTGGCTGGTTTAAGTTAGGGTCTGCAGAATATTATACTCCTACTCCCTTTTAACCCAACCTTTAACTTGTATATATAGAGTATTTGTGTTAACAAACGTTTCTAGAGCCTTGTTTGGGTTTGCCTTTATTATTACATCTACTAGGTTATTTTAACCGTTAATCTATTAAATTTTAAAGAGTTCTTGCCATTTGTAGGATTACTAAAGTGCTATAATGTTAATTATAAGGCGCTTCTCCTTTATAGTACCAAGCTTAACTAAATACTTATAGAGGGAATATAAGTTGGTATATACGATTATGGGGATAATGGGAAGTTTAAGTTAATCTATAATTATCTTTAGGGTAGTTCCAATTATAATTGCTATATTAACTCCGCTAACTATTCTATATATCTCTAACGCTAGAACGCTTTAAGTAACACACTTACTCTTAGTTAAGCTCCAATGGATAAGATTGCCGTAGATTATAAAGTCATTTTCTCTAGTAAACTCGTTCGTGATAATAATCTTATATCCCAGCTAGGAGCTAAAATCTTTATTATTTGTAAATAACCTATTAATAAATACAAAGAGCTTGGCGGTGGGAAGATTAATAGGCACATAAAGTAGTCCCTAATTAAGATGGTTTATTTACCAGGAAAGACGCTTATTTAGGGCAAGAACGTTATCTTTAGTTAGTTTTTAGTATTAAGCGGCAATAGAGAGATTAAAGGAAGCCTTAGGTTAACAGATAGAAGTAATATAGGCTCTATAAGCGCGTTACTCTACGTATCCTTACTTTAGAGAATTAGTGTTAATAATATTAATCTTCTTACCTTAACCCTTCTGGCGCAAAGCAATAGAATCCTTATTTAGGGAGAGAGTGTATCTATTAAAGAGTAATGGTATTGTTAAATTAAGCTTTTCCTTTAGCTTTGCTATAAGATTTGCCTTTACTAATTTATCTTCTTTAAGAGCTAAGAATTGGTTGTCTTCTAAGATAATTATATTATTAGTTTATATGCTGATAATTCTAAATGGAGTTCCTATAGTTATAATTAGGAAGCATAGGTTAAATATAAAAGTAGTTATTAAAAGCTTCTCTTTATAGTGCTTACTATAGGTAGCCCACTAATGGGTTCCTGCCTCTGCGATTCTATATAATAGCTTAAGCACAACCATAATTATATCTACGGGATATTAGTAACGAATTTGCTCTAAAAGGTATGCTAATATCAAGCGCTAAAGGTGCGTCTTTAATTAGGTATAGGCCTAAGTAATATCTTATAAATAAACCGCCATTCTATTCTTTATTAAGGAGGGAGCTAGTATAATAATAACTCGCTAACTAGCTCGTTAAATTATAGGAGATTGCGTAAAAATTACCTTCTTGCTATTATTATTATAACCTTAGATAATAAGCCTCAATTTCTTAAATAGGGTGTTAGTAGCTTTACCCTTAATCTTATTAACCATTCTTAACTTAAAGATATAAACTCTATTAAACTTAGTAAAGTTATACTTCTTAAATTTAAAGACTCCTCTTGTAATAAGACTATTAATCTTCTACTTGTTAGATACTTGGAAAGGAGCTCTAGGGGTTATAATATAACCTTCTTTTTAGAGCTATTTTGTGAGCCTAAAGTTAGCCTTCTCCTTAGCTGTTATAAAGGCTATTAATAACTCAACTCTATTCTTAATGGCAGTAATAAATTACTCTTTAAAATTAATAAAATATTGGCAATTTTATAATCCCTTTGGGCGACCTCTGCCGCGTCATAGTTACTGAACCTCTACTATAATTATATTAGAATTGTAGTCGCCTTCTAGAGCACGTTAATCGTGGTTCTTCTTTAGGGCATCCTATAAAGGCTCGGAACTGTTATCTTTGTAGTAAGACTTAATAACAGTTAATTAGAATTAAGTGGATTTGTAAGGCATTTAAATAGTACAAGTTTAACTATTAATTGCAATAAGTTAATATAGGCCTAACCACCCTCCCTTTTTATGCCATACGCGTACCTTAGACTAGAGTGGCAGATTAAGTGTAGTTAAGGTATTTAGGCCATTTCTTATTCCTAGTGCGTCGTTGACCTGGCGTATAGCGTAGAGACGTCGCACCTTCTTCGTTGCCTTGCGAATAGCCTCAGCTTATTACATAACGGAAGGAGATAGTAGAGAATTGTTAGTTATTTAAGGGTAGGCGCTAAAGACTAGTAATATAGGTATGAGTCCATCTAGGCCAGCGGAATCGTTAACGACTTTAATAGCTATTTATAAGGTAAGTTCTTTGCTAGCGTCCTCTAGTTCTAAAGAGATAATCTTATATACACGGTATAATGGCGCGTAATATCGCTCTACTTTTCTAATACTATTATGTGCCTTAATAGGGACTTCCTTAACCTTAATTGCTATTACCTTTATCTATTATCAAAACTCTATAGATAAGAAGTTCTTTTCTATGTTATAAATAATTTACTTAGGGGGTCTTAGGTAGATATTAATCCAGCATAATTAAAGGGTATCCTATATATTCCTAGCTAATATATCCTTTAAGAAATGTGCGGCTTAGAAGGAGGTTAAGAAGTTAATAATTTAGAGTACTGGCTTGCCGCTGAGATATATAACATTAATAATAATACAGAAGTTGAAGTTGTAGTTATCTTTAAGGGTAAACTTAAATCGGCTAGGGGACTTCTAGTTTATTTGGTAGTAATGGTAGTACTTTATAAGGTACTTAATTGCCTTAACCTTAACTTTATAGCCTGCTCGCTAAAGAACCTTAAGCAATTGGTAAATGGATGGGTGGCTAAAATAATAGTATAGTTAGCGTAATTCTAACTTAGTTAAGTGGCTTTAAGCAATACTCTTTTCTAGTTAATAAAGGAGTAACTAGGGGTAATCCTATTTGCGTATAATAGGCACCTGATTATCTCCCTAAATAAGTATATTCTTAAGGTTATTAAGCCTAACGCCTAATTTATCTATATCTTTAATGCAAAATAGAAACGGAGTGTTCGTAGGAACAATATGGAAGGTAATATACCCTAAGGGGGTTTAGACCCTAATTATGCTAAAAGAGGTTGTAGTACCCTTACTAAAACAAATTGTGTGTTGGCCTGCCGTTAAATAGTTAATCTAAACAGAGCTATTAAGCTATTAAAGGGCTTGAACTTAAGGTTCTCCTACTATAGATACTCCTACGGCTCTAGTATCTGGTATAATACCATAAAAGACGTTTGCTGAGTATTTGTTATTAAAGGAGAACGCGGAGCTCTCCTTTGGCTTATTAAAGATATCTAACTTTGTAATAGAATGGAGCGTAGATTGGTTATTAAGAATAGTAACGGTTTATATGCCATCTACCTTACCATACTTAATAAAGTATTAGTTAGGAGAGTAGTCCTCAATTTCTATATCTATAAGGAGCTATTCAGTCTTATTAACCTTACTCTTAAGGTCTTCTACGCCTTTATATTAAACTAGGATGCTTTAAAAGTAGGCTATAGTAACCTTACAATTTCTAATATTTCTTGTACTTTGACGGAACTTATTATATACCTCCTTTTGCTTATTAAGGGAGTGTCTAGTTAACTAGCAATTTGGCTTCTTATAAATATAGCACTTCTTTTGGCAATTACTTTAAAATAAACCTTTATAAAGACCTCTATAATTACCTTATAGTTGACGTTAATTGTACCCTTTGCCGTATTCCCTACCACGGCTACTATATATATGGTTAGTCTAGTTATAATCGTGTTAGTTAGGAATACTTAGTTGCGTAGGGTTTTTGGTATAGAACTATTAAGATTCTTATGTTCGCATTATAGTACCTACGGCAGAGCGTAGCTTAGTATATACTCCTTTAAACGTATCTATAGGTTTATATAGCGCTAAGTTACACTTAGGAACGCTATATCATGCTAAAATGACCTGGTCCCTTAGGCTATTCTTGTTTTAGTAAGTTTTAGTAAGACCATATTAGATTTTTTAGAGTTTATTAAAGAGTAGTTAAAAGTACTCCAAATAAGTCTTTGTTGAGTTAGAAACGATAACTCTTTAAAATATAGTCTCCTACTATTCGGATATATAAAGCTAGCAATTCTTATCAGTCTTAAAGTGGGCTCTGGTAAGCTAAAGCATTATATTAAAGCTATAGTTTCTACCCGCAATATGGTCGTAATAAAATGTTGCCGCCTGTCCCTTTAACATAACCGAGAAAGCATAATAAAACTAGTGGTATTGGATTCCGACCTTGCTGTAGTAGTTATAAAAGACCTATAGTTTTATTCTGAGTATATTATACAATTCTCCTCTAAACTTCTTCTCCTTGTCCAAATATACCTTTATTAGGTTCGTGACTTCTTGTAGTAGAGGCTTACCGGTTGGCTAGGGTAAAGGAGCTAGAGGCGGCGGAGGTGGAGGAAGAGTACCTCTAGGTAGAAGAGCACCTTTAGGTAGGAGAGCACCTCTAGGGGTTTTGTTCCGAATTAAAGTTACCTTCTAAAGAATATAGGTTAGTTCTGGGTTTCTATAGTTAATATATAATCTTAGCTTCCGTCTATACTGGTTCCTCTATACTAATAATAACGGCCTGGATATTATTAGTAATTAGGTTGCTGTTTTTAGCAACATATACCCTATTCCTATAGAGGAAGTCTTGAAAATCCTAAACAATATTAATATTGCTAAGTGCCTAGGTATTAGCGGTCCATCTTATAAAATCCTCTCTAAAATATTCCCATAGCTATAAATCGGCGTAGTATCTACTTTAGTAGAATATAATATGGTATAGGAGAAAGCCATTAACTTATTTTACGGTACAAGTTATTATATTAAAGGTAAATTCGTCCTAATTTTTATTAACAAGTTTCGCGTATAAAGCTACCTTTAGTGGTAAGGAGTCTTCCTAGTCGTTTAAGGTAGGCGTAGCCATGTTTTTAAAGGGAGGGGAGTGTTATTAGTGTAGGGATTGTTGTTTGGTATGTGTTTGTTGTTTAGTACGCGTTTGTAATGTGTATTTGCGATTATAGGGCTTAGGACCAGTTCTGGCCTTAAATCGCGAAGACTCGTAAAGCGTGTTATTCTGCGTAATGGACGCAAGAATCTATAATCTAGGAAAGGCTTAGAACTAGTTCTAGCCTTTAGATCCTTAGATTTGTAGAAGAGTTCTATTTAAGGTTTAGGACCAGTTCTAACCTTAAAAGATAGCTTCCTCTAGCATGAGTAGCACTGGTATAGTAGCTTATCTCTTCTTGGTGGAATACCTAGCTGTTCTATAGTATAATAGTGAAGTTAACCACTAATCAGTATAGGTATTACAAGGTGATATTACGTAGCTACGGTTTGTAGATAGTATAATGATTGTTGTTCTATATCTCCCTCCTTCTTAAGGAAGGGTAAGGAGCTTAAGGCTCCTCGCTACGCTAGTGCCGCGGCGATATATGACGGCAACTTGCCTATATTCCCAATATTAATATATAAATACTATACCTTCTTAGTAGGCGTTTTAGCTAGATTATTAGCAGAAGTTAATTTTATATATTTTCCGCCCTAAGGTATAACCGGCTTTAAATTTAGTAAACTTTTCTATACGCGTATTAGCTAACAGAATAATAGTATACTATTAGTATATACCTTTCCGCATAACCTACCACCTATATAATATCTTAAGCACACACCCCTAAAATAAGGCCTAAAGTCCTTCTTTATTACAAAGTAATTATAAGCGGTAGTAATATATAGCAAAGTAAATATTATTAAATTATATATATAAACTATGTAATAAAGTTAAAACGTTATATAAGGAGAGAAGGTAAGAAAACGGAAAGAAAGGGTATATATTATAAATTTGGTTGCTTAGTTAATATATATATAAAGCAGAATAGAATTTAAGAAGTAGTCCTAGCAGAACCTAGTAGGATTTAATAGACTTAGTAAAATATAGTAGAATGCGGCAAATTGCTGTTAAATTGCGGTAGATTGCTAGTAAATTGCTATTAGATTACCGTTTCGCGGTTAGTCTCTTCTTACTACATTAGTAAAAATAGGTAGATATATATAAGGTGTTATAGAGATATTATATAATATTCTTATAAATATAACATTTATAGCTATACTTCTTGTATAGAGTATAGCGGATTGCGTAGCTTACTAAAGCTACCCTTAATATTCTAAACGTATATTAATATCTGCTAATAACTTTCCTTTATATTCTCCTAAACACTAACTTTTAGAGTATACTATTTATTCACTAACAGTACTTAGATAGGAAGGCGCTTATTTATATTTATAGTGCTATAAAGATTATAAGGGCTATGGAGATTATAAGAGGATAGAGAAGGGCTTTTAGGAGAGTTAGCGTTATTAGGATTGCTCTCTTTATTGTTATCTAAAATCTCTAACATTTCTGTTAGGTTACTATAAGAGATAAATTAGTAAACAAGATATTAAAATAGTATAACTAATATATACAATTTAATAGTTATCTTAGCCTTTAGATTTATATTAGCAGTCCTTTTAGCCTACTTTTTAAGAAAAGAAGATAAATAAGCCTTATTAAGCCTCCTTTTAAAAGCATTAAGTAATAGTAGTAGAGAGGCGGACAGTAAAGAAGTAGACGGTAAGGAAACGAACGGTAAAGTAGTTTATAGTAAAGATATAGGCAACGAAAAAGTAGGCAGCAAAAAGGTAAGTAGATTTTTAGTGGATTTCGCTCTATCTATATTTTTGTCGTCTACTAAATCCTATAAAAAGCACTTCGGTATATATTTTTTAAAATTATATTAGCTATAGGCATAATTTTGTATTAGAATGCTTACTTATTAGGAATAAAGTCTAAAAGCTTAGTAAGAGCAGCTATAGTGTCACGGAACGGGGTTAGGAGGCTCTGTGAACGTCGTAGCATTGACTAGGTACACGACAGGATGTTATACAAAGGTGCAAAAGGTGCGTAGGCACTGTGGCTCTATATACTGTGGGTGCCAAGGCTCGCCTAGGGCGAGCCCTTGGCGGTGCTACGGCCGGAATCCGTGACAATAGCGTGCTTAATAACATCTTTATTTATTTCGCGTATATTAAGTTCCTTAACTACCTAACTACTATTATTCGCATTAATATTATTTATAGGTGTAAATAAAGGTATTATAGATAGTATAATGCTAAGGGACAGTAGATAAAATAATAATAATAAAGTTTATGGTGCGGTGCTATAAGATAAAAGGTTAGCAGAGGAAAAAGATATATAGAGGTTAATTTAAGGTAAATATCCAATCTATAAATTTTATTAAAATAGCGCACTAATAAATAATCGCTGCTATAGTGACCTACCTTAGTAAATATTAGCGGTGTAGATATATAAATATCTTTATCCTAGCTTATGTAGATATTATAATATTAATTATATATATCTATTAAATATAAGGCAGAGACTTAATTTATACATAGTAGCAAAGAGGTAAGAACTACTATTTTATTACTCTAAACCTATAATAACAGTTAACCCGCAGTAACAGCTAACCTATATTTACTTAAATTCTATATCTGGCAACCTAGCATTATATATTATTATTATTCATTGCTTAACGTCCGATTCGGATCCCTGTTGGGCCCACGCGGACTACTCCTTATATACATGTGGGGAGAAAACTCTATTTGAGAAAACCCCGTGATCCGTCTCCCCGC
>Ga0307507_10008014_pt1 | contig 14891 bp, 17 predicted proteins | sample 7_EM_MG_FD_207223 | JGI IMG/M metagenome (GOLD analysis project Ga0307507, IMG submission 207223) | Populus trichocarpa ectomycorrhiza microbial communities from riparian zone in the Pacific Northwest, United States - 7_EM | ecosystem: Host-associated > Plants > Roots > Unclassified | place... | reverse complement strand
CGTTAGGGCACATGACTTGTTTTATGAGTTTTGATTGGTTGCGAGATAGGGCGCAGCTGACTCGAACGAGTCAGCTGATGGATTTCACACTATGACTCATTATGAGTCATGAGTCGCGTGACGCGAGAGGATGAGTCACGCAGGGCTAGGGTTGAGGGAAGAACCCCTATATAAGGGCACCCTCGGGGCAGGAGATTTGGGTTCTTCACGCAACCATCTAAGTTCTTTCATGCTATTTACTTTCAATACGAATATCTTTATCTATCACGCTTTCAGGAAACAAGACACGACTGTCTTATAAGAGCCTAGCGATCGACGTTGCTAGATAGGAGTCAACGGACTTAGCTATCGCAACAGCCATTGGGCTAAGAGAAGTGATCGTTAGGAGACTATCGGTTACCTGCCTCAAGTATCACCAGAGGAGGAGAGGATTGTAACACCCCCCCAAACTCTCAAAGTCCACCAAAGCAGATCAATACCAGGGACAAGTGAATGCCGACACACTGCAAGACGTATTCGAATTGATTTTTCAGCCCCTGCAGCACCCGGCACTTGCTGGCGTCCCAATTGATTGTGCTGAGGGGAAGGTTCAGAGGTGCTTCCCAATCTTGTTCGTATGAATTGCGGACCATATGGACAACTTGACACTGCACCGGTTAAAATCCAACGCCTGTCCTACATGTGAGGTGCCGGCCAGGGAATTAGGAACCAACATCAACAACTATCGAGCTAGAGAGTACGCAAGATATAAACAATATGGATATCAAAACCGGTTCCGAGGCTCGAGTCACACGGCACACACGTCAAGTTCCGCTGCCATGGTATCAATTTGGGCCAAAACATTTTTCATGGACTTCACCGGGTCTCGGCGCCTGACTTGCACACCCCGGACATGCTCCATACGGTTAATCTCGCATTATTTAAGCACATGATGGACTTGATCCAACCCTTTCTCAAGAAACACAGGCGACTGCAAGCTTTTGACCACGTTTGGAAGGCATTAACGCCGTACCCTGGGTTTTTGGTACCGAAAAAAGCCTAACGCGAGGTTGCGCATGGGCCAGGCAAAGAGATGAGGAATCTGGGGCGCTGTATTTTGGGAGTTCTCGCGGTAGCACTGTGACAGCCACAGAGTTCACAAGTGATACCTTTCAAACATGCTCTCGGATGCGTCAGGGTGCTCGTCGACTTCAGTATGATGGCACAATACCGAAGCCAGACGTCTCACATCATAGCTTATATGGAACATTATATGGACCAATTTCACAGGATGAAGGCTATCTTCTTGGAGTTTTGAGTAACGAAGCCTACACTGGCCAAGGTTGACGAGCAACGGAGGGAGATACGACATCAGAGAACGCTGATGAGCCAGCCCGGGGCTCCCTCTAAACGGCGCCAGATCCGTGACGACGATCGCGAAGAAGACCACGAGCAACGTATGGCCTTGATTCATCGTGAATCGCATTTCAACTGTATCAAGATATATCTACTAAGTCATTTTAGTGCTCATAAAGGCCAGTTTGGCAATATATCGATGGATTCCACAGAGTTTGGAGAGCTCGCGCACAAGGAACAAATCAAGGACGGAGGGCGACGATCGAATAAAAATGGTGCCGCGCGCCAAAGCGTGCACAGCTATAGTCGTCAGCACGCCATCTCAATGAGGTTATTGAACCTCGAATCTCTTCAACACCAGGACGCCGATCTCTCTGCGGATGTCCTGCAACCTTTAGAGAGTACAACGAGTGCCGTAACCGCGCTGGTCGTCCGTCGCCGGATCCGGAAAGGGCGACGGGACGACGTGTCCAACGTCTTGGATTTTAGTAAGGTGTTGGGGGTCTCCCTGGAGAGTATATGTCGCGAATTGATCCGATATAGCCGGCATAACCTGCCTACAGAGCGCCAGCTTCCTGAAGATCATGCGATACTTCAATCACTCCTGGTTGAACTACTAACGCAACTCGAAATACCGGTTTTGGCCTGCCAAGAATGCGACGTTTACGACATCCACCGCGGGCGATGCAGCGGTGCCCTACACTTCAGCAACCAGGGGAGTCGCAATGATTGAGTTTGGGTCGAGGCTGGTTCTGAAGAGATGTATGGTGCGCTGAGGGGCCGTCTGCCGGCAAAGCTCGTGGCGCTCTTCAAAGTCAGGGACTACACCTGTGAGAATGCTGTGCGTCGGGTCGCGGCTGTTCGGATGTTGAGTGCAGTGAACTCAGGATTCCCCTCGGACATAAATGGCCTGGTTACAGTGCAGATGAGGGAGGATGCTCGAGAGTTTAGGATAGTTGACGTAGGGACAATTGACGGCCTGGCGCACCTGATCCCCGAGGGGGAACGCCGCTGACTGGTTAATAGCCGGATTGATTTGACAACGTTCAACTAAGTATATTAAGGAATCAGACTACGGGGGGGGAGGGGAGGCTGGCTGTGACTGCGTATCCTAGTACTCGTGCGGCTTTGCCGTAAAAAAAAGATCGCTGGCGGGCGAATTGTAGTAAGGGTTTTCGAACTTCCTCGCCCCAATTCGCCAGACGGCGTTTTGCACCTTGTCAAGTTGTATATGTATGATATATAGAAGCAATTGCCTCAAAAATGAAGAGTACTAGCTAGTTTACCCTATACACGTGAGATTCTGAACCAGGGCACCGGCCGACGTTAGAGATAGCAGGACAAATATGTCAGGGCGCGCGGAAGAGGCAATGTGAAGCTGGCGCCATCATGAGAAGGAAGTGAAGAGAACCGGAGCTAAGGTGTAGACATGGCGTCACTACGACGCGACGTCGCGTCAGGATATAGAGGGCGTTGCCACGCAACACAGGAAGCATTGGGTGCCTGCCTGCGTTGCAACAAAATTCACGGCGCACAGGTCGTAGAGAACGCAGAAGCGACGTCGCTTGCGTCAGGGCGCAACACCAACGGATCTGACGCAAGGTACTTTTTTGGCAGATGTGATCCGACATCCCAATGATCGGAACCACGGTCGCCCCATCAGGAACTCTTCTCTATTGACTGTGAGCAACTTTCCCGATGAAAGAGGGTGGAAACCACACTTGAACGTCCTACTACCATTTGGCCGTATGCATTTCTGCATATATCCTCTGTCCGTTCTGGTCGGATTCTTGGCGCGGGGCATAGACTAGGTCATCCCGGTAGGTTATCTGCCGCAAGAGATATCTCACGCAGCCTAGGATGTCACGGTAGAACAATCGTAACGTTCGCTGGTCGTACAGAACCTGTCCTTCGAACCACCGTAGACATTGGCCATAGGGATCCAAGGATCGGAGAGGATTTTCCAAGGTATGCATGGAGCTGTAGCCAACCGATGCCGGGTTGCCAAGACCATTCGAAAAGTAATTGTTGACCTGCAACTTCGTGACTTTGCTCTCAATGAACCAAGATGCAAGTTGGAACCCTTCCGCACAAGTAAATGGAGCCCATGCGTCTTGGCACAAATTAAGGTGTTCCTCCTCATACCCCTCCACATCTCCAATGGCTTCCCCGACGTCTGGATAGTAATACGTCTGTTTGGCAGCCGCTGAGGGCGTGGTATCGCTGATTCCTTCGGCGTCAGATTCGTGCCTAAGCTCGTCATTAATTGCGCCTTGTTCATATCCCGCCGCATAATTAGCAGGATCAGATTCGTAGTCTAAATCAGGGCGCTCGCTGGGTTTGTCGTCTAATATGTTGGTTCCAGGGTCGTTGATGCGATTCGGAGGAGGATTTCGTAGCGTCAAGGAAGTATGATATCGAGATCTGCATGCACTTTTCGGAGGTGTGTCTCGTATGCCCCTGAACACGTCTATCGTCGACAACAAAACCAACATTCGACCGGCATAGTAAATTTCAGGTTTCAGCAGTCGTGTGTATATTCTGAAGGCTAGCGTAAAGTTGTGGTGATTGTGGGTGAAATACTGGGCCAGGTGCCGCGCACGCTTCGAACAATAACAAGTAGTGGAATCAGCTTAGCATTGTTTGTCGCACCATCACGTGGGTTCAGCTGTTTATCAGTTTCGTCCGTCTTGAAACAGATAATGGCTGAAACACTAATGAACGCCTGATCTGTCAATTCTTGATTCATCTTGAAATCATTTCAAACAATTCATCATGTTTTCAACCCCATTTGAAAGTCTGAGTGTTGTATATAGTGTGCGGGGTGATCACGGCGGAAGGAAGCTCATACCAAGAACAATCTCACAACGCCCGCAATATCCACCAACATTCACAGCATCCAGCGTATTCACAACATAAGACTCTTATCTCCTAGACGACTATCTATAGACCAAAATTAAATCAACATGGCCCAAAACGTCAACAACGTTCAGTATGTCTACATGGCAAATCCGCAGCAGGCCCCTCCGCCGGGGCAAACCTATCAACTTCCGCTGAACTCTCTCGCAGGGCATATCGGTATGGGTCACTCTAATCCTGGGGGCAGATCAACTACCGATGATAAACTAAACCTGGGCTTCCTTATAGATAATCCCAGGAAGGCTCAGTATAATGCATAGCGGAACATGGTGAAAGATCTGATGATAGCAAGGAACTTTGTGCCAGGGGCCAGCGCGATGAATTATCCTAACACCGACTTCCAGCCAATCTTCGCCGGCATGAGGAGATTGCGCCCTGTCTGCGCTCAGCGCGCCACAGCATCCGCCGCAAATAATAAGCAGGGTATACAGGATGTCGATGAGGCAGTCGTTCATATCGTTATGGATTGTGCGAGGAAGTTGTTCAACACATGGATGACCCACCCTCAGGCACCACCCCAAGGTCAGCCAGGAGTCCCCTTTGCGCAGGTGATTGTTCCGGGGGTTTTACTATCAACGAACAATCCGGCTCAGTGGGGTCTTGCAACGGCAGTGCCGAACGTAGCGCAAGCACCTGCTCCCCTGGCGATCAACCAAGCGCAAGCACCTGCTTCACCTGCGAACCACCAAGCGCAAGCACCTGCTCCACCGGCGATCAACCAAGCGCAAGCACCTGCTCCACCTGCGATCAACCAAGCGCAAGCACCTGCTCCACCAGTTGACGACCCTGATTCACCAGTTGACGCCCCTACCCCCCTAGTTGACGAACCTGGGCCGGCACCAGATTTGCCGGGTCTCCCGGCAAATCGCCCAATGGCCGACCGTATGCCAACAGGTTAGTTTTTATCATCTGCGTATTTCATGCTTTCACTTACTGACGAAGCCAATACAGATTGGAGGGCTCCACTTGGGCGTCCACGTGCCGTGCGTATCGTTTATGTCCTGCCCACGAGACGTGGCCAAGGACTACCAGACCAAGAAAGGTTAAGGGGGAACGTCCCTCCAAACTATCGTGCGCTCCATTGGCGTTCCCCCCATATCCATGGTGCAGAGTTCACAGAGCTAGATTCCTATGACATCCGTGGCCTGTCATCAATGATTTACAGAAAAGTCCACCACCGCCGAATTCGCTACATAATTGGCGCTACTAGCCATGGTCGTGCAAAGCTGCGCACGTCTCCCAACGATCCCTTAACCCTCGTGGAGACTATTTTTATCTACAACGATGAAGATGTACGCAACTGGCTTCTATCTAATTCCGTTCTCGACGACCCGCTCGATCTTATGGTGTATTGTTACCGCGACCGGAAGGACAAAAGACAAAACACGGCAGAACCGAGAGTCCTCCCGTATCTTGGTGAGGATGCCGTCCGCAATTGAGCTCGGAGCCGGCAGCACGTATAGGCCAGGTGCATTTCCGAGCACTCCAACCAGACGGAAGACCTGATAACGGGCAGGCTAATGACAGGCAGGCTAATGAGGCAGAGGAAGGGTTTGAGGATGATAGATCTCATTTTTCGGACTCACCTTCAGACGCCGCATAAGCTGTGGATGGACGTGATGACCTCTCTGGAATATTCTCATCCCCCGTTGGAGAACGCGCTGAATCGCCGACGAATGGTTTCCCCCTTGGCGTCACATCCTCGCGGTTGCTGAATCGACAGTTGCGGTTGCATTTGCTTCATCGCTGTGGTCAAGTCGACAAGGAGCGCAAACGCGGCGCTCAGTTCGATGGTGTAAATTGTGAGGATGAAACGCCCAAGAGAGTACACTTGAGTTCCATTGCTAAGGAGTTGTTGAGAGCCGAGGAGGGACGGAAGCGCGGCGCTCGGTTCGATGACGAAAATGGTGAAGAACCTAAGGTGAAGAGGCTGCGTGAGGATTCTGTCACAATTGATGGTTTGAAATGCGATGGAAGAGTTTCATCAGAGCGGCGATTGTTCGCCCGTTCAAACTAGATGGGGGGGTTAGTGGGTTGCTTTTACCCTTCATAGGCAAGGGGATGTTAGTTTCCTTTTCTGTTTTGCGATGAGTTCAGCGTGTCGATTGTTTGCCGGATGCGCCTAAGCATGTAATAGTAGTTTAGTTTGATAGTGTAGCTGAAAAGAAAGTTTCGCATCGTTCTTTCTAGATCGCCCATGAATAGCGCATAGGTGATGTGCCATGGGCAATCCGTCGACGATAGTGCGCCAAGACTTCGACCTCGGATGATTGGGGGAAGGAAGGAATCTGAAGGAAACGCGACTTCACGTGGCTTCGCGGCTCTTATTGCGGCTCAAAAACTGATTGAATTTTCAACCCACCACACGAATTGACGACGCACTCTATACGGTTACGACCGAGCGACCCATATCGCACCCATGAAAGCCCTGTCAGTCAAAGCTTTCTTCAACGTGCAGTCACCTTGTGCCGCACTACCCTCGTGGACACCCACGAGGAGTATAAGCAGGCCTATCCCCCCATGATCGCCCAACGTTCAGTTCCGCACAGATCCCCTCTCGTCAGTCCTTCATCTGACAACCATTCCCCGATCACCTGTGGGGCCAAACACCTCCAAGCGCTGTTGCGATCTTTCCCTCCTTGCAATGCCTCCATTGAAACAAACACAAGCGCTAGGGAAAATATAAAGTAAGAACCATTCGTACGTCAATCGAGAGCTCATTATCTTAACATTTCTGTTGTTCCGAGGCGTCCTGCCGTTCAAACGCCGGCAGACAAAGTCACCAGTGCGAAAGGCAGACAGAGCTATCCGCGAGTAGCCGCGATCGCTGGTGAGGCGTCGAGAACATAACAAATCTTCCTAGAGGATTAAGATCGCACATTCTCGAACTGTGACCTATCAACTGACTATTTGCGTGAGCAGTCGTCCATCGGCATTGGCTGAAAAGCCCCCATTTGAACCTGACGTGGAGGATGATTTGTGAGTGAAAGCAGACATACAGCTACGCATATGCCAGAAATTTGGGACCTAACTGCCAGTCGAAATCAGAGGAAGCTATGGCGACATTGTGTACGCGAAAAGCTGGTGTGGGTTGTTGAACCCTCGCAAGACTAAGGGCTCATACCGTACATGGCGCGACCAAGTCAAGGCTTACATCACGGCGCTGTCATGGAGCCCGACGTGCCTGACCGACCAGCAAATGAAGTTTGTCATCAGTTTCGCACGCTCCCTTCCCTCGGTCAGCAACCGAATTACGCTTGTTAAAATCAAGCACCGCCCAGAAAATATCTTAGAAGTCGAACGTCAAATAAGACACTTAGTCCGAGATATTGGTAGAAAGCTCCAGGTGATGAACAATCGTCTCTACCCGGAGCGAGCAGAGGGTGCATTGGCTACCGAAGACACGGAACCCGAAAGTAAGTGCTCATCGCTGTCTACAGTACGTTTCGCTATTTTGCGACTAGTACCAACTATTTTCTAGAATCTCAATACGATTGGGCATCTCCCTATTCCCCAAGGGCGATAAGACTCCATATTATCCGTGGGAGAGGCGCTCCTGAAGCTGGGCACCCCTTCTTGCACCACCCCTGGTATAGCACAGAGCCGAGCGAAGGGATCGCATGGGGCGTCCTGGTATCACTGAGCATGCAAACGCTGCTCGGAATACTCAAGCGACAACAAATAGGGCAGGCAATCGGATACCCCCGATATCTAATCGGCGCGACCAGGCAAGGCGCTAGCTCGTTACGCCTGCACCTCTCGTATCGCCTCCCTCTCTCTGAGCTCATCTTTTTATATAAAGATGATAACATCACTGCATGGCTCCTTGCCAACCCGGGCAAAGACCCCCTTGATCTCCTCGTACTGGAGGCCCATCAGGGTCAAGGCGGGAACCTTGATATGACCCCTGCGCCTCTTTCCGGGCAGTACCCTTTTTCAACTGAAAGGCCTGGGATCGCTGGGGGCAAGCCCATGACACAGGGGAAGAAGAAGATTACAGCGACGACGAGGGCGACAACGACAACATCAGCAACCACAAAGAAGGCAATGATGACGACAACGACAACGAGGAAACGTTGGGAGATGACCCGACGCCTAATCGCGACCGAGATATCATTGAAGTTGTAGGTTTTTGTGTTCAGTGCGCTTTTCATTCAATGACTGGATACAAACTCTATAGCTAATCAAACATCTAGGACGACAATATAGACAGTGTTGAACCACGGCGCAGACACCATTCAGAGGACAATCAGTCTCCCTTTCGTCATCAGCCTAGCAGATGTACCCAGGGTTCGCAGCATAGGGTTAGGGGCAGTGATAAATCACGGTGCGGGAGTCGTTCACTAGCAGAGGGCCATTATTCTCTGATTCGTGATCAACCTGGCAGACGTACACAAGATTCACAGCATCGGGATTCAGGCTCTAGGCCCTCAGGCTCTAGGCCTTCAGGCTCTGGGCCCTCAAGGCTAGCGGCTTCTGAACAAGACATGCTCCGATCGATGAGGGCTTTTGTGCAAGCAAATCCCTTTATGGCGCAGCTTCTAAGAAATCCCGCGACTGTGGCGCCGGAACAGAGTGCAGCGACTGTAGCGCCCCAACCTAGGTCACCGACTGCGGCACCCAACACACGAGGGAGTCCTCTTCCCGGTCATGGGCATGATGGCACCAGGGACAGCCCTGCCGCCCAACGTGAGTCATCCGTAGATCGCCATACTCACCACGTGACGTCCCCCACTCCCACGCCCGAGTCCTTTCCACCAGGAGTGACTCCCCCCCCTGCTCCTCCGACGTCCCCTACAAGCGTCGCTCCCGGTTTAGCTAATGCCTGTGTGACCCAGCACACTACTACTCCCGGCAGTCACTGTAGGGCAGCAGGATCTAGAGATACCACCCACCCCAATGCGAAGAACCCCCGTCGAAAAAGAAAACGAAAAAGCCCAAGCTGACGCATCCGACCCCAAGCGGCCCACCCAGCCTGAAGACCGGATTCTTACTACGCCCCGGCGGGGGAGAAGTCGCAGTTGGTATCGCAAAACTTCATTTTTATCACTACTCACATCACGTTTTTTCCACTGCCCAAATTTCCCTTATTCTTGATCCATTTTTGCTACTAGGCGTCTGTTATTCTTACATTTTCGTCGGTTGTTGTCATTTGTATAATAGTAGGCAAACCCAGGCACGATTACTATTCGCCACCTTTTAGAATTTTCTCCCACTAGTAAATAGAGCACTAGCGCATCACTTTTCCAGCCTAGCGCTTAGAGGCTCTGTAGGACTATTTACTAGGTTGTAGTCCCAGCACTGTACTCCCACATAGTTTTACTCGTACCTTGCGTTTAGCCGCGCTAACTCGTCGTAGGGAGATGAGAGGAGATTCTGCTAAGCCTTTTTTAGGTGAGACGAATTAGATGAGCGACGCCCCCGTTTCAACTAATTCCCCCATGGCTAGATGCTATGGTAGTTGAGCCTGTCCGCGTCGCGGACATAAGTTGGACGATTCTCCAAACCTCGTTCCCTAACCAATCGATTCAGTAGCATGCCGAGTGATAGTGGGTGCACGTCCATATCCGGTCTGGCGCGAACTGGCTGCGTCAGCTTATTCGCTAGGTAAACTCCTTGCATACAGTTTCAAAGGCGTTCAGCGCTGCTGATTTGACGTCCGGAGATTAGAGTAGATATTCCTAATACTCTTTTAGCGTGGCGAGTATCTCGCCAGCAACCACATCGCTAACCGACACTCCTTGCAGCTAGATTTCGCCCAGCCAGCCAGCCACGTTCATCCTGGCGATATCTTTATTTCACATAATGTTTGTGCCCGAGCGCCAAGCCCTATGGTAGGTAAGAGTGTCTGCTCCAAAGGGCAAGATTGATTATTGTCAAAACGCAGTTTCGTAGGCGAATTTTTAACTTGCATCTGCCACTCCTTCACTCCACCTACCGTAACTCTCCTTGCATACAGTTTCCAAAGCGTTCAGCGCTGCTGATTTGACATCTGGAGATTAGAGTAGATATTCCTAATACTCTTTTGGCGTGGCGAGTGTCTCGCTAGCAAGCACATCGCTAACCGACACTCCTTGCAGCTAGATTTCGCTCAGCCAGCCAGCCACATTCAAGTCCGCGGATGTTCATTTCACATAATACTGGCTAGGTGAACCTTGCATCCAGCCCCCAAGATGTTCAACGCTGCTGATTTGACGTCTGGAGATGATAGTAGATATTCCTAATACTCTTTTGGCGTGGCGAAAGTATCGCGAGCAACTGGATCTCGAGCCGATACTAATTGTAGCTAGATTTCGCCAAGCCGGCGACACTGGCGATGTCTTCATTTCGTCTAATATTTTCCACGATGGACCAGTGAGTCTTCCGATAGCTGAGAACGCCTAGACGACGAACTCAGTATTGAACACCCCTAAAACGCCTTGGGTAGGCACATCTTTCTCTTGCCTACCGAGTGATAGTCTGTGAGCCTACCATCCCCCCTGATTCTAGCGTACTAGTATAATACCTAACGGGTCCGATCCAACACAAGAAAACTACACAAACTCCTAGCCTTTCAGCACACTCGAGATACAGTTCTATTGTCCTACTTCCCAATTCCTCTCTTGTCCAACGTTGACTAGCCGTCTAGTATCAGACCCACTATGCAATCGAATTCCCGGAGTCAGCCAACTCCCCTTAGTGGGAAATCTGAGCGGGCGTAGGCGCGCTGTCATACCTGACATAACGGGATCCAGTCAATCAATTCCCCGAGTAGGCAATCTGAGCAGGCGTAGGCACGATATTGTGTCCGACACCGTGGGATCCAGTTAGCCAACACCCCGAGTGGGAAATCTTAACGGGCGCAGATGCGAAGTCGTACGCCCGAACAGGGGAACTGGATCTGGAAGGCAGCAGGACGAATCCGGCAGCTCCCACAGTACGCCACCGAACAGCCAGTTATCTAGACGGAATTCATCCCCACCGCTAATTGGAGGTGTTCGGGGAAGACTATCAAAGCGCCCACGGAGGAGCACAATTCAGACCACAGAGAATACCGACCCTGAGACGGAACCTGATGGACAAGGACATATAGAAACTGTTAGTCATAGCGACGATAGCAGCGATGAGTACCAGGCCTCACGCCAGGGGGACGAAAGTGAACCAGACACGGAACCTGATGTAGAAGACCACAATAGTGCTGACAACACTCCATCTGGACGGCGTCCGGAGTCTCAAGCGGCTGGGAGCCCGGGAAACAAGCGCGAACGGGTTGTGCGAATTTCGACCACCTCCGGATCACTGGAGGCAGCGCTTGTCCAACCGACCCCCACGGCTCGTGTAAGAATAATTCCCGGTAGAGCCTACACCCCGCCGATGCTCCCGTCATCAAGTGTAGGACAGTATTCCTCTTCGCTGGGCCTCCCTAGTGCTGCCACGTCAGGCGTCAGAAGCTCCAGTCCACCACTAGGCGAACCAAGCACACCACGGCCCGGGCGCAGCCGGCATGGGGTTAACTCATGGCGCAATACGGTGACAGGGGTAGAATGGGAAGTAGTCGGCGTGGGAAAGTGTCTAATGATCCAGTACAGCCTTTTGGTTGAACCACTCGCGGACGCGGCTGCTTTGACGTCTGCGGTGCATAGTATTTGAAGTCACGCACAGGATGAAATTGCTGATGCCGGGAATATTGAACCCTCCGCGAAAAGTCTTAACCTTGTAAGTGCACTCAGACCTGATAAGATACAGGATGTTTTACTAACTATCAAAGATACAGCAAAAACACTCAGGCGTGCGGGGGCAATTCGTATATCATATAAAATATGAGATACGGAGGTTATATGAACTGCCTGACGACCCGACCGCTATCACTCGTAGGGTCGAATACCTCCTCGAAGACGACAGGTTCATATGCCCGCCATATGGGTATGAGGTTGGTATCCACGGATTGACAAACCTGGACTTCGGATCACTACTAACCGTTAATTTGGTGTAGAGAAAAACTAACCGGTTCCTGGCGCCCCAGATTGCCGAAGCGATATACGCTAAGTATTTCAGTGGCAAGAAAGCGCTGGGGATACTAGACCCGGCTTTTTTGAAGCAGATCAATGACACACTCGTCTGCCTCACTTGCACAATTCTCTGCCATACCCTACGGCCATGGCTAACTGGAGTATATCAAGACCCTCCGGACTTCAAGGCCGAGGTAGTTATGGGTAAGAGTCTCGGAATCTCTGGACGATTTGTTAGGGACCTAGGAGGCTAACCGATTTCGCAAGATCTTTCCCTACGGCAGAGGAACACGTGATACAAGTTCCCAAGGCAGACGCAAGAGCTGATGCTGCGGAATCTGCGTGAGACGATCACTGACAAGGTTCAGCAACCACATTCCTGAACGGGGAAAGAGCAGCGCGAAGGCTTTATCGACGATCATGACAAAGTCCATGCGGAACTTGAACGTCAGCTATCCCGCAGGAATCCTAGAGGAGCTGCTGGACGAGAACAGACACCAATCAGAAATCAGGCTAGGGGCCTAGAGGAACACCGGGATAGTCAAGAAGGGTCGCAGGAGAGTGACAAGTCATTTGACTTTAGTCAGAGGAGCATTGCGCGGGCGCTTGGGATGTTAGATTCTGATCCGCCGAGTTTGGTTGACTCGCAGGAATTGCCGCTGGAACTGGCGCAGGAGAGCGCTATGAGTCCAGATCTAGCTGATCGCCTCTCCCTGAGCCTGGATGACTCTCAGGAAGGTCAGGGGAATTTGTCCGTCAACAAGACGATGAGGGACAGGACGCTGAGCGTGGCGGGAATCGGGATTAGGCAATAAAGTGCATGTAGACTAAATAGATTTAGTAGTAGGCCAAACTTGCTGCAGTAGGGGATACTCAGGCTCGGGAACAGCGTCAATACCAGGAAGATCAGGACGTAATGATGTGGGTTAGATATACGCAAGTGGCCGGATTGAAGATGCGCCTTGTTTGGCGCATCTCCAATCCGGCGAACTATGAAGAAATTTAGCGCTGTGATGAAGAGGTCGTGGCGATCACAATGTACTTAGTGGTAAATGGGATAAAATATGAGAATGAACTTGAATCTCTGAAGATACGAGGCGCGGAGTGGTGACGGAGTCCAGAGCACATGAGAAAAATGGTGAATCTATCGAGATGGCGTCAGGAATGGATATAGATAGCCATCACGACGGCGTTCCGAATATGAAATGGCTATCGCGACGGCGTCGCGAGCGTATAGGTGAACTCTCACGAAGGCGTCGTGAGCGTATAGGAGAGCTATTACGACGGCTTCGTGAGCGCTTTGGAGAGCTATCACAATGGCGTCGAGAGCGCATTGGAGAGCTATCACAATGGCGTCGAGAGCGCATAGGGGAGCTATCACGAGGGCGTCAAGAGCGCATGGGAGAGCTATCACTATGGTATTATATCGGTGTCCAAAGAACACAGTGTAGCATCAGAAGGTGATAGTTAATGTAGGTTAGATCATGATGAGAGACGTCGAGAAGTAAGATCGTCAGGAGCTGAGAGCCAAGGATCAGAGGCAGTCAGGAGGGGAGGGCATAGCATTAGACGTATTCAGGACGCGGGGACGCAGGGGGTGGATGTCAGGATGGCGTAAGGACGTGGCATAAAGAAGGTGAAAAAGTCTGGACGTAATGTCGGACCGACGTTACCTCATGAATGGCGGTTAACGTTTAGAGCGTTACGAGCGTCTGATGTACATGACGCTCGGGACGCATATAATAATTTTTGCTGATGCCCTTACTTTTTTGATTTCAAAAGTTGTTTTGGTAGTTATATCCGGTCTCATCTACACCTTTGTTTTAGGACGTAGGTGTTTTCGCTCCTACCTTGGCGTAGCTCAGCATTCGCGATTGGACAGGATATTGGTTATGATTTATTTGTATTTAAAGAGTTCGAGATCCCTTAAGGATTTGGACTCTCAAGCCTCACAGGAACCCTCACTTTAATATACTAAGTTGAACAGTCACTCTAATTGTCCCTATCCTTTGTTATATCTCTTGTAGAGATTTCCTTCAACGCTTCTCCTCTCTGTCCTTGCAGTATTGCCGCATCTCCTTCTGGGAATCTCGTGATACTGTTACAATCATCTCCTCTCCGGGTGATACTTGCAGCAGGTAACCGATAGTCGCCTAACGATCACTTCTTGTTAGCCGGATAGCTGTTGCGATAGCTAAGTCCATTTACTCCTATCTAGCAATGTAGATCGCTAGGCTCATATAAGACAGTCAGGTCTTGGTTTCCGGAAGCCTGATAGATAAAGATCTTTGTATTGAAAGTATAGCGTATGAAAGAAACTTAGATGGTTGCGTGAAGAACCCAAATCCTATGCCTTTTTTTTTTTTTTTTTTATCACCCGTTCATTGTTTTTAGGTACAAGAAGCTTCGTGCAGCGCTAGCTATGGAAAGAACAAAACCTATAAATCAAAACAAAATAACAAAGGAAACCAATTGTCCTTCTCCTCCGTGGCGACTGAAAACCTTCTTAGCCTGAAACCGTTCGGCTGTTGTTCCTTCCGGCAACATAAATATAGGGAAAAAATAGCAACACAAACTACTTCTCGTTGGTGAGCTTTTTGCAAGGAAAACTAAACTACTCAAAATATCAAAGCCTAACTAAAAACCTAC
>Ga0307507_10008013_pt1 | contig 14892 bp, 18 predicted proteins | sample 7_EM_MG_FD_207223 | JGI IMG/M metagenome (GOLD analysis project Ga0307507, IMG submission 207223) | Populus trichocarpa ectomycorrhiza microbial communities from riparian zone in the Pacific Northwest, United States - 7_EM | ecosystem: Host-associated > Plants > Roots > Unclassified | place... | reverse complement strand
AAGCCAACTCTTCCAGTAGCGCAGCGACTGATCAAAAATGATGAGGACATGTCACGGCTTGCCCTCGCATGTCTATATGGAAATCCTAGTCTGGATAAGTGGGCCACGATGAGTGGTATATTTGAGTGCTTGCCTGTATGGGAGTTTTCTAAAGACGACAACAGCTACGCAGCCTTTGCTGAAGTTACGTTGGCGTCTTTGGCGGCATTTGTCACACCGAGTACCGACAAGCCAATGACTTCACCAAAGGACGTCCTCAAGTTTTTCGAACCTTTACCTTTCACTGTATTGTCTCAAGCACTTGACATACTTGATATCCACCTGGAATCTGGAGAAATCATGTCCAAATGGCATGTCCCGGCCCCACTTCGCTGGTTTTTGCAAAGCAGCACGGACGTCAACGAACAACGAACTTGGGCCAACAAAATGGCACGACGTGGGAAGGGGAAAGAAGGTCGACTCAATGGCATGGAGGATCGGGAAAGACTCCTGAAAGATATGCTAAAGTTGACAGGCAGTGGTGATACTAATGCCAGAGGTGCCTTCTGTTTGTTGACAAGTGAGGAGGTTAGGAAGATATTCCTCGACTCTCTGTTAAGCAGTGGTGGTGAGTAGTTTAGTTTTGACAAACAAGATTTCCCATCATGTTTCTTTTAGATTTCAGCATTGCGAAAACGATGTTATATAGTTCCAGCAGCGAGTTATTCTTGAGTCCTGAAGCGATCGAAAGTGTCAGTTTAGCTTGCTCCCGAGAATTATACGACAATGCCCGATCAGGGAACTACAAAATTGGTGACATGAAGCTCGCGTATGAATGGTATGAACCTCATTGTGGCTCTATCTGCTTGCATTAAAACGCACCGCAGTTTAGACGTTCCCAGACCTTCACTCTCTCTCACGATTGAAAAGGAATTCATTGAAGCAACGTCCCGCATAACCTCTTTCAATGTCTTGACCTCGCATGGCACCCCGATGTCCCCTATCGAGATACGTCTGACCAAGGACAGACTTTCACTGATTTCGCGCGTGTTATCCAGCAACAGCAACGCTTACAAACACGCTGAAGTTATTTTGGAACTTTGCAACAAGCTTGGGTATAGAGATGATCCAGTCGCCGAAGTGAAGGTATTGGCTATGTTAGCCGACACTGCTTTGCAAACAGAGGACTTTGACTATGCATACGGGAATATTGAACGAATGATTGCTTTGGTAGCGTCTCTCAGGAATGCTTGCATGGAATTGGATGGAAAGGCGCGGGATGCTGCTGAAGTATGCTGGGTCGCTTGCTTCCAGCTGGGCCGACAGTCTGAATTCTTAGACTCGGCGAAAAAGATGGCGTTGCTGGGAAATGCGCTTGAGCTCTGTCCACCAGACAAAATCCACGATGTTTTGACTGCATGGAGAAAACTAGAAGCCGAAAATGTTCAGCAGCGAGCAGGACAACTTCGAAGACACCAGCACGTTGAACTGGACAACACAACTACCCATAAAACGAAACAGATTAAGAGAGCCCCGTCCTCTCTACGTGCTCGATTACAAGATTTTCATATGCCTGCACCGCCACTTCTTAGCTCACCGGACGCTGCGGCACTCGCGAGCAGAACCTTTAAGACTGTGGCAGCGAATTTCCCTTTCTCGGTTGGACACCGCCCACGATCCGATACCCCACAAAGTGAAGGGTCTGCGCGGACGGACGGGGAGGATGTTTCGAGTCAAGCATCTAGAGTTCTTTCAAAAGGGATAGGATGGTTGATTGGAGCCGACAATGACACCTGAGCAAGATATTGTCCATCCGTCCATTCATAAGATGGCTAGTAAATACTAATATATATGTAATGTATGCGTAAGGGGAGTGAAAATGAATGAGCGGAGAATGTCAAGAGGGATGTAGTAATGACTGGAGTGTGTTGCAATGTAAGCCCAATCACGGTACAAAGATGAAAAGGGACTAGTTGGATGGGCACATACAACAGAGTATAAAAACTATGAGGGAAAAGAAATAATACAGGTAATCGTATATCCAACCATTAATTAGCATCACAATCGTTGTCTGAGGTATATCAGGATCGCTGATTTACAAATTGAGAGGATGATCCTGTTCTTGTCCGAGACCTGCTGACCATCACAGCCGAGTCTTGTGGAGATTTTTTGCCACGGCCGCATTTGTCACAGTATTCGTCATTGTTCTTCAACTGTTTTAGCTCTGCCTCTAGTCCACGAACCTGGGCCTCAAGCTCCGAGATGTGTCTCTGCCATGTCGACACCATCTGCTCTTGAAGATCCTTGGCGGCAGGGTGGTTTTCATCGTTAATGACTGTAGTGAAGTCATTGAGATATCTCGATGGTGATGTGGGAGTTGTGAGAAAGGATCTCGATGAAGGTGGAGTGCATGATCGTGGTGTTTCCTGACCTGCCGTCTCAGAAGGAACGAGATCACCAAACGAAGCGCTGAATACCATCGAAACAGGTCGCAATTTAAGAATTGGGATTTCAGGAAGTGCACTCCGAAGCCTAGCAGGAGGTACCTCCAGCGTAGCTTGTGACATATTTGATGAGGTTGCTGGAGCAGGAGAGCCCTGGCTGGTTGTATTGACAGACAGAGAGGGGGAAGACCGCTTCACATCGGTGGTCGGGTTATCGGCTGGTAATAAGCTCCCGTCGTTCTTGCTGATTGAGATTTCAGGTTGCGACAAAGACGGAACGGGCACGCGATGCATACTAGCTGCTGGTAAGCGTTGACTCGGTTGAAATTGGTTAATTCCATCTGGTATCGAAGGGACAGGAGGTACACTTTGAATATCCTTTTCTCTGTTGAAAATCCTTAAAAAACCGCTTTTCTTATTTTTAAGCGACTTTCCGGGAGGTGGTGCGGGAATAAAATCCTCCTTGAACACTGGATCTGAACCGGATTTCGGCTGCCCAAGGAAGTTGTGAAGAGCATTTTTTGCGTTTGCTCCAGCACTAATGGATCTGCCACGGGCTCTTGACCCTAAGTTCGCGAGTGGGGAAGATGGAGAAGAAGTTGGATGGTCAGCACTGTTTGGTGGGAACGACGTTGCTGAATCTGACGATGACAAAGCTGTGGCACCAGTATCTGTCGAAGTTCGCATGCGTTTGGCCCTTGCTTCCTCCAAGGAAATAAGCGAAAAAGCCGCCGCTGATGGCCGCTCAGTCCAACCTGGAAGACGTTCTGCGCTAGGGCGTAAATTTTGCGGGGAGCAAATGGCAGCGACTGGAGAGGATATGTTTCTGGTTCTAATAGGCGACGTTCGAACTTTTGACCCGACATGGTTCACAGAAGAATCCGGTATTGAAATCCTAGCCAGGTCGTTAAATTTTGACATCGATCGCATGGGAAATGGTTCTGTAGCAGCAACTTCAGCGAAATGTGTTGCAGTGTAATGTGTGTCCGAAGGGGAAGATGGGTCTTGGACTCCTTCAGGGTACGATACAATCAACTCGGGATTTGCATAAGGATGAGTGGGTGCTTTTCGAGTTGAAATAAAGTCTAGAGAATCATAACTGGAGGAAGGAGAGCGAACAGAGTTGGTTTGGTTAGGAGACGATTGTCTGCTGGCACTGGTTGGAATTAGATTGTTCGCCGATGAAGACATGGGTGAGGGTGTGTTTGGAACGTGAGTCGTAGTCGAAGTCTCGCTACGAAGTCGTCCAACGGTCAATTTATTTAGAAAAGTCTCTTTGACCGGCGTGCGTCCAAGTGAATTAGAGGCGCTTTCTTGTGTTGAAGAGCTTGTAATGGACGTGATACTTCAAACGACTAAAATTATTGGGGGAAAACTCACTATAAGCCACCTCGCGTATGAGATAATGACACTTGCGAATTAATGGTTTCGAAGGACCGTTTGGTGGCGGGTTGTGAAAGTGAGGAGTCTTCGCTCTGTCGACCTACGCTACCAGCATAACTGGGCCGTGGACTGGAGAACGCAGATGCGATACTCTTAGCGGCGTGTCTGCGTGAAAAAGAAGAACGTCCCGAGACATTCTCCTCATCTACCTCCTCTAATGTTTCCTCCTCCCAAGGGGCTCGTGAATGAACCCGCATCTTTGGACCCAGGTAACTCATGCGAGCCGTAGTCTCGCTCTCGATTGTCATTTCTTCTGATGATGTGGAATCGGCGTTGTCGTAATTCTGAGAAACATATGAAGAGCGTCGGTCGTCGGTAAGATCCAGGATGCTGGAATTTGGGTCATATCGACCACTGCCGACATCAGAAGATGAATATGCATATCCAAGGCGAGAGTCGCTTATCTCTGAAGGTCTGGGCGAGAAATAAGAATGGTTATATACAGATGGGGAGTCTGAAAAATCTGACACGGCGGCTGAAAGTCGGCCATGAACGTCTGCACGGGCGTTGCGTTGATCTATGAGATTTCTCAAGTGGCCATTGTGGTCGTCAGGGAGCGAGTTGATCGACCTAAGCATATCAAGGGAATGAGGGGTTGCACAACGACAACAGCCGTTGCGGAATGACCAGGGTCTGAGGCGAAAGGCAACAAATCAGGTTAGCGTGCATGGTCCAAACATGTACAACCTCTTTCTGAACACTACTTGCACCAAAATCCATCATCTGTGGAGGTAGGAGTCAGCGTCGAATAAGATGCCGTTATTTTAGTGCGTTTTGCTACTGGACGTAAGACAATTAAATAAACTACATACCTTGTGCAAGATGCAATTCAAATGAACGTGTGACCCCACGGCATTGGTTACTTCTTACCATCATGTCAGACGTCGAACCTATTGTGTCTCTTGCTTCTTCCTCAAACGGTCGTCTGTCGGGGAAATCATGGAAAAGTAAAAAGACTGCTACAGTGTATGTCTGAAGCTTTCTCCATACTTGTCTTTGTGTCTGAATTGAAGAAACCAAAGACGCACACACATGCCGGATGGTGTCAAATCTAAAAACTGGGATGATCGGATGCAGAAAACCGAAAGAGCTCGTGCAATAAAGAAGTTGCAGGTTGAACTGAGGGACGAGAAAGAGTCAGAGATCAATCGCCGGAGGCAGATTACGAAGGAGCGTAAACATGCTGCTGCGGAGAAGAAGAGGATTCAGGACGAAAAGATAAAGGTATGTGAATCTATCTTTTTCTCAGCACTTATTCACAAAACTGTGCAGCTGGGTGCACGAAGAGCTGCGAGACTCCGTCGCAAGATGGGTCGGACTAAGAAAATTAACCACTAAATCTCATCGTAAATTCAATAAATTATTTCTACAACGTCCACGAGGGATCGGCTTCTCCTTCTGCCACGAACGGTTTATCAAGTCCAGCAACAACGTTTTCACAAAGGGGACAGTTGCTGGAAAGAAGTTCTTCCAACTCTATCCTGATTGTTTCCAGTTTCCTCTCGCTGACGGTTTTTTCTTTCCCACTTGTTTTCGTATTTCCAATGCCAGGCAGCCAGTTCGGAGTTGAGACCAATGTAGCGAGTGCATCCGGTATAATCAAATCCCTGAGTCGGTCCCCTGCGGAGATGACACTGCGGCTCAGGAGATTAGCTGCCTTCGCCCCGTTTTGAAGAGGATTGACAATAGACCCAAAATTACTTGATAACAAAGTCCGTTGTGTTGTTGGTACGCGTAGACGTGGCTCAGTTGTCACAGCAAGAGGTTTGCTGGTGTTCCCTTTATTCTTCGTCGTGTCTTTCATCAACTCAGTTTGCAAAGTGATAATCCTTCTGAGCGCAGATGGTGGTAGATATTCTTTTGCCTGCAGAAACATTATTTAAGAGGCGGTTTGTGATGACACTGAACTTACGAGGCTAATTAGGCAGTCGGCATGGAACGTGTGGTGACAAGGAAATACGTAAAACTGCCTTGTGAGTAAAAGACTGTGGCAGCGAGAACATTGTTCATTCGCATCAATCGTAATAAAACGATTCTTGAGGGACAGGATATCTTGCTTGATGACTTCTGCTGTTTTCGTTGCTTCGTCCATTTCTGCCTTGAGTGAATCGATCTTTGCAGAATATCCCTCCAAAGCATGTGCAATTTCTTCTTTAAAATCGTCGATCACAACGAAATCTGGGAAGAAAGGTAGAATATCCTCGATTTTCAGGAGATCCGCATTCTCAAGGAACCTCATTGCCCTAATAAATACGGAAGAGCCTTGAGATTTCATGGACCACAGTAAGAGAAAACTGGCGTACGATTTTATGTCCTTCTTGTCTTGAACAACATAACGTGCTATCTTAAGCCACAATTTCTTGCGCAACTGTTGATCATCCTCCACCATATCGGCGTTGATTTTTGCAAGGTCCAAGTCGCCTTTTTCCAAAGCGAGATCAACGCTATTTTCCCAGAGACCCATTTTCGAATAGATGTGAACACAAGGTTGCATCCGCCCCGCAAGCTTGCATATCCGCAAAGCGTAGTCAAGGTCATAATAAGGCTTTCCGGTTACGGGGTCCGTTGGTGCAGTGGAGAGGAATCGGAGTAGAGGACCATCATCTTTAATCGGTGAGGAGACATATGGCGAGACGTGGAACGTAATTAGCAGGTTGTGAATTATCGGTGACGTGTTGTTTTGTTCGAAAATAACGTGATTCAAGTAGCGAATAACATGGTTAGGGGAAAGAGGGTCGCGGATGGTATGCTGAAGTTGCAGTAATGAAGGGACCAATCGGAGTGGATTCAGTGTTGGTTGTCGTAACCAAGAATCAACAGTTTCCTTTGGTGCTTGATGCATGAGAACAGGTCCAAAGCGATAATAGAGCTCAAGATTTGACTACGACAAAGCATAAGTCAAATTTGGAGCCGCAGGACTGTGATACACGTTACCTGCCGGCTAATCACATCGATTGCTTTGACCCAGTCTTCTTCCAGGATCCAATGTTCCACAACGCGTTCGTAGTCTCCAATAGTAGTGGCATAAAAGAGATAGATATGTGTCCTCCCGTGACCCCGGATAAGGTCGTACGTCATTTCTTTGAGTAAATTGGTCTGTCGAATACTGACAGTTAAGCATGCTCTGATACAAGAACCATGTGAAGCACACCCTATATGTCTCGAGGAAATGTTTGAGGTCATCCTCTACCAACATCCGTTCTGCCCTTAGGTTATCAACATCCTGAGAAGCAGCCTCCGCCGCGACTACATCATCTAGTTCGTTGCACTTGCTGAGATAGAACTCGACGAGCCAAGATGCTAGCATTGTCCGTTGTGAAAGATCCTGTGCACTTCCTGAGATCTGCTAGAAATCATGGGACCATTCAACGTACAGTTTTGCCTGTGCGTTCCAGTCTTGAGATTAGATAAGAACGTAACGAATCCCGTTCTCCCACATCCAGAAATTTCAATGCCACCTCTTCGAAGGATACAGAGCAGTGTGCATACGCTTGTGCTGCTTGAAAATATCGCTTCGTCATAAAGTAGTCGTTAGCTTGTGCGATCAAGACTTTGTCACGTTGTTGAGCAGTCTGAGCAAATCGAATTACAAAGGTTCTAAATAAAGTGAGTTCCATCATACCTTAGTATAGCGGAGGGCAACATCAAACTGTCCCTTGCCTAGATATATTTTCCATATATCGCGATCTTCATTACCAACAACCAACTCAAATAATGATTGGTCAGTAAAGACCCAGTATGTCTTCCGTACTGGGTCAGAAGCAAGGCCAAGAACGGTCTCATTCGGTTTCTGCGAAATATATGAGAAATGTTATCATCGAAACGTAATCCGAGACCTGACCATGGGTAAGGTTTCATCATAAGTCGTCTTGTCGTCTAGGACGCAAACAGCGGATATTCTCTCTCTGTAGAGCAGCACGAAGTGAAATTCAGTCAAACTCAGTGCTAAAGGTGTTTCGCTAGCGTCACTTCCGGATAATAGGGGATATGGAACAAGAGCTGCTCCATCTATATGGTCTTCGGTAGTTGAATCAAAGTTGAGCAAACCGTGATAAATCCCAGGACCTGCACAACCTTAAGCTTGCACGTACATTATATGGATAGATCTCTCACCAGTTAACCAAGCCATGCGCTTCGGCAAAGATGGAGCTTGGTCTGGATTTGGTGTCCAAACCTCTAACGCCGAATATTGTAAGTTTCCAGGTAGTTCAAGTATCTCTGACAAGAGATTACGACACGAAAATCTAATTGAAAGTAAGGTAACTCACTGGGTGCCATATCGCGATACGACGCAAAAAGATTGGTAAAAACACGGCCACCTTCGTCCGACTTCTTTTCAAGAGGCCCAAAAAATTGATATATACGAGTTGGAGTGGTGAGAAGGACCAATACCATTTTCCGGTCAGAGGAAGGGTAGTAGTCAAATTTGATTCCAGTAATAGGATGTCGCTCTGGTAAAGAGAAGACCGACTGCACATATCTTTCGTGAGACTTGAAGAAGTCATCAACTGCATCTATGACCGCCTCGTATAGTGTTCCGTTTTTCGCACCGATCAGAATTTCTCGTGTTGAAGTTGAATTACTTGATGAAAGTAAGAATGATTTGTTCCAAGCCACGCTTTCGATGACTGTCTTGAAAGACTTGAGCTGCCGCGGCTTCCTCCACGTTCGATGTAGGTACCAGTTCTCTCCTTGAGTGGAAGTGATTATTATGTGACGTCCAGATGGGTCCATAAACAACTTGTAAATTGTCATTTCCTGCGGCTTTCTTGGGATTTGGATTTTGACGACTTGTTCGGCATGGGATAATTCGATAAGCACAATCAAATTATTGTTTAACCCCATGGCGAGCATGTCGGAACTAACGACGAATGAAATGAGAGGAGCAGGAAACGCGTATTGGACCCTTCCTAGGTCGAATATTGGTTGTTGAGGTGCCACTGACTCGATTTGCTCCTAGAATCTAGGTCATAAACCTTTCCATACGTTTGAATGTCTGGTCTGACCAGTTGAGCATCTCCATCCGTACGGGCGTCGTCTTTCTCATATGGAGATTGTTCAAAACCTTCATATTGCAGAACCGGTGCCACGGTCGCATGCAGTTGCTTCCCTTGGTCTTCAATAGCATGTTCAACATCTGCAGGAATAAATGTACTGTCTAGTGGAGTAAGGAGCCGCAAGACTTACAGTCGTCAAACATGTCAGTGGAATTAAGGCTCCAGGGACCAGCATATGATCCGCATCACAAATTACCACGGCACCAACTTTTTCGGGCCGGCAGGTTTGACTTGAACTTTCAATGAAGATGGCTCGTCCAATGCCACGGCTGTTCTTAGTGAGGCATGGTGCGATCAGTTGTTCTTCACCTGCGGGACTCACTAATATATTCTGATCAAAGGAGAAACGGAATGGTCACAAAACGGGTAAGGAAGATGAAATTATTTAGTCCTTAAGTTGAAAACCCCATTCTAGGAGACATGCAAGTTCAAACATACTAATGATCTGCGTGATTTATCCTCACCATAAGACAAGACTGGTCTAACTGATATACCTCTCACTCCTAAAGGAGAGGATCAAGTCACAAAGATAGCTCATCGTCTGGTTGGGGATGGATGTATGTCATTAAGTTATTGATGCTTGGGCATTCAAAATTCTAGCTATCCTACAGTGGTCGTAGAGCCGAGGAATCTTTGCACCGTTTTTGTGTCCCCTCGTCAACGCGCTCATAACACCTTCCACCTCTTATTTAAGCACACTGGAATCGTACCGGATCATGTCCTGACCGAGGAGGTCCAAGAGTGGGATTACGGTATACTATTTTTCATATCTGGTTATCTGGATATGAAAGGACCATTGTAGGCGATTACGAAGGCCTGAAGTCTTCTGAAATCAAAGTGATAAACCCTAATTGGAGCATCTGGAAGGATGGGTAGGTGATTCCTCGGTTTTGATTGGCCTCTATCATGCCCTTGGGTAGGTGTCCTGGCGGTGAATCTCTTGAGCAAATACAACATCGTGTTGATACTGTAATTCAGAAGGTACGGGAGAAGGGTCTTGTGCTCATACCCGTAAGTAACTCTTATCCCTGTAGGTGCGCGAATACCATAGAAAATACAAGGAAGAGGGCACAAACACGAGAGACTTTATGATTGTTGCCCACGGGCATTTCAGCCGAGTCTTCATCTCACGCTGGTTTGGTTTTCCATTATGTCTCGGTCAGTTTTGATGAAAATAATGAATACGGGATTGTTCTCACTACTCAACTTTGAAGGAACTCATTTCAACGTTGAACCGGGATCGGTACGAGACGTGCAGTGTTGTTCGCACAAAGCTAATAAAAATACCACAGGTTGCTATACTTGGATACAATCACAATTCATTGGATGAACCGGCTCTCCATGCGCTCAATCTGTTTGCGGTCGTAGGAGAATGAAACTACTGATAGAGAGTTGTCTGTTTACGTTTGTATAAATTTAGCAAATTGAAGTAAAAGCCCAAATTTATTCACACCTTCTGACTGGACACTCGGAAAGGCTTGCTCTTCCACATAACTCTGGTTTCCTTATTTTTCTGGCAGGACGACGAAGATGCAATCTATAGGTGGGCGAAAATTAGACTTCGAAGACGAATCTAGCCTTGCCGAGAACCAGGTGGCAGGTGACCAAGCTGGCACAACAATGGATAACTTACAGGTCGAGGACTTGGATACCACCGCTCACGACGGCGACATGACCGAAAACGCAGACCCGACTGGTTCCAGTCCAACATCTCCAGTGCTGACGAAGAAAGTTGTACTATCTGCAACGTCGAGAACGAAAGGCAATCCAACTTTCAAGAAGGTTCTCTAATAATTCGTTATTTTGTGAGTCACTGACATCTGCTCAACAGGTATTGAACTCTGGTACACCTGGTCCGGGCTCTGTGAAACCAAGGGTTGCAGTTGGAGGAGCGATTCAGGCTGGCGCTCCTGCCTTGAAGAAGTCAACTACTTCTTCCCCTACGCTTGCTTCTAAGCCTACTTTGGCGTCATCCACATCGAGTAAACCAACCGCTTCGGCGACTCCCCCCACACGTAGGATATCTGTCGTACAGGCAAAGGCGAATGCCCCAGCACTGGCCAGGCAATCACTCTCTGCCTCTGCTAGCACGAAGCCTTCTGGGGATCCCATTCTACGTGCCTCGCCTACAGGCTCTGTAGGCTCTACCAGAAGCCCTATTGTAACGCCAGCGCTAGGCCGTCCTCGTGCCTCAGTTTCGGAAACCATGAGGAAACCTCCTTCCCGGCCGAGTATATCCAGCTCTGCGAAACCCCCTGGCAAGGCAAGCACTGTCGCTCGATCTTCAGCTGCACCCACTAAGCCTTCGCGTCCGAGTGGATCGATTTCAAGCATTAAGGAGGTGAAGGAAGGTGGGAGCAAGATGAGCGAGCTAAGAGACCAGGTTCGTGTGATCCCGCTAACAACTGGTCTTATTGATTAATGAAGCATCACAGCTGGAAGAAGCCAACAAGTCTCTGGAATCCAAAACGGCAGCAGTGACCGACCTTGAAGGGAAAGTTGCACAGCTCGAAGAATCATTGACCTCTGCGAATGCTGAAATCGATTCAAAAACTTCCTCCGCTTCGACCTTAGAGGAAGCAAAGATTGCGGTCGACTCACTCCTCGTCGCAACTCAAGAAGCTTTGAATCAAGCTCAAGAACAACTATCTGAAGTTAAGTTAACCCTTGAATCTGTCACGAAAGAGGTAAGAAGGTTTTCCACATTTTGGAGTCCTTGAGACTGACTCTCTTGGAAGCTTGCTACAGCGAAACTTGATAACTTGGCTCAAGACGAGGTCATTCAATCATTGCGGACGCAGAGGAATGACCTGGAGACAGTAGTGGCATCACATAAAGAAAAGCTAACTGATCTTGAAGCGAACCATGCGGAGGTTGTAGCATCCATGACGGAAGCAGTTGCTGCAGAACGGGATGCCCATCTCAAAGCCCAAGCCGAAAACAGTCACCGCACAGAAGACATTGAAGCCCAAAAAGCTGCACATCTAGAAGTCGTAAACGAATTGGAAGTTCGACGTGCAGAATTGAAGGAAAAGTCCGAGGCGACGGTGGTTTTACAAGCGCGTTTGACGGCCCTCGTCGCGGAGAAGGAAGAGAACGCCAACAAAGTGTCTGAACTCGAGGTTGAAATTTTAGAATTAAAGGAAGCCCAAGAAGGTCTTGAAGATGTACGGGATGCTCTTCAGAGTCGGGTCGATGAGTTGTTGTTGAAATTATCTGATGCTGATACCGCTGCTGGGATTGCCGCCGATGCTGCTAGTAAGAAGGACGCAGAGCACTCCCAAAAACTCGAGGAATTGTCCTTGAAGCACGATCAGGAACTGGAAGTCTCTACTATGCGAGCTGAGGAGATCACCGCCTCTCTCGACAAAATGAGGGCGGATTACGACGGGGCTGTCAGTGACCTGGAAAGGTTGAAGAAGGACGCTGTCAGTAAGGAAGAGCTGTATAATTCGAAGTTGGGTGAGGTGGAGAAGGCGCATGCCGATCTGCTCGCAGCTCTTTCATCACAACTTGAGGATGTTTCAAGGAACTTGAATGTAAGTCGGAGTTACTAGTTGCCATATCTGCTTAACCTGCTTTCCAGGAGCAAGAATCCATCTACAACGTGAAAGCTAACGAACTCAAAGCAGAACATGCTAAGCTCCTCGAAGAGGCTTTTGAACGTGCTAAGGTGCATCTTACCAAAACCTCATACTTCAAAGCCGGAGACTCATTGTGTATTGCAGAGCGAAGCTGGTCATGCTCATAGTCTGGAACTTCAGGAACTTCGTTCTAACTCTAATTCGACGATTAAACAACTCCAGGAAGCCAGTCAAAATTCATTGGAAGAATTAAAAGCTGAACACGCCTCTGCACTTGAAACTGAAGTTGGGAACTTGAATAAACATATCAACAAGCTCAGTCTCGAACTCAAAGCGACACAGGACGACCTTGCAAAAGCCAAAACCTCACTTGAAACATCGCGCGGCGAAATTGAATTGTTGACCCAACAACGCAACGATGCGCGTACTCAGGCCGATGCTGCTCCAGCTATCAACCCCGAGCAGGCTGCGGAAGTTTCCCGGCTAGTGAAGGAACTCGAGAGCGTTAAAGACGACCTCGCCAAGACGACAGATAGACTTTCCCTTACAAAGTCGACAATGGCAGAATTGTCTGATAACCACGAGAAGGAGTTGGAAGCGGCGGCAAAGGGACGAGCTGATGAAGTACTTCAGCTTCGTGCTGCTCATGATGCCGAAGTCTCCGATCTTGCAACCCAGAAAACAGAACTCTTGGTCAAGTTCTCGGATATGGAAGGTGACTTAGCAACAGTCAAGGCTGCCCTCGCTGCACATGAAGCAACCTCACCGAAAGCCAACGGAATGACTCATCCCCCGTCACCGGGCGTTCCTAGGGAGGAATTGCAGAAGTTGCATGAGGCGCACAATTTGAAGATCCACGACATGCAAGCAGACCACGACAAGGCCCTGAAGTTGGGAAAGGAGGAGCTCGAATCGGCCTTGAACAAAATCAATGATCTTCAGCAAGATCTTGCTCGTAAGGATATGGAAATTCAGTATCTCGAACAGGAAGAGGAAGAAAGTCAAGAACGTATCACGAGGTATTTGGTAGTTTTCTCAGCTGTATTACAGATACCTAGTAACCCTTTTTCGTGACAGACTCAAGGCGGATTTGGAGACCCTCTCGGAGAAGCCTCAACCTGCATAGTATTCTTCTGTGCCAGTTTTCGTATTTCATCCAATCCCCGAGATCACTATGCTACTCCCTTTATTTACTCATTATACCACTTCAATTTGGATGAACTGCATTCAATTCCTCGTTTCATACCTTTCGGAATACAATTACTATAATACATATGCTGCCATGAAAAAAAAAGCCAAATGGCAATTGAATATTGTATGGCAAATCCCGGTCTGACAAGCGGGGAAATCGACACAAAAGGAAGTTGTGGCACTAGTGCATCAACGGACCTTTCTCTTTTTCAACTCCTTTTCGTCATTTTCCTTCAGTCATGGGTGTTTCCGCTGAGCCAGGCCAAAAGGGTGTTAACTGGTCGAACATTGCTGTTGGTGAGTAGACTCGCTGCCATAACACTGGAGTCAGTACTGACTTACTTCTTCCAGGTGGCATAATGAACATGGTACGTGACAAAATTCCAGTGCAGCTGACAACTCATTTGCATATCGCTTCCTTCTATCGCAGTTCGTGAGTAGAAAATTTATTACTCCTGATTGTTTTCTGATACTTTTCAACAGGAGGCGAGTAAAAAGATTTCCTTGTCATGGTGCACCTTGATGTTTTGTCCATAGGTCACAACGCTTGGTCAACCCTTAGAAGTGATTAAGACGCAAATGGCTGCGAATCGCTCGCAGACAATGCTTCAGGCGTTGAGGAGTATCTGGGCTCGTGGAGGAGTTGCAGGATTCTACCAGGGCCTCATCCCATGGGTGAGTCTGATCACCGTAGACTTTTGCTGATGCTAAAGACGTTGTAGGCTTGGATTGAGGCTTCTACCAAGGGTGCTGTGCTCCTGTTCACAGCTGCTGAGGTGGAAGGTGCTGCGCTTTCTGCTGGTATCAATCCCGGTGCAGCTGGTCTTTTAGGCGGTATGACTGGAGGTATCGTTCAAGCATATGCGACAATGGGTATGTTCGCTTACCATTAACGTCAATGTATTTCCGTTCATGACTTGCTACTATCAGGTTTTACGACATGTATGAAGACTGTTGAGATTACTCGAGCTAAGACTGTTGCAACTGGTGCTAAACCCCCTTCGACGTGGGCCGTCTTTGCAGACATCTACCGGAAGGATGGCCTTGCGGGTGTCAACAAGGGTGTTAACGCAGTGGCCGTCCGTCAGTGCACAAACTGGGGTTCTCGGTACGTAATTACTCCTTGGTGGCCAGAATTCTAAAAAGGCTCATGGTATATGCGATAGCATGGGTTTTGCACGTCTTGCTGAAGAC
>Ga0307507_10008012_pt1 | contig 14893 bp, 12 predicted proteins | sample 7_EM_MG_FD_207223 | JGI IMG/M metagenome (GOLD analysis project Ga0307507, IMG submission 207223) | Populus trichocarpa ectomycorrhiza microbial communities from riparian zone in the Pacific Northwest, United States - 7_EM | ecosystem: Host-associated > Plants > Roots > Unclassified | place... | reverse complement strand
CCCCCCCCTTCCACGATACTCGCACCTTCAAACTACTTTTGTATAAAACAAACCCTTCTACCAAGAGAAGGGATATTCGGTTTTTTTTTTTTTGAAATATTAGTTAGGTAGGGTGCTTTGTCACCGGCTTGGTATGAAGTACCAGGGATTGGGTTGGATTATCCCCGGGCAATTATCTGAAGCTCAGCCCTGGAGCTTAATTCCCCGCTCGTGATAATTGACTTATCATACATACCAGGAACGGTCCGCCATGTGGGTAGGTGGGTGGGTAGAAAAATCCATCGGGGGATTAGATTATCTACGGGAGTCTCCGTCAGTAAAGTTTCCATGCTAGCGAGGAAGGAAGGGAGGGAGGGGGATGGTAGTTTGGGGTCGGGATTGTGTCATAAGGAATCACTCGTGTTTTAGATATTTTGGGTTGGTTTCCTTATAGTCGGTGGGTTTATGATGGTGATAAGGACTATTTGACACTTGCATTACTATTGCGCCATGGGTGTATAGCGATCTTAGGATGTCCGGTTCTGGTATGATAGAGGGATTGCCTTCCTGACCGCTCCTCCGAACACAAGGAGACCCCACGGCCGCCGGAGATGAACATAGGACCCAACGCACCCTCACCACCGGTCAAAAAAAATCGAGGCTTGATATTCGGTGCAAAGCAATCAGTTTCGGTACACACGCTCAGCAAATGATACCAAATGCAAAAATAAAATAAATGTGCGAGGAGGGAGGCTATATGAAAGTTGTGTCGGTGATTGTCTCTTAAGATAGGTCAATCAATCAACTTTTCCGCTGCTAAAACCTACGCATTTTCACAGTACTGTGCATAATCCCACGAGTGATAATTCATGAACAAATAAACGGGCATCGTCAGTAGGTATCAGGATTTCATTACATACACTCAGATATGTATGACAGCTACTCGAGCGAAACTTATCTACTTCCGTAAACTCTTGTTTCGACCCTATTCGTCCCATACCATCCCGGCCCCACCCCCACGCCACATTACACATACCCCCCAACCACTAACCCTGGCACATATCACATAGTAAACATGCAACCGCACCTATAAAGCAAGCAACCGATTATTCTCAGAAAATCAAATTCCTATCCAACAAACCAGCCACACCCCACTAAAGCAGAGCTAAACCAAGAAAACGAATGGAAAAAGTAAAAATCCCACTTTTGTTTTAGCGCCCAGCAAACGGACAATTAGGCAAGAAAGAGAAAGAGAAAAGATACGGAACGCAAAAATCCAATCCTCATGGGTGTGAAGACGAATTATACGCATGCTGCGAGAGGCACCTGGAGGCACTAGCAAAGGTATTTGAGGGGAATTAATGAAAAAGAGAAGAGAAACAACAGAGAAGAAACCAGTGCAATCCCAATTCGCCGAAACTACCCGAGTAAGCAAGCAATCAATCAAGAAAAAGGTAAAAGAATAAATCATGTAAATAGGAGGGAATGGCAGCCAAATAGACAACAAGTCGCTCTCTTCCCCTCTTAATTACGATGGTCGCGGTGGGTCTACTATGAAGCAGAATAGGAGGATGATACCGAGGAGCTGACTCCATCATACACTGCAGATGCGATTGCTCTTCCGCTGATATTAACACCGACTCTCGCTTCGAGAGCCGAGAGCAAGTCCATTAAGGGGGACGCCATTTCTTGTGTGCTACAGTCGGGTAGTGCGAGAACCCTTCGAAGGAAAAGGGTTGTCATGGAGTTCTAGTTTCATGTTAGTTTAGGAATCGTGATCAGAAACAAACCACTTGCCTCGATGCGAGTGACGACATGCTCGAAGAAGGTCATCAAAACTTGGTCTGTAGCGTTCTCTCCCAAGAGCTTCAATCTAGTAGTCATGTCAAGTCCACGCGGCTTCAGGGATGGCACACCATCGGTATTAAGCGAAGAACAGAGCCCCTCCAACCGAAGAGAGATTTCCCATAAAGCCGAGACATCAGCGGGATCAATAGTCGTTGAAATCTCACTCTTGGGAGGCTCCAAATTGGTCAAACGGCCTACAAGTGACTGAGGATACATCAGGGAGATGAATTCTGGATTCTCAAGTCCCTTCAGTTTATGTTCTCCTATTCCCTTAACCTCGAAGCCTTGACTGCTCAGCGTTCTAAGCTCCCTGCTAATGGTCTGAGCAAGTGACTCGTCTCCAAAAGGATCATCAGGCGATAGCATTCCAATCGGCTCGGAATCCTGGTAGGCCTGAACACACCGGTTGATTTCAGTGACAAAATCAGAGCTGACTGTTATTTGACCACCGTCTGCTTTCGACGTGATGCGAGAAGCGCGATTAACCATAGGTCCAAAATAATCCATGCGACGCGTAATCGGATCCGGCTCACACACAGGAGCGCCCCAATGGATCCCCATCCGTACCGACAAACCTCGGTAGATAAGATGGCCGTTAGTATCTCGAACCGGACTGCCGTGAATTGACTCAGTGATCTCCGACGGCCACGGCGCATCCAACAGGATTGCCTGAACGCTAAAACACCAGAGCAATGCCGAAGTGGCAGTCGGAAAGCAAACCATAAAGGCGTCACCCTCAGTCTTAATCTCATAGCCCCCTACAATCCTCAATTGTCGTCTCATGATACTATTATGTAGCTTAATACTAGAACGCATCGCCGTCGGGTACGTTTCCCATAGCAAGGTTGAGTTCTTGATATCCGTAAACACCATAGCCAAGTCCCCTTCAGGCGCCTTTACCTCAGCATCGAGGCGAGCCAGCACAAAGTCATCCGGAATCTCATTCTTCCCTCTTCTTTTCTGAGCTTTCACCGATGGGAACAATGCCTCTTCGTCGGGGTATGTCTGCCTAGGGCCCACCGAAATCGACTGAGTACGCATCCTGCTTTTAGATTTCTTCAGATCCCCAACGTTAAGTATTATGACCATAATTTTGTTCGTCGCGCCATACGCAATAGCAATATCCCTCAATTTATGGGCGGCCCGCATCAGATCATCTCTCTCCGAACGTGCGAGATCAACAACAGCCTGCGGACTGATATACTCCCATAATTCCTTGCTAGCAATAATCAGCAACTCCTCCTGATCTGTGATTCTTGTCTCGTGAATATGAGGCGCAGCATTGACGCAAGGCATAAGATGGTAATAACCAAACGCGCGAGACACATCAAGTACATCGTTCAGCTTCCCACTCTTTGAAACATAACCTCCAGCGTCACGGATTCTCTCCAATTCCTGCGGATCCCCAGGCATGTGCTTTTCAGTCAGTATATTATGTTCCCCGCTCGATTGAACTAGCATAGCCGTGGCATCTCCTACATTGGCAACGTAGAGATTGTTGCCTTCCATGTAAACAACAGTAGCCGATCCACCGGATACAAGATCATCTGGACCAAGGAATGCACCAGAAGCCGTAGATCCCCGATGCGAGCCTACTCCTGTGAGATTCTTTTCATCCATTGTCTGCATAGCCACTGTAGCCATCTCCTTGTTCATATTGAGGAATGCACGATGTAAAGCTCGTCCTGGTTCCTCGCCGGGCTGAAGCTTGTCCAATTCATCTTTCAAGAATGTATCCAGCTGCTCATGCAAGTATTTTGAAATTTTACTCCCTCCAGTCGAGAGGGTTTGTCCGTCGAAAAGTCCAATCACACATTCATGGCGATTCCCACGGAACATTGGAATAACCATATCAATCATCGACAGGTGCTCACTCCTCCCTAAAGTGTCAGCCATCCCATACGCCATTGAACGGACCGTCGATGTTGATAAGCGAACACGGCGATCCTCAGTTTGGTCAGGCACGTTAGGTATTGTCAGGGTAACATCCATTAGGCCAAGAACTCGGAGCTTGGATAGCTGGCTAAAATCGGTAATACTACGCTCACGCCCAGCACCAGAGCCGCTTCGATCAGGCTTAATTTCTAAACGCTTGTTACCCGACAAGTTCAGATACTTGAGGTCTAAATTCCAGTTCCTAGAGAAGCGTTAGTTAGTAAGTAGTATAATTCCAAAAAGAAAGAAAAGACTTACCAGTTCCAGTCGTATGGCCAATTGGAAATATTATACTTCAAGGCATTACTACCAACATCTAATACCAATAGCTTCCTGACCTTACCAAGTTCTGCAGGCAAGGTTTGGAACTTGTTAGAGTTGATGTGCAACACCTTAAGTGACGCAACATGTTCTAGATCCTCTGCCGGTAGACTCGTCAACTCGTTCCCAGACAGATAGAGCTCGTTAAGCAGCGACAATCTACTCAGTGCTCGTGAAGGAATATCGTATATCTCGTTGTAGGAAAGGTTCAAGACCCTCAATTCAGACAACAAAGACAGTTGCTCAAAGACTTCATCGGAAAGTTTGTTATCTGCAATGTGGAGATACCGAAGGGAGAAAGCGAACGTATTTGAGATGCGGCTTGAGGCTGCGGAATCCTTTCTTGTGCTAGGATGGGACCCAGTTGTGCCATGTTCAGAGCCGGATTTGGAGATCACAGATGCCTTCCTTCCCCCAGGGCCATAAATTGAAACCAATGAGCCTTTCCTGCCATTTCCACCGGGTGAGCTACCAACACTCAGCAAGCTACCAGATGCTTGCGAAGGCCTTCTCGAACTATCTAGCTTTACAGTTTCATCGTCCTTGCCTAATGATAGAATTGAAGCGGTCTCTGCCGAGGGCGATTGCGTAGCTGGATTCGATATCGGCTTTGGAAACTCTCTCAGAAGATTGGAAGACACATTCAAGGTTACTAGACTAGTCATTTGCCAAATCTCCCCTGGAAGTGTTTTCAGGTTATTCTCGTGCAGATCCAAAACACGCAAGTCCGTAAGCTGCCCAATCTCCTTAGGTAGCGAGGCAAGCTCATTATTAAAACAGCTCATATGCGCCAGCTTCTTGAGTTTGCATATCTGTGGGGGGAAAGAGACGATATGATTTTTGTCCAGAACAAGCCGCTCCAGGTTAGGCAGCTTCTCGAATAGAGTCTCTGCCAATGCCGCAATCTTCGCATTCTGTAAATTGAGAAACTTGAGTGTCGGCATAGCCAATGGAAAACTGAATCTAGTGACAGGACAAGAATTCAAATGTAGGGCCCGCAACTTGGGGAACGAGAGCTGAAATCCCGAAATGGCATTGTGACCGATGAGCAAAGACTCTAATCTTGGTAGATCTGCTGCAACGTCAACATTAACTAGATTATTGTAACGCAAATCCAGCTCCTTCAGCCCATTCAACAGAGAAAAGGTAAGCGGGAGTGACCCAGTAAGTCGATTGTTGGTTGCAATAAGGCGATCAAGATTCGCAAGCTGCCCAATTTCCAACGGAAGGGTCTTAATCAAATTGAACGAGATATCGAGATCCACCAAGGTAAACAAATCGCAGATAAATAGCGGGAATGTGGTAAGGTAGTTGGAAGAGAGGTTTAAACTTCTCAGGCTCTTGAACCGGTTAAATGTATCCGGTAATGATCGAAGTCGATTATTAGCCATTTTTAAAGCAACCAAGGATCCATGATTTTCCAGAGAAGCATGATCCAATTCCTCCAAACGGTTGTTAGAAATGTCCAAGTATGTTAACCTTGATGCAGCTGATATACTCTGTGGAAGTTTTTCTGCCTCGTTGCCTTGGAACTCGATTTTTCTCAAATTAACACATTGTTGGATAAAGTCAGTTGGTATATTGAGCGAGAGATTTCGCGATAGATTTAGTGAGATTATTTCTGCCGCATGATGATAAAGGGCAATCGGTATTGCTAGGAGATTCCGCCCTTGAAGGTCGACATGGCTGTACTTCTGCAATTTTCCTAGTCCGGGGTCTTCGTCCTGTAAGCCCCCCAAAGTTAGTCTAGGCAACCTCAACCTTGGGAAAAAGAAAACTGAGAAACCGTACCAAGGAGTAATTGTTTCCCATCCGAGACATCATGAAAGTGAAACGACACATATAACTATGGTCCTCACGCCCAATTTCATCTAGATGGTCATCCTCGGTATAGCCAGCTTGTTCAAGCAACCGTTTCTGAATCTTAAGAGGCCTCTCATTGGGGCCAAGTATCCGTTGCACCCCGTTCTTTTTCATGACGATCTGGTAATTCTTCAGGTCATCCTGCAAGAAAGACTTCCTTCCAAGCAAATTCAAGACTTCAGTAGCAGAGGTTTGCAATCTACAAGAAAGAGTCGCAAAAGTTGAGTCCGCTCGGAAAACTCGAATGCAATACTAAAACCATCAGCTTATATCCTCAGACATAAGACACAGGCATAATATCCCCAAATGATTACCTGTGCATCTTCTTCTCCCCCTTCGTCCTCTGCAGTCTTCTCTGGTACCACGTTTTCAGGATCCCTTGAATCCCAACTCTCCGGGGGTTTCCATGTGATATCGCTAGGTGCTGGTGGTGCCATCTCTTCGTGGATAAATGGAGAGTTGTCTAGGCCAGGATCAGAAGCTTCTGCAGGCCCAGGTAATTTAACAATGTCGTGTATGTTTGAGAAATCAGCATCAAGCCGAAAAGTTGTCCCAGCCTCCTCGGATCCCTTAGATCCACGACACCTCCTATTAGATCCGAGATCCTTTCCACCAGGTGCCTCATATAAAACCCCCCTCTTTGCTGCCCTCACCCTACCATAGCTCTCAGGCGCCTTCCCCGTTATCTGCTTTCGGGGCGGCATCTGTTCGACGGGAGCATATTCAAATGCACGAGGATTAACGACAAACTCATTACTTCCGGAGCCCCTTTTTGGAGTGGCATGGACAGGGGAGATGCCGCTAGTAGAAACATTCAAAGGATCAGTTGGCTTTTCGGAAAATTTAGACCTCTTGGACCTTATCGAGCCTTCCTTCTCAGATTCCCCGCTCTGTTCCTTATCCTTCTTCCAAATCTTGTCCCACAGTGACGTTTTCTTTTGAGCATTTTCACCAGGAGATTTAGGTGGGTTGTTGGACAAAGAACTTGCTATTGACGGAGTCGGTGAACCAGGTCTGATCAACCTCGTCTGAGACGAGTGTGAGGAGGCCGTTCCATCTAAATGTAGTCTTAGGCCCCTTCGATGGTCCTGACCTGATAATGACATTGAGTCCTTGCTGGCTGATGACGGTCTAGGGGGCAGTTCCTTCTCAAAAGCCCTATCCTTCTCCTTATCCCTCTCTTTATTCCTATTTCGGTGCAAATGTAACCTGTGACTATGGGATGACGACGCACTCGCATCCTCAGAACCGTACCTCTGCCTATCGACAATTGGAGCATCACGAACAGGAGCATCGCCCAAACGACGAATATCCTATAAAATTCAAAAACAACAAAACATAAGCGACTATCCCCTACAACTCCAACAAACCACCAGTCTACTCAAACCACTCACATCTGGGTCTTGATAAATAAACGGTACCACATCCGAAGAGGGCAAGGGTGTCCTTGGTCGCGAATTTGTGGGAGTGGTTGGTCTCTCCCTTGGAAATCCATAATGTGAACGAGGAGTGGCATTTGGTGGAAGGGACGACTCAGAAGACCCAGGACTCTCTCCCGCATTGTTGTTGTCATTATCACCAAAAAATTTCTTGTAGCCGCTGTAAAATGATCTACCTATAGATGACTTTGAGCCCGTGGATGAGGCATTGGTAACGACAGAAGCAACCGAAGGTCTTCGGTCGTCAATTGGGAAGTAACCATCACCCGAATTCTGAGTTCCTACAGACGGAGCAGTGCCTGGCCGAGCAGGGGGCGAAAGTCCGAACTGATCTTGCGAGTCAAATGAGCTATTGTTGAGGTAGCTTGATGGAGTAACGGCGGAATTCGCGGTGCCATTAGCAGGAGAGTTGGAAGCGGAAGGAGGGTTTTGTCGGAGGACGAAAGGGGGGGTCTGCAAGACGGAAAGATCGCGACGGTGGTCGCCTAGATTCATCATAGAAGCAGCGTTGGGTGAAGAGAGAGGCGGGGAGGGCGTGAAAGAACCAGGAGAAACGTTATGTTCTCTGTCAAATCTATAAGGTGCCCAGCGAATCATGCGGGATACCGCATACACATCGCGTCAGCGCTCAATGGGACCTATGACGGGGTACACAGACGGCACTCTTTTGGAAATTCACACCCAAAAGAAAAAGTACTGATTTACAAAAATAAGGGCAAACGATAACAATGATGGGAGAAGAAAGAGAGGGAAAAAATTGGGGATTGGGACTAAAATTGAAATTGTCGCTCTCGACAAGAAAAACTCACTTGCGTGGTCTCGCCGGGACGTGGATAGCGTTCCGCACACCCTGAGAAACGGAAGGCATGGTCATCTCTGGACTGTAGCGCGACGAGTTTAACGAATGAAACGAAGTCGCCGAGTTCGTCCGCTGTCTCTGCTCGTGACGAGTCATGGTGTCGTCTAGTCTGTCCCTAGCCTTTTTTCCCCTCTTTTCTGTGTTTTTTTTTAAAAAAAAATTCTTTCCTTCCTTTCCCCTCTTGTCGATTCACGATCCTTTCTTATCGGGGGAAGATGTGGAGGAGAGAGGGGGAGGGGTGTGGTAAGGTCGAGCAAATGAAGGAGGAAGGGGGCTAAAGAATCGTGGGCCTCAGTGGGTTCAACCAACCACGCTCTACGAGTATCTTCAAGCCCTATCGATGTATAGTAAGTGCGAGTTCGATAGTGGTCCTCTTGTCGCTTCTCGGGTACTGGTATCTCCGACCTTTCTATCTCGCACTGCGAAGTTAGCGGTAGATCGCCCGTGAGGATGTATGATGTCTGATGCTACAACGCCATGACAAAGCAACTCGGAAATAATCCAGAGGAGCTTCACGGAACAGGGTAGTAGCGAAGAAAGAATCAGGAGGAGCAGAGGAAGCAAAAGAGGTTGCAGTGGCAGAAGCGGGCGACCGAGGCGAAGAGTGGGGGCACAATGGGAGACGAACCGCAGCAGCTCCGAGCCTTTTTTTGCTTTTTGTTTTTTTCTCTGAGAGAAGAGGGGCGAAGGGGAGGGGGGGTGAGGGGGTGAGGGGGGTGATAAGAGGAATGAATATCTTCTCAACTACAAATATGTACCGTATGTAACTGTCTTCGCACCTTATCGCCACCATGACTGTCCAAAGATATCGTATTCATATCATATTATATCAGACCAAGAAGAGCGCCGGTAGTTCAGTCACCTATGTCTCCTCTCCACACTCACAAGCACCGTTGATGGCAACATGGCTGACTCTACTTCATTCAGCCCCTTCCTCCTCTCCCACAGCAATGATTCTTGTGGGACCGATCGCAGTGCGGAGGGTAGTGAGGGAGGCGTTTGCTTGATGCAGCACGCCCCGCTAAAACACAGGTGTGTGTGGAATGAGGGGTGAAACGATTGGCAGGCCCGCATCCCCAGCAGCAAGTAACTTTTTTTATATATGTATGTACGATACCGTGCAACTCTAGGGCATCCTTGAACAAACTCTGACCCATTACCTATTCCAGCTCCGATACTGATGCCTATGTACTACCGTTGTACTTGAGCACCCACCAGTCCAGTTATAGGTGGACTAAACATTAGCAACGAACGCTGCCCTGGAGAGGAAGAGAAACAGCATACCGTACGGAGCCCAAGTCCTACGGCAGAATAATGGATAGGACATGCGAGGGACAAGGCCCAAGTATCGCACACAAGTATGGTAATATGATATGCTCAGTGTGTGTGTGAATGCGACGATGGACGCAAGCTGTGCAGCAGCACCGGTACGAGAGGGGTGGCGGGCTCCGCTTGGCTCCGTGCACGGTAGCGACCTCCACCAGGGTAGTCACTGATTCACCTCACTGTGCCATGTTCTGTACTCCATGCACAATAACTTGGGCTAACATACTGTACATAAAAATCATACTTGCGCTGCAAGTATCCTACCGGTACCAGAACTAATACAAATACTACAGCATTAGCGATGTCATCGCGCAAGAAGCCGCTAACAACTTTGTCGGGGACCTGTCATTCGTCCAAGCCGTTATTCCCGGTGTCCTGCGGGAGTTAAAATTTATAGGAGAATCTATATTGTACTGTCAATATCAGGGTACGGTAGTAATTAGGCACGAGGCATTCTACCACGCTTTGGTTTCCTTGCTGCCCGTTGGTCGTTGACCAAAAACCCCCCTTCCCACAATTGAGGAGAGCAAAGGGCAAAAAAATATTTCACTTCTCTGTCCAGCACCCGTACATACAGGGCCATGCTATGGTATGCTAGGTTACGTAGTCGACGTACTGTACTACTATTACCAGCATCGCCATCCCCTATCTACCTAATTCCAACACTAGGCCCAGGAACCTTGAACTCGGAGACGATCGGAGTGCCGACAATTAGGCGCATAAGATCTTGTCGCTTGCTCTTTTCCTACACTCGTACTGTCCAATGTAATACTTGCGCACATGCGACGATCTCTCGCCCTACACGAAAGGGGTCGCCGCGGTTGGGAGCTCTGTTAAAGCCGCGAGTGGGGAAGGTGCTTCCTTGATGGTCGGATGGGGGGGTACCGGTAGAAGTGGGAATGCAAAGGAAATCCCAGTCAGGAGAAAAAGATGTACGAGTCCTAATACCGTATGTAGATTGCCGACATTGGAATTGGAGTACCATACTTTGGGTTCGTATGATACCGGTACCGTATACTCGAGTGCTTTCTTGTCTTGTGCGAAGAGTGGGGCATCGAGCCCAGGTATCATCCGGCATCAATGGATGGGTAAAAATAAAAAAAAAGAAGTTGCCACCGAGGTTATTGCCATTCAGCCGCGCCGCCGGGCCGGGATCACCAGCCTGGGGGATGATGACCCTTGGCCGCGAGGAACCGGCGTTTGCCCACTATGTAGCATCCATGAACAGAAGCTCGGGCCTTGGATATTCCTGCACCATGGTCAAATCTATTAATAATATCGAGGTAAGCTCCAACGTGCGTTCTTAAGTCAAATACGGTACCAGTAGTGCTTAAGCTAGACAACCATTTTGAAAATCTTGTCAGCAATGAAGCATACCTCAGATTTCTCAGTGCTATTGTCACAAGTTGCGCTGTCTAAATCTACACCGCTATGGCAACGACCGGGCTAAACCACGTTAAAGCAATAACAACGCATGGAAAGAACTCATTAATTTTTATAATAAGCAGTGGAATATCCTTGTGTAGTACTTAAACTATGGTTCGACCATTCTAATGTGCCTTATGATACCGGCATGGTAAGATGAAGCCCAGCACAGTAGGGTCCCGTCAGCACCTCAGTTCTTGAGTAAGCAGCCAACCCACTCATGAATCGACAGGCCTCAGCGCAGTCATACATCAATTTGGGTGCGCATTATTATAACATCTCCTGCCACGGTGTTACTCAAATCGGCTGCTGGTATCTTCGTAGTATATGATAGTTCCCTTCACAACGGGCAACAGCAAAAGAACTCAAGAGCCAGATTCACGATGACTGGTAAGCCGAGTCGTGAATGAAAGTGGCTGACTTCGAACAGGGCCCACGGGAGAGACTCCATCATGCATCATGGATAGTGGAGCCCGGAAGGTCGTGAGGCCGATACGCCGATACTAGGTCCCGCACGTAAAACTGCACGGTAATCGCTGACAGATCAATCTCATACTGACACTCTGAAACCACCGCAGGCCGGCAGTGAACCGGGATTAGTTGCTGCTCGAGCAGCAGTTTTTGGTTACCCTACCGGCACCTACTCCTGCCCCTCGCCCCCAGTTTGGTTGTAGCTACAGTGAAGACTGTGCTGTATCATATGGAGCTTAAGAACCGATATCGGCATGGTCTCATCTCCTCAAGAAGGGCGGTGAAGCGCACGGTAGCTGTCAGCGAGCCTCTGTAGCCACGGAGGGTTGGTGGCTCGAATTAGAAGATTTCCTTTATAACTTAGTTAGCTAAGATAAAATATATCGAATTAAGCTCTCAAGAATTGCGGATGCCCCTTACTAGGCGAGTACTCGAGTATCTTAGCCCCCTCTTGACCCATCTTAGCCCTCGTACTACACGAGTACGGGTGCGGCACAAAGCCTTCTCAAATTTACAAGTACAAGGGACAGGCATAAAAAGATGGTACACTGCATAACTAATGTCTCAGTAGTTGTGGTACACTTGAGAGAAACAACATTCAAAGAATAGCTGTTTCCTCCCATGCTATGCAAGTGATAAAGGAAAATCTTAGTTGATGATGCAGATGACCTCTCTTCCAGCACATTTACCATCAAATCAAACCCCTATAGGTGCTGGTAGGGTATGGTGCCCAAATCCTTAAATTGACATTCTGTTTCATATTGTCCTCATTTCACTAGGCCTTGCACCTTATTTTCAAGTTCAATATTCTCTTGTATCTGCATGCTGAGATTATACACATCTATTACACTATTGTGTATTTTTTTTCTTCTCTATTGGTGATGGTCAAAAAACTTAGCATTTGAATTCAAAGACTCTATGGTAACAGGTTGTGGTTCAAGAGGTAATTCACCATTGCAACATAATTTCTGGGGGTGGGTGGTTTGGTTGCGGTGTTCCACAATTCCTTCCGAAGTCAACTCATCTACCCCTGTTTTGTACCATCTTTTTATGCCTGTCCCTTGTATGTCCTTGTCATACTGCACTGCCGCTATCCCTTGGGCTGTCGCCTGGTCCGTGCGCTGCTTTTTGAAAAACTTGATTGGAGTAGAAAGGGCAGGACTATTTCTTGGTGGTGAGAACCCCTCGCAAATAGTCTCCATAGTAGGGATCAATTCCAAGTAATTTTCTTGTGACCCTAGCCTTGACCATTCCCTTTTTTTCCCCAACACAACTCTACGAGTATTAGTACGATCTTGGCGACAAAATTCGTCTGCATTCCCCATTTTACACCAAAAATGGCTGGTTTTAAGCACTCACAGCCTACCTAAAAGTAATATAGAATTAACAAAACCAATGCCATAGCGCAGGAAACTGCCCCGACTTTCCGAGCAGAAATTATGAGAATTCCCCCACTCCACAATGAGGGCTGAGAGCTTGGAATCCAAATTGGGATATTTTTTGCAATCTACCTTTTGCATAGGAAACTCATATACCATTAGAGTTACCTTTTGTCCACTATCATTATCTCTGGTATTGTGCCATGGGCATTAACTAGCAGGGCTTACCACTTATGAATGATAATATCTAGATGACTCTAAAGGCTCTGGCAGATTTTGAAAGCTTTTTGTAATCAACAAAGCTGAGATTTCGTGAAGAGAAAATGCTTATTTTCGGTGTAAAATGGGGGGGATGCCGACGAATTTTATCGCCAAGATCGTGCTAGTCTATCCGGGTGGCCTTCAAAAGCTGAAACACCGTGAATCCCTTTCCCCTTTCTCCTCCTTCTTTCTTACTCTTCTCCTATCGGGATTATGGTTAGCTCTCGCTTGATTATAATAACTAGCTTTTACCCGCAACCGATGTCGAAGGACCCAAACCAGCCCTCCTCCCCTGGGGCTCGCCCGGGGTAATGGTCGTCGGATCACTCATGGCTTCGTCTGGATGAAGTCTCTATTTAGGATTGGTTTCGGATCTACGGCACGCTGTAGTCTGTCGCCCCGGTGTTAGTGAAGTTACCAGTGGTTGGTTTGGCATCTAATAGCAGGTAGGCTCGAGGTTACCAGAACTATGATAAAGTTTTGCAGGATTGAGAGCCATGCATCAATGCTAACTACCGGTACTGTATTCGCAATTGAACGAGGCTTGTGAACATGGCTGCTGCTACTCGAGTACCATACTGCATCCCGTCAAAATTCAGCCTTTTTTGTTCAAACCCTGGTGTCATGCAATATCGGTCGTGTTCACAAACGCCGTTCAATTCCGAGCAACACATTTTCAGACATCTGCACAATTTCATGCACAACGTGCCATACTTGTACTCGAGTGCAAGCGACAACCCCAACGTCCCTACATTATTATATTTTTCTTTCTAGATAAACGATTGTGATACATACCATGTGGCTGCTGACTTGAAATTGAGGAAACAGCATTAATCCCAGTAGCTGAGGTATTGCAGAAGATCTCACTTAAAAACTTGTAGTGTTCTAATGCACGGTATTTAAACTCAGAGGCTAGGGGATAGTTCTAAAATAGATGAATTTTAGTTATAGACCTGCTATCACATTTGAAAATTTTATATACCTTTAAGTAATCAGCCCATACACCTTCTACTGCCGTCACAATACCACCTTCCTCTTCATTCTAGCCAAAGCCGGAAGAATTCAATAAATGATTAAACATCTTCCACTTTTGCTTCAGCTAGTATTACAATCAATTAGCATGTTTATTCATAAAGGCACTTGTTGGTAATCCACTTGAGAGGTAGGGTTGTGAATTCTCAATGATGAGTTGGGAGGGAATAAATTGTTCATCTAGGGCGGGGTAAGCTGGGGGAGCGGTCAAGGTAGCTTGGTATCATACATACTCCCCGGTTTCACTGTCGGGAGGTTTCTGTAGACTCATCATGTTTGGGAAATATGTATAATACCAAAGTTGCTGAATTCTAGCTGCCCTCGATGTTTTTTTTTTATTTTATTTTATTTTATTTTTTGGCTATATTCACATATACCCCCAAGACTTGAACCCCTAAACGTTCTCTATAATATAGCGTTTATTTTGTAGAGCTATTGAGCCAATGACTCACGAAGACACAAAAAGTACGATATCCCCCAAAACATTAGAGATCAAGAGCCCGGTATTTAAAAAGTGGACTGGTTGAAAGTCCGTTACTCCCCGTCCCACCGTGTACCAAAATCCCATTGTAAAAAAAAAGAAAAAGAGAGAAGGCCACCCTTAAAAGGAAAAAAGACCAAACACCGAATAGATGAATACCGAGTGAGTCTAAAGAGTTGTTTAGATAAAAAGTTTATAGAGGAAGAGTAGATAGAAAGGATCTATGGAGGAAACCCCTAGAAAAAGGGCAAAAAAAAGGACAACATGGAAATTC
>Ga0307507_10008011_pt1 | contig 14895 bp, 16 predicted proteins | sample 7_EM_MG_FD_207223 | JGI IMG/M metagenome (GOLD analysis project Ga0307507, IMG submission 207223) | Populus trichocarpa ectomycorrhiza microbial communities from riparian zone in the Pacific Northwest, United States - 7_EM | ecosystem: Host-associated > Plants > Roots > Unclassified | place... | reverse complement strand
TGAGAGAAGTGTAACTTTGATGATTTAGATAAAACATGTGTACCAGGGGACACCTGTCTAATGGGCCCTGACAGATCCAGTGTGCACCCCTACCTGGCAAGCTGTGACTGATACTTCTAATGACCCTAAATTGATCTGTCAAAGATGGACCCAGTGTACACCCCTACCTGGGAAGTTGTGACTCACACTGGCAGTATGGCGAAGCACCATGAGTACCATAAGTGTAACTCTGATGATTCAGATCATAGATGACATATGCACACCAGAACTGGAATTAAATGTGTGTACCATTAAACAGCTGGGCATCAGGGAGTGCTGTGCCATAAGATGAAAGATGTGTACCAGTGCAGGTGGCATGCCCCCTGCACCAAAGCACAGCCCAGTGTTGGCAAGTGCTGTGCCACAAGATAAACATGTGTACCAGGGGGTCCAGGGGCACAACTGGGATTAAACATGAGTACCTGTAAATAACTGTGTATTGAATTGATATTGGTGATATAAAGGTTAGAATAAAAAATGTAGATGAGAGAAGTGTAAGTTTGATGATTAAATGAAACATGTGGGGGGTCCAGGGTGCTTGCCCCTGGCAAGCTGTGACTATCACCTTTGGGACAACACCTTTCTAATGGCCCCCCATTGATCTGTCTTTGATGGATCCATTGCACAACCCTACTTCCAGTGCCTGTAACTTGGACAATTCAGATGAAAGATGTGTACCAGAACTGGGATTAAACATGTGTACCAGGGGGTCCAGGGGGCATGCCCCTGGCAAGCTGTGACCTGTGCTGGAGTCATGGCTGAGCATCAGCGAGTGCCGTGATGTAGGCATGGGTCTAAAGCTTGTTCCTACTAATTAGACTTCCATTAGTCAAAAAAAGTCAGGACTGTTCTAATCAGCGCTAAAAACAAGGGGGCACCAGCAATAGAATGCTGGACCTATAGCTGGTTAGTTAGTCCAGGTCTGGGTCCCAAAAAAAAAAATGGAGGGCTTCACAAATAGCCTTTAGAATGAACATAGAACATTGATGCAAACGGCTCAGCTCCGGAGCTGCAAGCTGCTGAGCCAAGCCGTTATTTGAGCCATCTGCACCGATAAATCAGCTCCAGCTCAGAGCCAATTAGAGCTGGCTAAGCCATGCTTTAAGCTGACTAGATTTCAGATCTGCTATATAATTTCAAACCTTCTGAAAACATTATAAATCACTGTATACAAGGTCCTAGAGCTATTTTGCATGTATATTTTTGTACATTACTTGCGAGATGGTTTGCGCAAGCATGTTTTGTAACAAGTACAAGGAGGTAAACATGGCCAAATAATCTCATCAAAAATACTAATTTTTGCAAAGCTCAATAATATGACTTACTCCTTCTGTAGGAATGGTCTATACATCATATTTGATAACTAAAATGCATAAGTAAGGTATAAAAACAACTAGAATGGCAAGCCCACAACTTCGAGCAATCTCAGTCAGCTTAGCTGGCTCAGAGCCACTCAGAGCGGCTTAGAGCCATTTTGATTGGCTCCAGTGCCTGAGCCGAGCCATGAGCCAGCCAAGCCAAGCCGTGACATCACTAATTGTATCAACTCATACAAAGTGTTATATAGCTTATTATGTATCTGCTCTCTGCAGGGGGCTTGCTTCACCATCTGAGTTGTGTGGCAGTTGTAACACAGTTTTACAGAGATAAGCCTATACTGTAGTCTACGTACTACACAATATAAGAAGTACCTACATGCATAATCATTGATGCGATGTTGCACAGTGTGTTTACCGCCCAGTTTGTGTCCTCTAGAATAATTGTAAAAACCACAATAAAAACCCAATTTTTTTCTCATATTATTGTAAATGCTATCAGTCCCCACCTAATTCTCAGTTTTCTAAGGAGGAGCAGTATCCATTCAGTTATAGCGTGTTTAGGAAAATCCCTGATGCCGATTTACATGTTTAAATTTGTATTTGTTTGTCTGGGCCTTTCACCCTTAGCCAAAGATTGCTTGCTGTGCTCGCAATAAAGCCTAAATCAGACAAGTGGAATGGCTGAACATATGTACATTCTGACTGTGATCACATTCACTCAGACCAGCAATCTGATCTTTGAATGAGTCACACCCTATGGACACCATTCAAGATTTGTTCAAGATCTTCAAGGATTTTGGATCTCTGCCTCTTATGTTGGTATATCTGTTTAGGTATCTTTGTGGACTGGCCATCAAGCACAAGTCTTTGTCAAGCTTTCATGTGGGTGTGTTGAAAGGAAAGCCTGTTCAGGTTTTTATGACATCATGTTTCATTTTATTCACCTGAAAATCCAGTGCCACTCTCAGCAGATATCTCTTAAATAAAGACCTTGGTTGCACTTGTATACAGAACAACAAGGGATTGGCAAGATGAGTGAAAGATAGCTTTGTTGAGTGAAACCAGGTGTGAATGGCTTGATCTGGAAGGGTGAAGACACATTGTACTTGTCTGACATAATAACCTGGACACAACAGGCACAATACATGGTTAAGACATGTCCATAAGAACAGACAAGTAGAATTTTCTCAGGCTCACCTGTTACACCTAGTGTTTAGAAGTCCAGTCTCATGACTGGAAAAAGACCATAACCAGACCAGACCAAGACTGCAATGACTGGAAAAAGACCACAACCAGACCGGACCAAGACCGCAAAAGACCGGACCTGTGGTCCGGTCTTTTGTAGCCCTTTAAATGCCCTTTAAAACGTACCCAAAAACGTATTTATTGGCCCAAAACTGACAGAGATATGGTTGAAAATGTAAAATATTGTTTAAAATAGTAGGTGTACCAGATCTATTTTATAGAAACACCAATTCCTAACTGAATTTAACATTCTTGAACTCTTTTTAAAGCTAATAAAAATGTAAATAAAGATACCCAAGAGCATATTAATTGGTCAAAGAACGATGGAGATATAATTGAAAACATAAAATACCGTTGAAAGTAATAGATGTACCAGACTAATTTTATAAAAGCACCAATTCTCAACAGAATTTAACGTTCTTGGGCTCATTTTACAGCTATTTGCAAAAATGATGGCAGTAAGGCAAAAATAGAAAGATGTTACATCTATGACGGACTTAGAAAAATTTGAGTGTTTTCACTTCTTTCATCTGTCTCAGTACCATGGTCTACTGCAAAATATCACCTGACATGAAATTTGCAGCCATTAAGCTATATGAAAGGAATATCCTCTCTCTTGATGACATTCTCGACTGCTGTGGACTCTCTGAGTGAACTTTCTGGCATGTACGCAAGCTCTATGGGGAAACCGGTCACGTTGAGCCTCCCACATGCACAACCTGAGGTCGGCCGAGGAAGCTACACTCTGATGACATAACCTACCTCTTGGCTTTGGTCCATCAATGGCCTGATTGGTTCCTGGACAAGCTTCTCAATCTGCTTGATACGAACCGGTTCATATCAGTGCATTACACAACTATTCATCGGGAACTAGAGCGAGCTGGGATATCTTTGAAGAAGTTGTGGATCATTGCCAAGGAACACGATGAAGATTTACAAGCAGACTTCATATGGCAAATGGGCCAGTACAGTGCCAAAGAACTTGGATTTCTCAACGAGTTCTCAAAGGATGAACGGACTATCAAGCGCCGTCGCAGCTGAGCAAAAAAGGGAAAACGAGGCTGTATGAGAGGTGTCTTTGTGCACAGACGTAGAGTGTCTGTGGAGGGTTTGCTTACGCTGGATGGAATCGTTGCCAGTACAGTTGTTGAGGGTTCCATGACAAGGGAGAAATTCCTCTACTTTCTCAAGCACACTGTCATGAGTACTATGCTTTCTTTTCCCTGGATATGATAGGTCTGACACAACAGCACAATCTCTACTAGATGCCCTTGACATCGCCGTACCCCGGCAAACTTAGTGTTCTTGTCATGGATAATGTGCATATTCATCATGGAACAGAGATATTAGAGCTCGCTGAGAGATTTGATATGCTTTCTTGATTCTTTGTGCCTTATTGACGTCCAATAGCTTTCTATTTCAGGTGTCCGAATCATCTTCCTCCCACCATACTCCCCGGACCTAAATCCAATTGAGGAAGCCATCTCCAAGATCAAGGCCTGGATCCATCGCAATTATGATCTTTTCCCACCGGGTGACGGGTTTCTGTTTGACGTGAAGCTTGCAATGGATGTAATAACCCCAGAAGATGCAGAGGGGTATTTTTTACATGCAGGATACCTCTAAACTTGGTAGTACATGTGTAAACGACGACAGAGCAGTAATATGTACAGACAGACAATGCAACAGTGTATTTGGACAGGGATGATTTTGAATGATTGAGCAATGTACTAGAGACCACGGGGAATTGACCAGATTGAAATAGCGTGCTTGAGCTGCGCAATCTCACCTGCTTTCAAACCTACGTCCAATTTGAGATCTTTCCATTCAGCGTACTGGAAGGTATGAGAGCCAGAGTATCCGTTATTGTCAAGCTTGGTTCGGACACCATCAGTCAATAAGTAAGTCTTGCAAAAGTCGTTGAGAGAGAGCATGGGGCCAGGAGCATGGTCAGCAGGTATAAGAGTATCAGAAACCATCAGACATGCTGGAGGTGTGAGAGGCTGGATTGGAGTTGCAGGTGCGACGGCAACAGGTGTAGCGGGAGCCGCTGGAGGACGGAAGAGGTGAATAACTTCTGCAGGGACATTGAAGTTGATGACTGGTGCAGCAGCTGAACCAGTGCTGTTTCCATGCTGACGACGTTTGAGAAGCGGGCTCAACTGCCCAAGTTGATTGTTTGAAATTGCGTTGAACAGGTGGTGGTTGGGCGGTGTATCTAGCGTTGTGATAGTTGGACCTTTGAGCTGGAAAGCAAAGTTGTGTTAGTGTCTGCATATGGAAAAGAGTGTCTGCTTTGCGCACCATAGCGGATCCCCAAACATCGAAATGCGCATGTCCAAGAACAAAATGTGATCCGTCGACAGGGTTGACAAAGCAATGGTCACTCGAGCAACCTGGTTTTTTGTGGCACATCCACCTCTCGTGAAGAGCCTTGATGTTATCATTGTGGGGAATGTTCGCGGTACCGATATCTGAATTTTTAGGTGGCTTGAAAGGTGGTAAGATACTGCAATGGGCGTGCACATCCAAGAAAGCATACCTTTGACTTCCACTGCTTCTTGGACTTGTGCTCGTCATCTCCAGTGTGATCACCTTCATCTCCCTCGGGTTCATTCTCTTTTTCACATTTCTGGATCATTCAGATGATGAGAAAGGTATCTATAATAGTGAATTTGATCAGACTTACCTTCGATGAGCTTGTTTGCTGAATATCTTGGACGAAAATGTTGCAAACTGGATTCTTGCTCTTTCCAAGACACTCCAGCATGTCCTTGTATTCCTCCTCGCACGATATTGCCATTGGAGCCATAGAAATGCGAGGGATTGTAAAGTTAACCTCATAATGATTGAAGTTGAGCTTTTTGGGGAGGAGGATCTTGTTGATACGGACAAGGAGCTGCACCTTCCAGGTGTCGAATGGCTTCTCATCGTCAAGCTTCATGAAAGTATTCTTGCCAATCTTCTTCTTCAAATCTTTTGCACATTCGCTGGCAGGAAAGATAGCGAGGTTGTAGGTCACGGGTGGTTTCTTTGCCGCATTATCTTCGTCATTGAGGTCAATGGAGGGTGGTACATCTATACCCAGTCAGAATGGCAGCAGTGTACAGTGCCCTTTGTGCTTACCTCGAACCTTTGCAGTCTCATTCGCTTTTGCTGTTTGAGTTGCACCGCCCTGCATCTTCCTTGGCTTTGATTTGGCTTTGGATTTTCCCTTCGTTGTGGGTGTCCCTATGATGTGGTCGAACAATGCATCGCAAGAGGTACGACGAGCAGGTGATCTGTGCAAAATGTCAAGCGAGTCAGGATGGAAATGATCATCATAAGTACCTGGGATTTTCAGTCTCTGGCTCAGCAGATTCAGATGTGCTTTCCTTGCTACTGAGAGCAGAAGTCACAGAAGCTTCATTTTGGGACTTGTCGAGGTTGGAATCGATGGTCTCTGCACTAATTGGTGCCCTGCAACAAGGCATAGGATGAATGGAAGTGGACAAGGTGCATCACACGCTCACACAGCCACAAAATGCTCAATTTTTCTAAGTGCATCATACATGTAATGTCTTTTTATTTTTCGCCTTACTGCCATCATTTTTGCAAATAGCTGTAAAGCCAATAAAAATGTAAATAAATATACCCAAGAACGTATTAATTAATCAAAGATGGATGGAGGTATGATTGGAAAAATAAAATACTGTTGAAAATAGTAGATGTACCAGACTAATTTCATAGAAGCACCGATTCCCAACAGAGTTTCACATTCTTGGGCTCATTCTAAAGCTAATTAGAATGTCAATGAATTTATTTATTTATAATTGCAAAGTATTGGCCTAAAGACCAGTTATAAACCGGTTGAAACCAGTCTAAAGACTGCAAAAAACCACGGCCTGTGGTCTTTTTGGGGTCCGGTCCAGTTTTTTTGGCTTCTGGGAAAAGGCAGACCGGTTATGGTTACGGTTAAGGCCCCTCAGCATCAAAAAACCAGACCAGACCGGACTTTCAAACACTAGTTACACCTGCATCCCTGCCACCATTGTAGTTGATTATCACGTATCAAAGCAACCTGGGACAAGTTTTGCATATGCAGAGGCTCAGAATGGATAGAGTTGACAACTACATCTTTTGATGGGTCAAGGCTGTATGGGTCTTGGGAAACAAATTTAATGCAATGAAAAACTGATACTTTCGAGAGAGGAATGTGGAAATCAATAGCAGTAGCTTCCACTTGTGCTTTGGTAAAGGTGGGATGCTGGACATGTACAACAAAGCAGCAAGGGCAGTGGAAAAGAAATGAGCACCATAATCTTCTTGTAGGGACACAATAGAAACACTGCCAACAGTTGGGGGTGCTTCAACATCTTCAGTTTGCATGGATAGACGAGTAGTGGAGGTGGTTGTGGGACAAGAGCCTGCTCTGGATCAGCTTGAAGATGAAGACGGAGGAACCTATGATGTCGAAGAATCCATTTACAATAATCTAGCCAGGCCATCATTTGAGAAAACTCATCCTTGGGGTTTGTTGGGCTTGGAGCCATTTTGATCAAGCCATGCCACAAGCCAGCCAAGCCAAGCTGTGACATCACTAGGTCATTCCACATCTGAGAGAATTTTACCCCACAGTCCAAACTCAGCCTGTAGCAATGGTGACACCTATACTTGAGGTGACACCCATAGTCAAGGCAGAGTCATTCTCTCAGATAGACTCCAGTCACGAATGGCCTCCAAAAGGCTGGACAATATACATCCTCACCCTAAGCATTGACCCCTTGTCATCCATGCACCCAAATTTGATGGAGTATCTTTTTGACCAAGATATGCTCACTTTCTTCCATCCCAGCACAATTCGCACCTCCCATCTTTCCAAGTCATCCAAGAGGGAAGGGGCTGCATCGTTGATCACGGAATGCCGCAGGGATTCAATCCCAGATGAGCCTGCTTCACCTCTTATGTCACCCATTCTGTTTCCTTCATTGCTGAAGGGGGCCTCCTTGTCTGTTGTCCATATTAATATCCCACCCATTCCTCGAACTCCTGAAATGATGCCTCCTCCTTGTCTGTGGACCCCAAGTTGTCTGAAAAAGAAATGGAAGCCTGGCCAAGGAAACTCTAATTGTTCATCATCATCTTCATAAGTAATGCATGGCTCATTAGGCACAATCCATCAAGGTGGTTGGTTAGGATGTATGCTCTGGGGTTGGCATCATTAGGGATGCTCATAGTAACATTTTTCTGCTGTTTTTTGACTGTTTTTCAGTTCGTTTTTCTGCTGTTTTTACTGCCAACTCAAAAATTTTCGCAGTAAAAACAGACAAAAAACAAAATGAAAAACAGATGAAAAACAGCTACTGTGAACTTCCACCCCCTGGGATTCTGGAAAAACAGAGGAAAAAATAATAATATTACACCTCAGCACCACCAGCAGAATCAGCATGTTTGTACTCTGCCCACCCATGTGTCTGTCCTCAGAGTTACTTGCTGCTGACATTTTGCCACTGTTTACATCCTAGATAATATAAATGGCCTGCCTAAGTATATTTGAAGTAATTTAAGTACTATTTACATCGAAACACCTGTAATTACTCCAAGATGCTTGTATCTCGGCCTTCTGGCACACTAAGGTTGTTGGTGGCAAGTTCCACAAGGAAGGGAAGATAAGTTAGGCACCATCAAACAGAGGACACATTGCCAGAAAAAAATGGATCAAAAAACAGAGTGAAAAATGAACTGAAAAACAGGATTTCACAAAAAACAGCCTTGAGAGCACTTTTTTGAGAATTCTCATTTTTCTTATCATTTTTGACCTCTTTTTGACTTTGTTTTTCAGGGAAAAACAAAATGAAAAACAAAATGAAAAACAAAATGAAAAACAGCCAAAAAACACTACTGTGAACTACCCTATTGCAGGGTGTGCCAACAACGACACACAATACACTCAGGCACATGATGATGTGTCACTACTTTTGACACTCCAGTGTATCTGCTGAATAGGTGCTGTTAGGGTTAGGAGTTAGGGTTAGAGTTAGTGTATATATGTCTTTTTGCACAGTAGCGTGCTCTGAGGTCTCCCTGCATGGTAGCATGTTCTTGGTAAGGTTAGGAGGTTAATGGTTAGGGTCAGGGCTATTTATTCTCCATGCATGGGAGCATGCTCTCAGTTAGAATAAAAGGTTAGGTTAGCGGTTAGGGGATTCAAACTCTGCTCAATTCCCCATTCAGGGAGTGTTTTGCTATTGGTATATCCTCAGGCTCCTAAAAGCAGCCACTTGTATTGCTCAATGAGCCTCTACCATACTACAGTCAGACCTGTCATAACCCATAACCCAGAAAACCCATAACCTCTTATATCCCATAGCTCCGGCTGTCCACCAACTTGGTGGGTGGGGAAATGCATACCATAACCCACAGGTCAGCCATAACCCATAACCCATAGGCCTCTGGTGGCAAAACCCATAGGTTTTGGACCCTAGTTTAGGGTTACACTTACCAAATATGGTCATGAATTTAGTATTTTTTTCACTTTTTTCCGCCTGATGCCATGCAAAATACCATAGTCCCAATGTTATTGGCCTATCATGACCAAATGCTCCCAAATTAACCCACAATGCCTCCCCAGCTCAACCTTTGTTCAAATATGAAGCCAACACTTCTGAAGATAAATGCATCAATAATGACCCAGATAACTGATTATTTGCCTTCCACCTATTGTAATGTCCAGTCAAGTGGATCTATTGTAATGGAGAAAATAAGATTTTCTCAAAAATTTCATGACTTTCATGAGCACTTATTTTTTTCCCACCTCCATAAACCCATAACCCCTGAAAACCCATAGCCTGGGCTGTCCACCAAGGGGTATGGGTTATAAGAGGTCTGACTGTATTAGCAATATGACAAATCTTATGATGTGATCATTGATGGAACTGAACAAATAAACAAAACTAAGGACTCGAACTCACAATAGAGAGGCTGCCAGAAAGGTTTGTTGGGGAGCTCAGAGATCATTGATTAACCCTAACATTGGGTCCCAAATCTGTACCATGTGATGAAGGAACAGGCATGTCACATTTCGGTCACCAACACTGTTTTGCCCCTGTCTGGAAAATCTACTGTGCATCTTCTTCAACTACACCTTGAGAATGGACTGTCCCAGAGATCTGCAACCTCAGGAAATGTCCCTGCTGGTATATCACATCGGCACATGCAATTTTGAGGTGGAAAAGGCCCATAACAAGCACCATGAATTGTACACAACCCCAGGGTGTTGATTCCTCTGCCTGGGTTGTTCGCAAACTGTGCAGATGTTGGATAGTGAGGAGGTCTCCAGATATGGGGGTTACTTGGTTCTGAGGGTCTTGTGTACATTGTAGATTTTCCATTGAGTATTTTTGTAACAACAAGGAGCTTTTATAGGCTGTACATAATTTTGAATTTGACACGACATCAGTTCGATGTACATGTTAAGGACTGGGTATGTTACTGTGGTCTACTGCACACCTTTCAGCCTACATGTTCCATAGTTGCAAGTCCAAACTGGCCTGTATGAGGATCTTGTCATGCAGGCCCAGAAAGGTCTTGGGGTTGGGACCCAATGTTAGGGTTAATCAATGATCTCTGAGCTCCCTGTCAAACCTTTCTGGCAGCCTCTCTATTGCGAGTTCAAGTCCTTAGTTTTGTTTATTTGTTCACTCCCATCAATGATCACTAGTGCTTGGAAGTCCAGTCCAGTCTGGTCTTTCATCAAAATTTGACAAGACCAGGACCAAGATGGTCCTCACAGGTTGAAGAACCTTGAAAAACTGGACCAAACCGACATCAACCAGTTCAGTGTGGTTTTCATCAGTTTTCTACAGTTGAAAGACTGGTCTCAACCAGTCTCAGTCTCAACTGGTTGAGGACTGGTTGAGGACCAGTCTCAGAGATCCTAACATAAGGAAAACATGTATCTAATTGACTAAATATACAGTGTTGAGGCTAGTAGTACACAAGGGTGAATGAGGGGGGGGCAGGGGGAGGGGGGGAGCACTCACACATCCATGTTGTTGTCCATCATCGCCTGTCTCATTCTTCACATTGTCCTCGGTTCATCAATCATTGTTGTGGTTATCTGTCGTCACTGCCACATCATCCACCTGTCTCCATCATTGTTGTGTGGCCATCATCAGGTGTTGTCGTCAATGCCAAGGGTGGCAGAGGGTGAGGGGGTGACATGGCAGTGGGTGTTATGATGACCACTGGGCATTGTGGCTGTTAGACAGGAGAAAGAGGGTGGTAGGGCATTACTCACCTGCCCTGTCATTGCTGTCTGGACGATGTGGCACATCCCAAGGGGATCATTGAGGTCTTCTCCATGTGCCATCAACCAAGCAGGTGCTCGTTGTTGCCATTGTGGTTGGTGTGTGTGTGTGTGCTGATCCAGCACATGAGGTGGCAGTCAATGTGTGTCATTTAGCCCATGGTGGGTGCTCACGATGCAAGGTAGTAGACACGAAGGCTGGTGGGTGATGGGGATGGTGGTGGAAGGAAAGTGATGTTTGTATTTGGTTCTGAGTTGTTTGTGTTTGATTATGAGTTGTGTTTGTGTTTGCTAGTTCCATAAAGACTGGTTAAGACTGGTTAGACCAGTCTTTTGTCGGTCTTGAAATTTCCGAAATTGTGTGAGACTGAAGACCAGACCACGGTTGCGGTCTTTGACAGTCCTGGGAATTTCCAGTCCAGTCTCAGTCTTTTTTCAGTCTTGAGACTGGACTTCCAAGTACTAATGATCACATCATAAGATTTGTCATACTGCTAATAGTATGTAGAGGCTCATCAAGCGATATGAGTGGCTGCTTTTAGGAGCCTGGTATATCCTCACCCTATTGTCACCTTGTTTGGGGTGAAGGATGGATCAAAAACAATCTCAACATGAATTCTTCATATACATGTAGTCAGGACTTTAGTCTTTCAGGAATTTCTCTCCACATCACATGTATACTTATCTTGGTTTTAATCATGGAATGTATAAAACTTGGACAATATATCTAATGATGTTTCTAGGTGCAAGTAAACTCAAAAAAACACTCAGAATGCATTGCAGTGCTAACTTGTCACAATACATGAAACAGAAACTCAGAATTATCATATTTGCAATTGCTCTGCTGGAAAGAAAACCCAAGGGGGTCTTGGGATTTGAATGCTGGACCAGGGGTCCAGGGGGGGAGGTGGTTCCCAAGGGCTTAAAAAATTTTACTAAAGTTAGATTAAAGTTCTATTTTTGATGCCCTGTATAGCAACACAGTGTGGAAGTGCATCATGGACTACTCATGACGCCTTCATAAATTCCACAGAGTCTTTTTATTTTTTTAGGAATCCAGTATACAAGTTCGAAGTCAAAAACAAAATTATCATTATCAAATGAATTATCATGTCATGCTATTCTTCGAAGGATTTGGGCTTGGAAAATATGTATTTGATTCATATGCTTTTTTATTATTATTTTTACATTTCTTTGGGTTCTCTTTTTTTTATTTACAACAGACCCCTCCCCGATCAAAGCTTCCCCGGAAGGTCAGACAGTAGGGTTGAGCGATCAAAGTCTGGGGTGTCTGCACTGAAGGCAGCAGTGACGCATGGAAATAGATGCCTCAGACTTTTGAATGAACCTGAGTCATCCCTGACCTGAAGGAGTTGTAAAGAGAGAGTGTGGGTGAAGTCAATTGCGAATTTCTTTGTTTGTGTCTTCAAATTTTCGAGTTTTTCTATTTTTAGTGTTTATTTCTTTTGGTCAGGCAGCACGCAAGAACGTGTGATGCCTTGTGATTACTGTAAACTATAAAAGGTGTCCTCCCACCTCTCGAATGGAGTATCTTCTTTCCCCTCCCTTTTTCGTATCCGACATCCTCAAGAATTTCAAGTCTTTTAAGTCTTTTTAAGCACGACACTTCACCCCTCCTCAAGTCCCTCAGCACAGCAGTCAGCTGCTCATTTTAAGACCCTCAAGATGAACAACAATGCATATAGATGATCCGCATGACGCTTATAGTAGCAAGATGCACGCTTTTTACCCCAGGTGTTTATTCTTCGTGTTCTCGCATGCTGTCTACATTAAGTATAACCCCATCATTCTTTTGTCCATTTTCACTTGCATCCTTTCTTCCCCTCTTGTTCTTCATAGACGACCGGTTTCTGTTTCCCTATCTTAGAACCTTTGTTCTTCCACAACAGATGTTCAGCTTCATTCGAAGACCTTAGTGCACTGTACTGGGCAAAAAAATGGAATCTATTCATCATTCTGTGTCACTGTCCAACATTATAGCTCAGTATCTCAATGGCAAAGACAAAGGTATGGAGGTCTACTGATAAAAGTTGGAGCTCATGGACTAAATGACCTTTTGAAGGATAAGATCAAATACAATGTAACAATGACTGCATGCTGCCCTGAGTGTGGCAAAGACTTTAATGTAGGGACTGCAGGGCCAGCTGGCCTCAGTCAACATACAGGCAAAAGTAAATGTAGAAAGAAGGAAGAAACAGCAGAAAGAAGGCGGGACAGACAAGAAGAGACACACAGACACAGAAATGAGATGAGACACATATGATGAAGAACAACACACCTGTCCAACGTTCCACACATTGATGGCAAATGTCAGTCACTTATTCAGGAATGTGTGTCAAATCTTATCCACGTGATACCATACTATTTCGATAAATTCAGCCACAATATTCCCTTTTTGGATTGTCAGAAAATCAAATGTGATGTGTGACAGCCGAATTAGCCATTACTTATGTACTAGTTCCACTGTACATACACTTTGCAAAAGTTCTGTGGTTAAGTCGAAATCTGCCTTTCCGTGCTGAAGTAAAATTTGGGATTATAAATTTTATTCCTTAAACTACTATACATCAAGTTATATATAAATTCTAAGGGAGGGAGCAACATCGCAGCTCCTCTTCGAGACCCCAGAATGTACCCACCAAGAATCCTCACCGTCAACGGCCAAGTTTGGGTGCATCTGGGTGTCAACATGTGGTCTAGGTGGCCATGGTCGAGTGGGACGTAGTGGTGCCCTCGTCGCAGAGGGCACTGGCATTTTCGCTGCCATTTGGGGCTGGTTAGTGGGGAGGCACGGGGTACGCACCTGGCTGCACAGTGGGTGCTGTATCTCCTGTTGTTTGCCAAGTGGCGCTGGGTCCTCGTCGATGGGCCTTGGTGCTGGATTCCATCTGTTGGGGCATTTTCGTGGGCCGATTCCGTTGGTGTGGGTGGTTTATCCTGGGTGCTGGGTTGATCTGAGGGTTGCATTTGCGAGGGGGGGGGGGTTGACGTGGTTTGAAGCAAGGTGTGCATGGTTGGGTCAACACAGCCAATGTGGCGCGAGGTGGGAAGAGCACCCTGGTGGGTGTTCACCAGGGCCAGTGGTGAGGCACGAGGTGATGGTGGTGGGTTGTTAGCAAACAAGGGGCTGAACAGTGGGAACTCACCTGAAGGGGCCTGTAACTGTTCTATTGGTCCTTGTCGGCTATAGCGAGGGTGCAAGGTGGGCAGGAAGAGAGCATGGGGGGTGGTGGGGCACATGCAGGCAGATGGCGGTGGTGGTAGTGATGAGAAAGCAGTCATGACAGGTGACATGGGATCATCACGCTCATAACCTGTGGCGGAGTTTCGAATTTATGCGCGGCACACCCAAAAATGCAAATGACACATTTTTACCTGGTGTGTCGCTTCTCATCTGATGTGTCGTGCTCCTCATCTGTGTGTGTGTGCCTCCTCTTGTACATCCTCGAAAGAAGGCAAGACACAAACATTGTTTTCCATCTTGTTGGGGAGGATGTGCTTGCTGAACTCGTGACATGGCAGAACTGTTCATCTGCATCTGTGGGTCTCAAATTGAGGATCAGGAATGGGTTATTGGTTCAAACACTGCCTTATGATGTGGATATGAAGGCTGTGAAATGTCATGGGTAACTAACTAGATCTGTTAACTTCTGCACTTTCTCAAGTACTACATAATAGGGGTGTTCACAGTTCTCATTTTTGATCCATTTTTGATCTCATTTTTGATTTCATTTTTCTGAAAAATGGGCTGAAAAATTGAGCCAGAAATGAGGTGAAAAATGACCGAAAAACATCCATTTTTCAAAAATGGACATCGTGTCTGTTTTTGACACATTTCCATTTTTCATCCATTTTTTGTCTTCAGTTTTTCAAGTTGCCGAAGAGTGTTTCGGCATTGTCCGTCCTTTTTGTTGTTGCCCCATATGGCAATCATCTCATTTTGTTCACCATCCACATGATAGAACAAGCAAAAAAATTAAGATA
>Ga0307507_10008010_pt1 | contig 14896 bp, 14 predicted proteins | sample 7_EM_MG_FD_207223 | JGI IMG/M metagenome (GOLD analysis project Ga0307507, IMG submission 207223) | Populus trichocarpa ectomycorrhiza microbial communities from riparian zone in the Pacific Northwest, United States - 7_EM | ecosystem: Host-associated > Plants > Roots > Unclassified | place... | reverse complement strand
GTGGGACCGATGCAAGAGGGGGAAGGGAGCTAATGTCACAAACGGTGACTAAGCAAGGCAGACTCTCACATGACTAATAGTTATTAGTCATCGGTTTATTATCTTTCACTCGATGAGATCAGTTGACTCATAGGTTTTCACATGACGACGCAATAGTGTGTCATTGGTTTATTGTTATTGATTGATGTTTGACATGACGCACGATGGTGGTCATGTGGTTTATGTATTTTACACATGACTCATAGTTATGAGTCATGGGTTTCGCACATGTGACCCCATTAGGGCACATGACTTGTTTTTATGTGTTTTGATTGGTTGCGAGATAGGGCGCAGCTGACTCGGACAAGTCAGCTGATGGATTTCACACAATGACTCACTATGAGTCATGAGTCGCGTGACGCGAGGGTATGAGTCACGCAGGGTTAGGGTTGAGGGAAGAACCCCTATATAAGGGCACCCTCGGGGCAGAGGATTTGGGTTCTCCACGCAACCATCTAAGTTCTTTCATGCTATTTACTTTCAATACGAATATCCTTATCTACCACGCTTTCAGGAAAACAAGACACGACTGTCTTATAAGAGCCTAGCGATCGACATTGCTAGATAGGAGTCAACGGACTTAGCTATCGCAACAGCTATTGGGCTAAGAGAAGTGATCGTTAGGAGGCTATCGGTTACTTGCTGCAAGTATCACCCGAGGAGGAGAGGATTGTAACAAGTATTCTTTCGTGGTTCTGTAGCTCTCGTTGATGTTGGCCTTTCTCGTCCAGGAGCTCTCGTCCTAACTGTTCGTCCCGGCCCATTGCCGCTGCTCCTTCCGCTTGTATGGTTTGGTGGAGGTGTGCTGTCACCTGTTCGTGTCGGGTTTGACGGTTATCTTGTCCGTCTATCCTTCCACCGACCCTTTTGAGCGCGTCTTGCAGGCCTTTTGTTCCTGCTTCCACCTGTACCATACTGGTGTCTATTTGTTCCAGCTCCGTTCCTACATATTTGGCGCTCGTCATTATTTGTCTTTTGACATTGGGCAGTTCCCATACCAAGTGTTGGATTTGGGGTGCAACGGACTGGAACGCTAAGTGTTCTTAGTCGATGCTTTGGGCTAGATTGTCCTCGTACGGGTGTAGACCTCACATGATGCGTTCAAGTCGTCTGGTCATCTCAGGAGACAATGGTGGTTCCACTGATGCCTGAGACTGTTGGGACTGGGACCTTCTCATCAGGGCTGGATGGCAGAGCCTGGGTGGCAGAGCGGGAGATATTCTAGTATCGGTAGATCTAGTGATCCTTGTGTCTTGCGATGTGACCGTTGGACCTTGGGACTGAGTGACTTCATCTGTCTCCCGGGGATCTGGTCCTGCTCCCTCGTCCGTAGACCTCGACATTTTTGAACTACGAAAGTGTTTCTTATCCTTATAGTGATAAAATGTGTTTGACTGAGTTCCGATTCGTTTTTGGGATCAATATGGCTCGTGTGTCTAGGTAACGTAGAAAATAACAATATACTATTATAAGAGTAGTAATATTCTAAGAACCAGCGAATATATTAGGCCCAATCGTGGGTAAATCGGAGAATACGTCTAGGGAGAAAAAAGTCCAGATAGAATTGTAAGGTTGGCAGAACAATAAAATTGTTTAACGTGTATATATTGTTTAGGTCTCTTCTCCGTTTCTTGATAGATGATAGCAGCTACGCAGACACTGCGATATTTATATTCCGCGTCTGGGTGTCCGCGGGCTAGATAATCTCTTCCTATAGATAAGTATCTTTCTTGCACCTAACTCGACTTCTTTGTAGTGGCAGCCCGACTTGACCCTGAACATCTGTTATCTTTCTACTCTCGTTTGCGCAACTTATTGCCACATATGCCTCTCTCATGGGTAGGGTGTAGTGCCCGTCCAGCTAGATTGCTATACGAACATGTCTCCGCTGGTAAATAGATTTAGGAATAATCTCGATGTGTTCGCATGTCAGACAATTAGTCGCTGGGATAGCAGATGGCCAATCCTCATATTTTTGGCTCCGTTTTGACATGGTCTGCAGGAAGCATTCACTAGTCTTATCCGGCATTACACGCCGCTTTCCCATTGATGGAACCACTGGTTCCTACTATAGTTATCGGTCTCATCCCTATAATCCCTTTGGGAGTTCCCCGATTCCCTTTGGGAGCATAGTGCATTCCTAATGGTTACTGGGTGTCTTTCCAGATCGAGGAAGCCTAACTAAGGTAGAAACGTCCTGTTAGTTTGTATTCACATTTCGATAACCAATCTTGTAGTGGTTGTAACTCTGTGTAATGTCGTCCGATCGGGATGCTTTCACTTGCATCAGGTGCTCAGAGGTCTCCTCTCATATATGCTGCGAACAGGAACGGGTCGGACAGACGGCCGCTACGTATACGGTGTCGCAAGTAGGGTCTTCTTTACACACGTCTTTGGTGCGGGGACGCAACTTCCCTGGCCGCGTATGGTGACCTACTGTCCCAACGTCGGGGCTGGAGGGGGGTGTTGCTAAGCCTTTTGTAGAGGTTTGTACGTGAAGGTAGGGTAACTTGCCCCCCTTATCCTTCTTGGAGCTCTTTGTCTAATAGCGGGCCGTTTTTCAGTCGAATGTCTCTGCCTCAGCTTTCCCTTTTCCTTTTTCGACAGGGTTTTTTGCATTGGGGTGCCTCGTATCTCCAGATCCTGCTGGTGTACTGCCGGGAGTAGTAGTATGCAGGGTCACACGGGGATTAGCTAAACCTGGAGCCACGCTTGTAGGGGACGTTGGAGGAGCAGCGGGGGGAGTCACTCCTGGTGGAAGAGACTCGTGCGTGGGCGTTGGCAAGTCACGTGGTGAGTATCGCGATCTACGGAAGGTTCACGTTGGGCCGCAGGTCTGCCCACGATGCCATCATCCCCATGACTTGAATAACGACTCCCTCTCATGTTGGGAGCTAGAGTCGCTGACCTAGCCTCAGGCGCTACAGTCTCTGGACTCGGTTCCGGTACCAGCCTCGCGGGATTTCTTAGGCGCTGGGCCATGAAGAGAATTGCTTGCAGGAAAGCCCTCATCGATCAGAGTATGCCTTGTTCAGAAGACGCTTGGCCTGAGGGCCAAGAGCCTGAGGGCCCCGAGCCTCAATCCCGATGCTGCGAATCCTGTGTACCTCAGCCAGGTTGATCACAAATCGGAGAATAATAGCTCTCTGCCAGTGGACGTGTTAGGCACTGAGCTCCCAGATGGATAAGGAGGTCAACTTGCTCTTGCTCCGCCCACGACCCTCTAAAAAACACTCAGCAACACCTCCCCTCCAGCCCCGACGTTGGGACAATAGGTCACCATTGGTCGTCTGGGAAGTTCTGTCCTCTTACCACAGACCTGAGTAAAGAAGACCCTACTTGCAACACCTTATTCGTAGCGGCCGTCCGTCCGCCTGGGTCCTGTTCACAGGTTATATGAGCAGAGAGCTCAGAGCACCTGATGCTGGTGAAAGCATCTCGATCGGACAACATAGAACAGAGTTACAATGACTACAAGATTGAGTATTGAAAAGTGGATACAAACTCACGAGACGTATCTACCCTAGTTAGGCTTCCTTGGTCTGGAAAGACGCCCAGTAACCAGTAGAAATGCACTATGCTCGGAAAGGGAGTCGGGGAACTCCCAAAGGCATTGTTGGCAAGCGACCAAAAACTCCAGTCGTAACCATTGGTCCGATCGATATGAAAGAGTCGTGTAATGCCGGTTAAAACAATGGAATGCCTCCTGCAGACCACGTCAAGAGGGAGCCAACACTATGAAGACTTGCCATCTTCTATCCCAGCGAATAATTGGCTAACATGTGAAGACATGGAGATTATTCGTAAATCTATTTAGCAACGGATACATGTTCGTATAGCCATCTAGGTGGATGGGCACTACACCCTCCCCATGCGAGAGGCATACGTGGCAATAAGTTGCACAAACGACAGTAGAAAGATAAGGCATGTTCAGGGTCAAGTCAGGCTCGCACTTCAATGAAGTCGAGAAAGAAAGATACTTAGTTATAGGAAGAGATTATGTAGCTACCGAACACCCAGACGCGGAATATGACTATCGCGGTGTCTTCGTAGCTGCTATCCATCCTCAAGCAAAGGAGAAGAGACCTTAACAATATATATACATTAAACAAATATTGATCGTTTTACGTACTTTATAATTCTACTTTGACCTTCATCGCCCTAAAAGTATTCTCCCTAGTACCAACCAACGGGCCTAGTATAATCCCTCATCCTTGAAATATGACTACCCCCATAACAGTATATTGTTATCTGTACATTACCGAGACATACCAGGGATATCGATCACGACTACGCATACCAATCTTATCAACTCATTTTATCACTAAAACGATAAGAAATACTTTTCTACTTCCAAAATGCCGAGGGGTAATCCTGAAATAGGAGGATTAGATCCCATGGAGACAGATGAACTCTCCTGGTCCCCAGTTTCAACCCTAAGATCACAAGATACAAGGATCGCGAGATCCACCGACACTAAATATTCTCCATCTGTACCACCAGGCCATTTCCATCACGGCGCTATGAGACGAACCCACTCCCAACGATCTCAAACCCTGGAACCAACCACATTAACTCCCGAAATGTTGAGAAGACTTGACCGGATCAACTGAAGTTTACACCTGTACCCGGACGATCTAGCCCAAAGCCGTGACACGGAACATCTAGCATTCCAATCTCTTCCCACCCCAATCCAACATTTGGTACGGGAACTGCCCAAAGTCGAAAGAGAAATAATGACAGGTGCACGATATATAGGAACGGAGGTAGAACAAATCATTACCCGCCCTGTACCGGTAGAAGCCACAACAAAGGGGTTGCACAAGGCTCTCAGGAGGGTTAGTTGAAGGATGGATGGACAAGACAATCGTCAGACCCAACACGAGCAAGTCATGTCACACCTTCACCAAACCAGAGAAGCGGAAGCAGCGGCCGCAATGGGTAGAGATGAGCACTTAGGACAGGAACTCCTAGACACAAAAGCCCAACATCAATGCGAGCCACAGAACCAGGAAAGGATAGTAAACGCCGGGATGGCTGAATTAGAGGCAAATTAAGAAGCCAGAGAAAGACAGGAAAGCCACATAGCCGAGTTGACAGAAGCAGTCACTTCCTTGATGGGCCAATTGAAAGGCAAACCTTCAAACCCGACTCCGGAACAAAGTATCGGCGCACAGGAGGAGGTGGAGGAGGACCACCCCCGACAATGCACGGGACTGCCGGAGGAACCCGTAATCCTGGAGATGGTGATGGGGAATGCAGTCGCGACGAGGGACGCGGATAGCGGAACGACAAACCCGCCAAACGAAACAAGAAACCTGCAGAAAAGGAGACAACTGATCAGGAAAAATACGGAGAAGCTGCAGAGGACGCAATACGTTTCTCCAGAGCCTTAGGGAAAGCTATAGGAGAAACCACCAAACCTCCAGCTCAACCCCCGTCAGGATACCAACATGCCAAACACCAAGATATCCGGTTCTGGCTAACTAGCTTCAAGGATTTTTTGGATTGAAAGCCATACCAGTGGCAGGACAAGGCTGACCGTATCAAATACGCAGTGTCCAAACTAAAAGAATCACAGGCAGCATCCTTCGCTATGACCTACCGGAATCCAATGACCGGCGAATTAGGCCCTACATGACAGGAAGGGTGCAAATTGGGGACCTCTTTGCTGAAGAAGCTGTACGACGTTTCGATCCCACTCAGGAAGAAGGAAAAGCCTTACGAGAAATGATGAAAGTCCGATCTAAGAATAACATTAACCAATTTCTATTGGAATTCGAGAATTGGAATGTTAAAGCAAAGGTCACTGGAATCGCGTTCCGAAAATTGATTAGAGACCAAATACCGGATGAAGGGGTACGACGCATGTCAATGCATCAAGAATATGCCGACGACAGAGATTGGATAGATGCTCTGCGACAACTGGTCCACGATGAAGAAGATTTCCAGGAAGGAAAAAGGCTTCAAGACAATAATTTCTCAGGGTCCAACTCAAGTGGGAAAAGGAAACGTGCCGAGCCAACAACGGCAAAGACAACCAAAAAACTTAATTATACCGCTAAGGAGGAAAGGGTATACCGGCGAAGAAAAAGGTGGAGAAGGTGGAGAAAGGAAAGGCGGCGCCCTGGCAGAAAATTATGCATCGAGTTTGGGCTAACGCACATACCGGTATCGACCAGAAAGTAGTCGACGAATGAAAAGCCAAGGGGGAATGCACTAGATGTATCCTAACAAACCACTGATAGAAGCACTATCAGAAAGAAATTGGAGTGAGCCCCATCCAAGAGAAATCGTCCAAGTTACCGGGAGGAAGAACGAATCACCCAAAGCCTATAGAGCCAAGGGTAGCCGCCGTGCCTGAGGATACCCGTGGAGAAACCTCGCGACAAGCGAGCCAAAGGTCACTAGTGTGGACCTTTATAGAAGATGAGGAGCTATAACCCTCACTGGCACCACTGGAGACGGCATGTGGGTTTTCCGGCCATCGAACCGGGAATCGAAGTAATCTCAAGTGAACTCTTCAGCTCATACCCTTTGACTGCATCGATCCCAAAAGTGTGATAAGTTCCTACTGGGTCACTGGTGCCACCTGGGTGTTGTACGGTAAAGAGGTTCAAAAGTCTATATCCCAGATAACATCGAGACAGCAGCTAAGGAACCGAGCTTGAGCAACACCACCCAAAAATGGCTCCACTTGTTTAGGGGACCCCTAAGACTAACCACGGTTTGTAGAAAACCTAAGAGGACACAAAGACAGCAAGAAAAGAGCCCAGTACGGAACTCAAGCCAAGCTGATGAGTGAGAAACTGGCATCAGACGAAGGTGACACCAGTGTAATCGTCGCCAGAGGCAGGTCTTAAAGTACACAATCGAAAACTATTAAAAGAACAGAGTCTCACAAGGAAAGATAACCCACGAGTGCTCTGGGTTGCACTATACGATATCAAGACACCACACTTGGTTGTCATGTCGCAAGAAGCGCCCGACCTCAAGATTTCTCTCATCGTAGTTGGCCACATTCATTGCACACTCAGAACCGCTACCCGCCTCAGGAAGAAACTTTAACTCGGGCTGATGGAAATAGGCGATAGCTAGGGTGGATTTGTCGTAACTTCCGACAAGTGTGGATAAGTCGGTCAGAACAGAAGGCCCATCCGAGCTGCAAAACACGAGTCATCAGATGAACTACCCCTTGTATATGGAAATCCCTCGTCTTTGAACAAAGACGGCTAGTAGTGGGATGCCCGATATACAAACAAACAGAATTTAACCATTTACGGAAAATCGTACCATAAAATATACCAACTATCATCAATATATTTTATTTTTTCAACAATATTTGGTGAAAGGAAAAAGCAGTTTGTCTAAGGAGGCTTGATGATCCCAAACTGGGCAGGCGGGGTAACAAACCCAAAAAGAAGTTACAACAATCAAAAGAGTGTATGACACACGACCCCTACGGCCCAAGTGAACAAGACGTAAACAAGTTCACAGTACTACGAATGTCCTGAAGGAAAAGTCACTCTAGTGATATTGAACAAATGACATTTGATTAAAGTCTTAATAGACTCTTGCATGAACATTTTTCTCCTATATGAAAACACCACACGTACCCTCAAAGTCCCTTACGAAATGAGAGAGAATCTGCTTAAAAAAACAGCATTCAATTGTGAAGGTTCCTCCACAGGAGGAAAATACTATTCATATCTGATTCAACTACAAATCGGCACCAATGGCCATACGACTATGGTATCCTACGAGATTGCGGAAGCAGGCAAATATGATATGATCATAGCGTTCGGGTCGTAGCACCACGAACATCCTATAAAAAATATCGAAACTCCTGAGAAATGCTATTTTGAACACGCCAAATGTATAGAACATGTCCGGGATGATGGCGTCGCTGACATATTTAAATGGGATGAGACAGTGGCCTTCGATGAAGATGCCAGAATGATAGGAAGGATCGACTTAACCAGACTGGAGGAAGTACAACTAGAAGGATTACCAAAGCCGTAATGGCAGTAGAAGGAACTGTTTGAGAATGAAAAAGCAGGAATGTTGGCTCCCAGGCCGACTTTCGTCCATGCGATTGAGCTCGAAGATGGAGCCACTCCGTCCTTGGAACCTATATACCCAATGTCGGCATACCAGTTGGAAGAATTAAACAAATATCTTCTCAAAATGTTAGCTGAAGGAACAATAGTCCTCAGGAAATCTCCAGCGGTCGAATGAATCCTTTTTGTCCCCAAGCCTGATACAAGAGTACGATTGTGTGTAGACTACCGTCAACTAAATAAGTTAACCATACTCAACAAATACCCTTTACCGCTCATGACCGAACTAAGGGAGAGAGTAGCTGGTGCGACCATCTTTACCAAGCTAGACTTAAAAGATGGTTACCATTTGATTCGAATCAAAAAAAGTAGATGAATCAAAAACCGCTTTTCGCACCGGATATGGGCATTACGAATCCAAAGTGAGGCCATTTGGTCTGGGCAATGCACCCGCAACCTTCCAAGCCATGATGAACACTATCCGGCAAGAATTACTGGATCACGGAGTTGTTGTATATTCGGATGATATCCTAATCTACTCAAAGACGATGGAAGAACACGAGGCTCTAGTCAAACAAGTACTAGCCAGGCTAGAACGACATGACCTCGTAGTATCCTTGATAAATTCCGTGTTCGATGTTGATACGGGCGAATTCCTAGGAAAAATCGTGGGAAAAAATGGAGTCACGTGGAGCGAAAAGAAAGTTGAGAATATCCTCAATTGGAGAGCCCCACGATTGGTAAAGGACGTACAAATCTTCCTTGGTTTTGCAAATTTCTAATGAGGATTCATAGAAAACTTCTCAAAAATTTGGAAAACAATTACCAGCACGTTGAAAATCAAAGGGGGAACACATTTATGGTTTTTGGGAGATAAACAGAACAAGGCCTTTGAGGAACTTAAGCGGAGATTTCCTTCGGCCCCTATCTTGTCATATGGCTACCCGGACCGAAAAACCGTAATCAAAAGAGACGCCAGCGACTTTGTCCTAGGCTGCATCCTTTCTTAGTACCTAGGGAAACGGTTCCACCCAGTTGCGTTCCCCTCTCGAAAGCTAAAAGATGCCGAACGAAATTATCAAATTCATAATGAGGAGCTTCTGGCGATGTTGGAGGCATTCCGCGAATGGAAACACTACCTGTTGGGAGCAGGTGACCCGGTAACCGTATACACCGACCACCAGGATGTGCAATACTTCCTCACGACGAATGTCTGGAATCCCAGACAGATCCAATGGGCCCAATGGCTAGCCAAATTTAATTTTAAAATTTTATATCCCCCTGGAAGCAGAGGGGGAAAATCTGACACATTAAGCAGGCCGCTGGAGTACTGCCTAGAGGAGGGAGCTACCCATCGCGAACAGAAAATTTTGAAACCGGAACATATTGAAGTCTCACCTAGCAACAAAAAGGACCGAATCCAGGTCAGCCTGGTGGAAGGAAAAAAGCGAACAACCCACCGGCTCAGATTAACAAGACTGCATCGTAATGCGATGATCCCGACAAAATGCTCCTGGATGGCAGTAGGACATGACATTTATGCCTTAAAGGATGGCACTATACCAGCCTAAGGACAGATGTTAGTCGATACCGGAATTGCAACATTGTTACCAAGAGGAACGTCTTGTAGATTGGCAGCAAGAAGGGGCATGGCAAGCAAACAGGGGATAGCCGTGGGCCACGGAGTAATTGATGTGGATTATACCAGTGAAATAAAAGTAGTACTAAGGAACCAGGGGAACACTAGTTACGAATTCAAGGCAGGCCAGTGTATCGCACAACTAATCATGGAAAAAATACCCACACACGATGCCATGGAAATCGAGAATCTGGATGACACGGAACGGGGAACGCGGGGATTCGGCTCTAGGGACATCGGTCTCAAACGACTAATTCTGTGTGAAGAACACAATGTAAAACTGTGTTTCCTAAATCCAGACTCACAAGACATCTCATACTTTGACGAAGAAGATATCCACAGACACGCTAGCCTACAAGACGAGATAACGATGCTGTCCAGTGTCATGATCGCAGCAATACAAATTCAGACCATAGACGACTCATTCCTGGATAGAATAAGAACAGCAGGAAAAGAGGATAACAGCTGGACGGCATGAAAAGAAGAGCTGTGGCACTTAAAGGAAAAACGGGGAACACTACCAAAGCACTGGGAGCTGGAAGATGGATTGCTCTATTACAAGAATTGACTGTTCATTCCGTCAAAGGAAGAAGTCTTCACGGCAATAGCGATAGGATATCACAAGTCTAAGGTAGCTGGACATTTCGGACAAGAAAATACAATGGAATTAGTCATGAGAGACTTCCACTAGGAAAAACTCACTGAATGGATCAACAATTATGTCTGGTCTTGCGCGGAATGTCTACATAACAAATCACCACGATACTCAAAGTATCGATTACTCCTACCACTGGAAGTACCCTAGGCAGCATGGACCTCTATATCAGTGGATTTCATTACCCAGTTACCCAAGTCGGAAGGGCAAAACCAGATCGTTGTAGTAGTGGATCGTTATACAAAAATTGCACATTTTATCAGCTTAGCAACAAATGCGACCGCAAAGTATGTTGCGGATACCTTCCTTAAAGAAGTCTCGAAACTTGACGGACTCTGCTCCGAAATAGTGTCAGACATTGACGCAAAGTTTGCTGCTGAATTTTGGGAATCGTTGTGCAAAGCATTAGGAATTAAAAGGCCAATGTTGACGGCATATCACCCACAAACGGACAGACAAACCAAAAGAACCAACCAAGTGCTGGAAGGTTACCTTCCAAACTACGTCAACTATGACAAAGACGACTGGGATCAGCTACTACCGTTAGCTGAATACGCTTACAATTATTCCAAGCAAGTGCACATAAACTAACCCCCTTTTTCGCCAACTACGAGTTCCATCCACAGACGGAATGGATGTAGGAAAGAGAGGCTCAAAACCCAGGGGCCACAATGTATACACACTAGATGAAAACAGTGCAGGAGAATGCGAGGACAACTCTCAAGCAAACACGAGAGGCCATGAAGAAATACTACGACCGGCGAGAGACATCCCTGCCCGACATCGAGATAGGTGACTTGGTAATATTAAACGCAAAAAACATTGAAGCAAACGACCAACAAGATATTTCACCCCACAATTGTACAGCCCTTTTAAAGTCTTAGACAAAAATGCGAATAAGGCGTTGGAACTCGATATCCTGGCTTGCTGCAAAATCCACCTCGTATTTCACATCTCACTACTGAAACCCTATAAAGTCTCTGACCGACACAACCGAGAACAAGCCCCATGAGAACCAGAGGAGGTTGAAGGCGACCTGGAATGGGAGGTTGAAAGAATCCTCAAAAGTGATATAATCACCTACACGAGAAAGGTCAGAAGGGTAAACAAGAAGTTCAAGGAGCTCCGATACTTTGTAAAATGGGCCAGATGCTCAGAGGATGAAAACACCTGGGAACCACAGGAGGGGTTGGAAAACGCCAGAGAAGAGGTGGAAAAATTTCATAGGGAAAAGCCCGAAATGCCGGGGCCGAACTTGATTGAGTAGTATGAGAAAGGTTTTCCACAAGTGGACAAGTAAATGCTTCTGGTTTTTACCACTACCATAGGGAGCTCATAAAGAATTAGGAATGTAAAAGAGTAGGGCAAAAAGTAGTCGGAACGAAACTTAAGAGAAGCGAGCTCGTGTTAGGCACCCAGCTCCCGGATGGATAATAGGGTCAGGTTATCCTACCTCCGCGCACGAACCTCTAAAAAAGACTTAGCAACACCCCACTCTAGTCCCGACCTTGGAACAATAGGTCACCATACGTCGCCTGGGAAGTGCTTTCCTCTCACCAAAGACATGAGTAAAGAAGACCCTTCTTGTAACACTGTATATCGCGGCCTCTCAGAATAGTCTTGGACTTTTTTACCGGAGGTCACGTGTTCAACCCACCCACCCATCATAGTTATTATTACTATACTCAGATTGCTAATCAGTCTCCAGGCATCGGCATGAGCACTGCGACCGAGGGGTTTCTGCCAAATCTTATAGAAGATGTGAATCTCTATAAGTAGGAAGTCATACAGCGGAGTTTCAACTGTTGGATATCAAGTTATGGCCCTTCAAAGTTAAGTCGACCGACATTTGTAGTCTGATATGTAAGACGCAAGTATATGATTACCCTGCATGAGAAATGTTGATCACAATATGACCGGAAGGAACGACTGGAATGATGGCGAGCCATACTACATATACATACTAAGTTCATATCACTTGAAGATCGAGCACGAGTAATGGGACGCAATTCTCTTAGCTATGATTAAAGTCGAACTAGCTTGCCAATTGTCAAGGTCAAACGGTGTTCGCACATTCATGAGAGTTCGCTAAAGTACAAGACGTACCTAGGAACTATAGGTGCCTGAAGTACCCCAGAAAAGGGTATAAGTAGCGGGCAAGAGCCCGGGAAGTTAGAAGATCATCAAGCAACGGAGAAGAGACCTTAACAATATATAAACGTTAAACAAATATTTATCGTTTTACCAACATCAGAATTCTATTTTGACCTTGGTCTCACTAGACGTATTCTCTGAATTACCAACGACTGGCTTGGTATATTCGCTCATTCTTAGAATATTACTACCCCCATAACAGGGGGAAGGGGGGTGGTAGCGTCACCCTGTTAGACAAAAGAGCCATCAGAAGAGGGGAGAGGGGGTGGATGTTGACGTTGAATTCTCATGTTGTTGTGATTTCAATAGCGGGAGGTGAGAGGAGATCGTTTGTAACCCAAATCCTATGCCTTTTTTTTCTTTTTTTCTTTTTTTTATCATGTGTTCATTGTTTTTAGGTACAAGATGTTTCGTGCGGTGCTAGTTATGAAAAGAACAAAACCTCTAAATCGAAACAAATAACAAAAGAAACGTAAATTCCTAATCCTCCATGGTGAGTGAAAGTATTTTTGCGGCTTAAAACTCTTTGCCGACTCTGTCCAAATGGAAATACAAATATATGGACATTTAACGCAAAGCAAATTACCCGCGTTTTTCACAAGGAAAGGTACGTATAAGGAAGCACATCAGCAAAAATAATCCTTGGCGCCTGGTGCGCGCACTGCGTCTGGCGCACCTAGCGCAAATAACGTCAACCGCGAATCAGGACGCAACCACTTAAACTAACTATCACTGGGCGCAACTTGCGCAACACCATATCTTCAGGGCGTAAGCTGGCGCACCACCATATCTTCCGGGCGTCACCTGGTGCAACACCATATATTCTGGGCATCACCGGGGCACCATCATTTTTGCCAGGCACAGCCCGATACGCAACCTAATCTTCAGGATTTACTCTGGAAATAGGTCAAGGGTGCCCCCTGTGCTTTCCTACCTGGGTCACAATATATTTTACACTCATATAGTCCATTTAGATAGTCTTCTATTGAATTTCTAATTCTACTAAATACAGGCGGCACCTCAATCATGACTTCCCTAGGGCTCCGAGTCCTCGAGGTATTCCTCGGGGTATTCCTCCGGGTATCCCTCGCAGTCAGAGTGTTAACTTCATGGTTATTGACCGCGTAGGAATGGGCCTTATACCGGCGTGTAGCTGGCGCCATGCCCAACAACCTCCCGCAAACAGAATTGAAATCCGTCCTGCGGCTATGGAGGAATCTGCAATCGAGTAAAGTTCCGCCAGCTTAGTATCTCCACACAAGACGGTGACTTCATGGGTTTCCATGGGACAGTGACGTACTTTATACCGTTGCGTAGCTGGCGTCGAGCCCAACAACCTCCCGCCAACGAATCCGGAATCCGTCAAGTGGTTGTTGAGTAATCTGCAATCGAATAAAATTCCGCCAGCTTAGTATCTCCACAAAAAAAAGTGACTTAATGGGTTTTCATGGGATTTTTCTTTTTTTGTTTTTGTTTATCTCATATATTCTCTGTTAACGTACAGGAACTTGCATGCAGCGCTAGCTATGGCATAAACGAAACGTTAATTCCAAACAAACAACACAAAGGAAATAACCAAGCATCAATCTCCCAAGCGGACTGTACAAGCCCATAGCACCACACACGGTGACTTCTCAAAAAAGTAAGGAAAAATATAAAAGCCTATCTGCTAAAATATCAAAAGCAACGAAATAAACGAAAAGAAAAACATCGCATATAATCTGCCCTAGGGTGGATCAGGCGCGTTCGACGGCGGGGTGGGGGATTGTTCCCAGCGGGGTGGCATCGTGGGAGGGAAGGCGGTTCCCGTCACATTGATAAAGCGAGCGAGGCCTAGGACTGCGTCTAGGCTGGCCCAGATCGAGGAGGCCGGGCCCACCGAGTCCACGTTAGGGATGTAACGCAGGCGCGGGACGGCTCGGGTAGGACAGATGAGGACGGCGTGCTCAAGCGATTCTTCCTCTTGACCACACCGAGGGCACGTAGTGTCTGGGGAGACGTCTCCCCAGTTGGGGTGCGCAGCCAGGTAACTCTTGCCCGCTCGCATTTGGTGGATTCTTCCACTTGTGAACCGGTCTAGTCCCATGAAGGGGTGGGGGATCGTGGTGAGTGGATAAGGGTATGAAGCTGGAGGGGGGTCTAGCTGTTCCCAGTCTCTGAGGAGGTAAGATTTGGCACGAAATTTGACGGCTGAGTAGGACTGGCCGAGGCTGGGGGCCTCGGGTGGCAGATCGCCGGCGGGGAGGAGGTGGCCTTGGGCCAGCGGGAATGCTGGCACGTCTGGTAATAGGGGGGAGAGAAGATGGCAGAGAGCATCGATAGGGAGGTGAGTCCTGGTGATGGTTTTCT
>Ga0307507_10008009_pt1 | contig 14898 bp, 13 predicted proteins | sample 7_EM_MG_FD_207223 | JGI IMG/M metagenome (GOLD analysis project Ga0307507, IMG submission 207223) | Populus trichocarpa ectomycorrhiza microbial communities from riparian zone in the Pacific Northwest, United States - 7_EM | ecosystem: Host-associated > Plants > Roots > Unclassified | place... | reverse complement strand
AAGGAGGGCGCCATCGGGTCCGTCGATGACCTGGCGGAAACCTATGTCCCTGGTTTGAAGGACACCGAATACGGCCGCACCCCGATCAAGGCGCTGCTGCTGATGGCCTCAGGCGTCGCCTTCTCGGAAGACTACGCCGACCGATCCAGCGATATCGGCAAACTGGTCCGTCTGACGGTTGAGCAGGGCTCTCCCGGCGGCCTCGCCGCGGTGAAGCAGTTCAACACCCGTCGCGACGCGCCCGGCGTGCGCTTCTCCTATTCGTCGGCCGAATCGCTGGTTCTCGGTCTCGTGCTCGCGGCCGCCACGAAGCGAACAGTATCCGACTATGCCGCCGAAAAGCTCTGGCAGCCGCTGGGGGCGGAAGCCGATGCGACGTGGATCATCGATGCGGCCGGGCAGGAAGTCACTTTTGGCTATATCAATGCGGTGCTGCGCGACTGGGCGCGTCTCGGCCTGATGCTGGCCAATCGCGGCAATTGGCAGGGCAAGACCGTCGTTCCCGAGGACTGGCTCACGGCGTCGGCCGCGGATGCGCTTGCGACCGACTTACCGCTGGTGAAGTACGGTTATCAAATCTGGTATTCCGCAGACACCAGACGTTTTGCGCTGCGAGGCCTTCGCGGGCAATTTGTCTTTGTCGATCCGGACCTGAAGCTTGTTCTCGTGCAGACCGCGCTCAGCGGTGGCCCGCCCGAGACCGCCGAGCTGTTTGCTCTCTGGAACGCGCTGAGAGCACAAGTTCAGTAGGCCGCAGTGGCAGGCCGCATCCGCCAGCGGCCCTGATCAGGGTAGACCGGAAGCGGCCGGCTGTCGCCAAAGTGACGCGCTTGCCCCCGATTCGGACCCTGCCCCCGCATCATGCCCCCCTTCCAGGGGCGGCATGCGACGAGCGAGCTTCTCGCTTTGCTGTCCGGCGGCGGAACTTTTTTCAGAATGTTGCATTAGCAATATCGCTTTGATCCGGCGGCCAACACGAGGAGCGCGCTGCAATGGCAACCCAAATCATCATGGATCTCAACGGCGATACTCGGCATAACTTCGACGCGAAGGACGCGAAGGCAGTCTTGGAGGCCGAGCGCCGCTTCAGGGCACTGACAGGTGCTGGCTTCACTGCGGCAACCCGTACCGCTTCCGGAGAGCCGGTCGTGACGCGGACGTTTGATCCGACCGTTGATGAGACCCTATTTTTTCCGCGGCTTGTCGGCGGCTAAATCTCGCGTGTTCGTGACACTGCTTCACGATTCGAACGGTCAGCTCCGGCGCCCCCTGGCGGTCTGCTTGCAAATGGCGCGAGCCTTTCGCGAGTGGTATCGGCGCCCGAGCACAAGGGAGCAGCGTGGCCTCGAGCTCCTGAGGGAATGGCTTTCACAGGAGCAACTGGCGCAGTATGATGCGCACAGATATTTCGAGGTCATTGGCTGCCACACCGGCAAGCGATACCGGATATACTACGGCAATGGCGCAAATATCATCGAGCTGGACGATTCCGCCCGGCCGAAAACCGGCTGGTGCTTCGTGCCTCGCGATCATCTGGTCGCGGGCGACGTCATGCTGGCCCAAAAGATTGCCCTGGAAACCGACGAGCGAAGTGCGCTGGCGGTAGCGAACAACTTTGCGCCCAGATAGCTTTGCCGGCAGATTGCCATTCCGGCCGGAGGGCGCAATGTCTGATTTGCGTCCGCAGACCCCCGCATCGCACTTCAGCTTCCAAGCCATTCCAGGAGTTGTTATGACTCGCGCCTGCACGGGAGCAACCAAGCATTCCGGCATATCGTAAGGGGAGGAATTGCATGCCAAAATCTGCGCTTTGGGTCGCGGCGCTTGGCGTCAGCGTGCTCGGTTCGAGTGCGGCAATTGCGCAAACCATGACCTTGACCAGCTCTGACCTCAAAGAGGGCAACACCATCGCCGACGAACAGGTATTCAAGGGTTTCGGCTGCGCCGGCGGCAACCTCTCTCCGGCTTTGAGTTGGAGCGACGCGCCGAGCGGGACCAAGAGCTTCGCCGTCAGCATCTATGATCCGGACGCGCCGACCGGCAGTGGCTGGTGGCACTGGGTTGTGTTCAATATTCCGCCAGGCACGACGTCGCTGCCCAAGGGCGCCGGCGACGTGAAAAAGAGACTGATGCCCAAGGGGGCTATTCAGAGCCGTACCGACTTCGGAGCCGACGGCTATGGTGGCCCCTGCCCGCCACCCGGCGACAAGCCGCATCATTACCAAATCACGGTTTTTGCTGTCGACGTCGACAAGCTGCCCGACGCCAAGAACGATTCCGCCTCGGCTGCACTGGTCGGGTTCGATCTGCATTTCCATACCCTGGCCAAGGCGACACTGACCGGTTTGTACGGCCGCTGAGCGCCTGTCGTTCGCAGGATGGATGGGCGGGAGCGCAATCCGTCCTCGTGCAATCCCGGCATTGAGGCCGCGCGATCGGAGATCATCCGTGTTGAATTCAGAAGCCGCCGTCAGGCGGCTTCTTTACCTTTTGGGCGGACATCGGCATATCTGTTTGGCATTTCACGTCACTCCAATCCGCCGCTGCAGCCGGCCGCAGTCGGGACGTACCGGACATGGTCGGACCGAGCGCAGGCTCGTACCGATCGCGCATGACCAAGACTCAAGGCGGACACCATCACCTCGGTGCTTACGCCATTGCGGATTGGCGCTGCTGGAGAACGAACCAAACGAATCGACGAGCCGGCCATCTTCAGATAGCCTGACCGTCAAGGGAGCAGGCGGAAGGGTCAATGCGTCCATCTTTTTGCATCTTTGGATTGGCCCTGACGTGGCTCATCATGTCGTCCGTGCAGGCTCATAGTCGGGGCTTCGCCTGGTTCTTCGCGCACTCCAGACCTCACGGAATTTGCTCGGGGCAGCATGTCGTCGCGACCTACTATGCCTCAGGGCGGCGGACGGCGAGCGGTCAGACATTCGATTCCAGCGGGTATGCGGCCGCGCATCGCTCGCTGCCCTTCGGATCGCGGGTCACGGTAACGAATCCTCAGAACGGGAGGTCTGTTACTGTGGTGATCAATGACCGCGGCCCATTCACGCGCGGGGTTACGCTTGATCTAACTCGTGGCGCCGCTCGCGCGATTGGCATGCACGGAACGCAGTGGGTTTGCATGCTCTGAGAGCGAGTGTCGTCGACCGTAGCGACAATGGCGGCACCTCTGCCTGCTGAAACATGCCGACGAACGCAAGGAATGTCCGTTGCCCGGAGTAGACCGAAGCGGCCGGCCGACGGCCGAAGTGATGCGGTTGCCCACTAATCGGACGTGCCGCGGACAGGCCAAAATCGACGCGACCGAACCGGACTCCGCGAGCGGTTCCTTGATGGATCGAGGACGGCAGAATCGACATTCTCTCATAGATTGTATTTGATCATCCTCGTTGTCGGTGTACGTCCAACGACATTAAGCAAAAGTAATATACGCGGCTCGCCATCTGGAGCCAAAAAGGAACGGCGGTATCAAGAGGATTTCTGTTGTTGTAGCGAGCGTAGCCCGGATGAGCGTAGCGACATCCGGGATTCTCGAAATTCCAACGATCCCCGCATGTCGCTTGCGTTTATGCGGGCTACTTGCTGGCTGCTGGTTCCTGACTAGAGGCGGAACTGTTTGGCAACCCTATCGAACAGAGTGTCTACGGTCACGGAGTTGTTGACCTCGATGGCTGGGAGGCCGGCCCTTTTGGTCTCCTTCCTGAGGCGATCGGTGAACAGCCCGTCACGCACAAGCAGGTTTTGCAGCGCGCGTTCAGGGTTACTGGTCTTCCCGGCGATGTTCCATAGCGTCCCTCGACTTTTGAACGCGGCCAGACGGAATTCGGGCGTCGGAAGGAGCCAAACGCTTTGGTCAGTCACGCAAAGCAGGGGTTTCACCAGATCAGGCAGCAACCGGTGGCCATCGGCGACGATCCAGCGGTCGGGCGGGAACTCCAGGAGATCCTCGACAATCCGATCGAAGCATTCACCCCGCCACAAATGAAAGGTGTCGAGCATGGTCTCCGGAGACCGGTTCAGCCACCGCTCGTCCATGTCCATCTTATCAAACGCGCTAGCGAGGGGGCGATCCTCAGTTGGGGTCCGGCGGCCGTGGTCGCGTATTGTCTCGTCCGTAGAGTAGTGCCGCAGTCCATATTGATCCGCCAAGCGCTCGGCGATCGTCGACTTGCCGGCGCCGCTGCCGCCACCAATCCAGTAAACGTGCCGCAACCTTGACCTTAACGTTTCGCTGTGTGCCATCTCTGCGCCTTCGGAAATCCGCATCTTGCCCATATCCAGGTCATCGGCAACCGAGCGAGCGTATCCCGGATGAGCGCAGCGGCATCCGGGTTTTCTCGGTTGTCGCTATCCCCCGCATATCGCTGCGCTCATGCGAGCTACCCGCTTCCGGCGCTGTCTTGATCAAGGAAACCGTCTCCTTGATAGATCGGGGTCGGCGGAGTCCATGTTCTCGCTCCGGCTGTGTTGGAACCTCGCGCGTCGGCGTCCGACCAACGACATTAAGCAAATGTAATATGTGCAGCTTGCGCATATCGAGTTAAAAAGGATGGCGGTATCAGATTGCCCTTGCTGTCGGGAGCTCAAATGAAGAGTCTCGTTCTCTTTGCATCGATGCTTGCCATTCTTGTCGCACCGCTCACCGTCCGCGCAGAACAGCCACCGATCATCGACAGGAATTTATTCTTCGGTGAGGTGGACATCAGCGGTGAGAGGATTTCACCGGATGGACAGTTCATTTCGTTTCTGAAGCCCTACAAGGGCACACGCAACATCTGGGTGAAAAGGACTGGCGAACCGTTCAGCGCCGCGCGTCCCGTCAGCGCCGACGTCAAACGGCCGGTCAGAGGACATTTCTGGAGCCAGGATTCGAAGTTCATCCTCTATGCGCAGGATGCCGGCGGCGACGAGAATTTCAACGTCTACGCGATCGACCCGACGCTAGCAGCGGATCCGGTCACGGGTGTGCCACCGACGCATGCGCTGACCGACCTAAGGGGCGTTCGCACCGTGATCTATTCCGTGCCCCAAGCCAAGCCGGATATCATCTACATCGGCCTGAACGACCGCGATGCGCGCTGGCATGACCTGTATGAACTGCGTCTCTCGACCGGTGAGAAGACGCTGCTGCGCAAGAATACCGAGCGTATCACCAATTGGGTGTTCGATCACGACGCCACGCTGCGGCTGGCCGTGCGCCTGACCGAGGCGGGCGACAAGGAGCTCCTTCGCGTCGATCCGGACGGATTCAAGGTGATCTACAGTTGCGACGTGCTGGAAGGCTGTGGCCAGGAAGGTTTCGACGCGCAGAACAAGCTGGTTTATTTGGTGACCAACAAGGGACCGCTGAATCTGACGGAGTTGGAAATGCTGGATCCGGCGACCGGCGCGACGACGCCGGTCGAAAGCGATCCGCAACAGCGTGTCGACTTCGGGGGCGTCATCCTCTCCGTCGCCGACCATCGCGTTCTGTTCACGAAATACGAGGACGACGGAGTTCGGCGGTACTTCACGGACCACGCATTCGAGGCGCAATTCCACTGGCTGGAGCAGCAATTTCCAGGCAAGGAAGTGCGCCTTGGCGCGCGAACGACAGACGAGAGCCTGTGGATCGTCAGCGCGCACAGCGACACCGATCCGGGCGACATCTATGTCTGGAATCCCACGGCGCAAACTTTGGCGCTGCAATACCGAGTCCGCGAGGAGTTGCCGCGCGCCGCGCTGTCGGAGCGGCGACCCTATCACTACAAATCGTCGGATGGGCTCGACATCCCTGCCTATTTGACGCTGCCGAACGGCTTGCCGGCGACGAATTTGCCCTTGATTGTCAATCCGCACGGCGGTCCCTGGGCGCAGGACATGTTCGGCTACAACGGCTTTGCCCAGTTCCTCGCCAACCGCGGCTACGCCGTGCTGCAGCCGAACTTCCGGGGCTCCACCGGTTACGGCAAGGCGTACCTCAATGCCGGAAACGGCGAGTGGGGACGAAAAATGCAGGACGACTTGACCTGGGGCGTGAAGGCATTGGTGGCCGATGGAACGGTGGACCCGAAGCGGGTCGGCATTGTCGGCGTCTCCTACGGCGGCTATGCGACGCTTGCCGGCGTGGCGTTCACCCCCGACCTCTACGCCGTGGCCGTGGACATTGTCGGGCCGTCCAACCTCGTCACTCAGCTCAACCTGAGACCGGCCTACTGGGAAGCCGGGATGAAAGCGATGTACACGCGGGTCGCAGACCCCACGACCGAGGCAGGCAAGGCCCTCTTGATTGCCGAATCGCCGCTGACGCGGGCCAATGCCATCGTCACGCCGCTGATGGTTGTCCAGGGCAAGAACGATCCGCGCGTCAATATTCGGGAGAGCAATCAGATTGTCGCCGCAGTGCGCGACAATGGAAAGCCCGTCGAATATCTGGTCGCCCCCGACGAGGGCCACGGCTTTGCACGGCCCATCAACAATCTTGCCATGGTGTCGGCCATGGAACCCTTTCTGGCAAAATATCTCGGCGGCCGTTATCAGGAGGATGTTCCGGCCGACGTCGCGGCCAAGCTCAGGGACATGAGAGTTGATCCACGGACGGTCAGTGGTGCGGTGACGTTAACGGAGCCCGACGCTGGTTCGTCGAAGTAACAAATCGCATGTGTAAAGCGAGCGTAGCCGGATAAGCGTAGCGCCATCCGGGATTCTCGAAATTCCAGCGATTCCCGCATATCGCTGCGTTCATGCGGGCTGGTCGCCATCGCCCGACGCCAACGCCGTCTCGCCGGCGATCTCGTCAGCGCGCCAGCACCTGATAGCGTGTCCGTCGGGACGCGTGTCCAGCGATGGCCCGGGCGCGCGATGACAGAGGGCTTCGGCGTAACGACAGCGCGGAGCAAACGCGCATCCGTCCGGCGGATCGAGCGGATTGGGCAGCTCGCCCCGTGTCGTCGCGAGCGGGGCGCGGCGCAGCGGATCGGGAATCGCAGCGATCAGGGTTCGCGTATAGGGGTGCGCCGGCCGTTCGAAGATCTCGCGCCAGTGGCCGGTCTCCACGATGCGGCCGAGATACATCACGGCGACCCTGTCGCTCATATGCTCGACCACGCCGAGGTCGTGGCTGATCATGATGTAGGAGAGACCGAGCGTCTCCTTCAATTCCAGCAGCAGATTGATGATCTGGGCGCGGATCGAGACATCCAGCGCCGATACCGGTTCGTCACAGATGACGATTTTGGGATTGAGGATCAGCGCGCGCGCGATGCCGATGCGCTGACGCTGGCCGCCCGAGAATTCATGCGGGTAGCGGCCGGCCTGTTCGGGCCGCAGGCCGACATGCCTGAGCATCGCCGCAACGCGTCCGTCGATCTCGCTTTTCGCCGTCACGCCATGCAGGCGCAGCGGGTCTTCAAGCGTACGACGAACGGTCTGGCGCGGGTTGAGCGAAGCGTAGGGATCCTGAAACACCATTTGCACTGTTCGGGCCAACGCCTTGCGATCGCCCGATCGCCGGCCGGTCACCACCTGCCCGTCCAGCACGATGCGGCCGCGCGTCGGCGTCTGCAGCCCGAGGATCGAGAGGGCGACGGTCGACTTGCCACAGCCGGATTCGCCGACGAGCCCGAGGCATTCGCCGCGCTTCAGCTCGAGATCGACGCCGTCGACCGCACGCAGCAGCCGCCGGCCGCCGCCCAGCAAGCCGCCACCGACCGGAAAATGCACCGCGAGATCCTCCACGCCGAGGATGACATCGCAGCCAGGCCTCGCCGCGGGTTCATGCATGGTGATGGCACCTGACGAGCCCGCCCGCACCGAGCAACGTCGTCTCCGGCACCGTGGTCCGGCAAATGTCGGTCGCCCGCACGCAACGCGGATGGAAACGGCAACCTTCCGGGAAATTCGTGATCGCCGGTACGACGCCCGCGATCTCCCTGAGCCGGGTCCGGCCAAGCGCCGCGCGACTGCCCAGCCGCGGCAGCGAGTCGACCAGGCCCTGCGTATAGGGGTGCGCGCCGGCGCGGAAGATATCGTCCGAGCCGCGCTCCTCGACGATGCGACCGGCATACATGACGGCGACGCGGCGGCAGACATTGGCGACCAGGCCGAGATCGTGGCTGATCATCAAGATGGCCGTTCCTCTCTCGGCGCATAACGTCCGCATCAGCTCGATGATCTCTGCCTGCACGGTCACGTCGAGCGCGGTGGTCGGCTCGTCTGCGATCAGAAGATCCGGCCCGCAGGCGAGTGCGATGGCGATCATCACGCGCTGACGCATGCCGCCCGACAGCTGGTGCGGGTAATCCTTCACCCGCCGCTCCGGCGCTGGCACGCGGACGCTGGCCAGCGCCTCGATGGCCAGTTGGCTGGCCTCCCGCCAGCTCTTGCCCTTGTGCAGCACGAACATCTCGGCGATCTGCCGGCCGACCGGCGAGACCGGATTGAGCGCCGTCATCGGCTCCTGGAAGATCATGGCGATGCGATTGCCGCGCAGCGCGCGCTGCTCGGCCGCCGGCAGTTGCTGGATCTCGCGGCCCTCAAAGCGAATGGCGCCGGCGCCGATCGACAGCGGCTGATACAACAGGCCGATCAGGGCGAGCGCCGTGATGCTCTTGCCGCAGCCGGATTCGCCGACCAGGCCGAAGGTCTCGCCCCGATCGATGCGGAAGGACACGCCCTCGACCGCTGCAACATGGCTGGATCCGTCGCCGAGATCGATGCGCAAATCCTCGACTTCGATCAGGGCGGGACCCGTCATGCGCGCCGGCTCCGTGATTGCGGGTCGAGAATGTCACGCAGGCCGTCGCCGAGCAGATTGAGCCCGAGCACGGTCAGGAAGATGGCAAGCCCGGGGAAGACCGAGAGCCACGGCGCCGTCGTGATCTGGTCGCGGGCCTCCGACAGCATGCTGCCCCAGCTCGGATAGGGTGGCCGGATGCCGAGGCCGAGGAACGACAGCGAGGCTTCGGCCAGGACCGCGCTGCCCATGCCCAGCGTGCCGATGACGATGATGGGTCCGAGCATGTTCGGCAGCAGCTGCGTGATCATGATGCGCCAATCGCCGTAGCCGAGCACGCGCGCGGCCTGCACATAACCCTGGCTCTTCAGCGACAGCGTCGAGGCCCGCGCGATCCGGCAGGTGAAGGACCAGTTGGTCAGGCCGATGGCGATGAGCAGGCTGGTCAGGCCGGGTCCCAGCACCGCCATGATGGCCAGCGCGAAGATCAGCGAGGGGATCGCGAGCATGAGATTGGTCAGCCCGTTGACGACGTCGTCCCACCAGCCGCCCCAATAGCCCGCGGTCAGGCCCAAGGTCACGCCGATGACGCTGTTGACGAGCTGCGAGACGATGCCGACCGTCAGCGAGATGCGCGCGCCGTAGACGACGCGGGAGTAGATGTCGCGGCCCTGCCCGTCGGTGCCGAACCACCACATCCAGCTCGGCGGCTCCTCCGCATTCAACAGGTTGGCATCCATGACGGGATCCGCATGCGCCAGCCATGGTGCGAGCAGGCCGACGACGATCGCCAGCGCGAACAGCGCCCCGCCAATGATGAGATTGGTTCTGAGCTTCATCGCGGCCGCTCCGCCGCGGCTGGCGGGACAGGCGCGCGGGCGTGCCCGAGCCGGCCGGCGCTCATGCGTATCTGATCCTCGGATCGATCACGCCATAGAGCAGGTCGATCACCATGTTGATCGCCAGGAAGAACAGCACCACTACGAGAATGGAGCCCTGGACGGCGGGAATGTCGCGCTGCAGGACGCTGTCGACGAGCAGCGAGCCGATACCCGGCCAGGAGAACAATTTCTCGACGACCACCGCCTGCCCCATCAACGCGCCGAACTGCAGGCCGATCGCCGTCAGGATGAGGACGAGAACGTTGCGCATCACATGCCACTTCACCACCCGGGTCTCGCTCATGCCCTTCGAGCGCGCGGTGCGGACGAAATCCTCGGTCATGATCTCGAGCACCGCGGCCCGCGTTGTCCGTGCCAGCAGCGCCATTGGCGAGACACCGAGGGTCACGGCAGGCAGGATCAGATATCTGAGCCCGCCATCGCCATAGCCGAAACTCGGCAGCCAGCCGAGCATCAACGCAAACAGGTACATCAGCAGCAACCCGAGCCAGAATTTGGGCATCGAAAGGCCCGACACCGCCACCACCATCGAGATCGTATCGACGAAGCTGCCCGGCCGCAGCGCGGCGACGAAGCCGAGCGGGACCCCGATCGCAATCGCAAGCACCATGGCGGCGAACACCAATTGCAGCGTTGGCCACATCCGCTTGGCGAGCATGGTGGTGACCGGCTCGCGGGTTCGGAACGAGGTGCCGAAATCCCCCATCGCGAGCTTCCCAATGTAGGCGCCGAAGCGCACGTAGACGGGATCGTCGAGGCCGAGCTGCTTTTTCAAGCGCTCCACGACCTGCGGGTCCGGCGGAGCTCCGCCGCCATCGCTCAGGCTCGATGCGATGCTGCCCGGAACCACGCTGAACAGCACGAAGACCAGCAGCACGACCGCCAGCACGGTCGGAACGGTCTGCAGGATACGACGGATCACGAAGGCGAGCATCGGACTTGTTCCTCCCTCCCTCCATCATGTCTCGCGATGCAGGGAGGCCGTGAGCGTGTCACTTCGCGGGCGAGGTCTCGTCGACCCAGAGGTCTTCGACGTTTTGATGGGTCAGCTCCGTCGCGTTCAACTGAATCCCCTTGAGCCACGGCTGCACCGCCATGACCGCCTTGTTGTAGTTGAAGAACCAGACCGGCGCCTCGTCATAGAGCAGCGCATTGGCCTTTTGCAACAGGTCGGCGCGCCGTTCGGCGACGTCGGTCTGCCCGGCCTCGTCGAGCATCCTGTCGAAGTCCGCGTTCCTGAAGTTCACGTAGTTGCAGGCCGATTGCGGCGTCGAGGAGTGGAAACATTTGAGGGCGGCCTGGGGATCCGGGCCGGTCGCCTGGGAATAGATGAAGGCCTGGAAGTCGCCGCTGCGAACGACTTCCGCCAGCACCGCGGTCTCGACCTGCTTGACCTTCGCCTTGATGCCCACGCGATCCAGCATCGGGATGATCGCCTCGACGATCGGCAGGCCCCAGCTTTCATTCTGACTCGTGGTCCATTCGAATTCGAAGCCGGTGGGATAGCCCGCGTCCGCGAGCAGTTGCTTCGCCTTCGCCGGATCGAAGGCGTAGGGCTTGATGGTCTTGTCGTAGAGCGGCGAGGTCAGAGGCAGCCAGCTGGTGGCGCGATAGGCCTTGCCCTTGACCAGCTTCTTGATGATCAGGTCGGTATCGATCGCATGGTTGATGGCCTGCCGGACCCGCTTGTCGGCGAACGGCCTGAAGGCGGGATTCATCCCCATGTAGCGCGTGAAGACCTCGGCGACTTCGACGATGGTGTCCTTGAGGGCGGGGTCGGCCTGATAGGCGACATACTGCGCCGGCCCGAGCACCGAGGTGTCGATTTCCTTGTTGCGGAAGGCGACATCGCGCGCCGCGGCCTCGCCCATGATCGACACGATGAGCTTGTCGGCGTACGGCTTGCCCGGCTTGTAGAATTTGTCCCAGCGCTCCAGAACGATGCGCGATCCCGGCACGTGCTCGACGAATTTGAATGGCCCGAGCCCGATCGGCTTCTGGATGAAGCCCTCCTTGGCGGCCTCGTCGGCGGGATAGATCGACGTGATCGCGTTCCAAAAATAGAAACCCGGATCGAGTTTCTCGGTCAGCTTCATTTCGAGCGTGAAGTCGTCGATTTTCCGCAGGCCGGAGATCTCCTTGGCCCGGCCCTTCTCGACCTCGGCTGCGCCCTCGATCACGCGGACATAGCGCGCGCCGGGATAGGCCTTGGTGCCATCCATGATATGGTTGTAGGTCCAGATGATGTCGTCGGCCGTCATCCTGCGACCGTTATGGAAATAGGCGTCGTCGCGCAGCTTGAAGGTGTGGACGAGACCTCCGCCGGAGACGACGACCTCCTTGGCAAGCTCCAGAACCGGCTTGCCCTGCGCGGAGTCCCATATGTAGAGCGACCGGTGCAGACCCTTGGCATAGATCTCGTCCTGGGCGCGCTGTGTCGTCAGAATGTCCATGCTGGTGAAACTCGAGCCATAGGGCGCCGTCATGCGAATGGTCCCTCCCCTGCGCGGCGTCTGAGCCTCCGCCGCGGCGGACAGGGCCAGCGCCAAACCGGCTAGAATCGCAATCGTCCTGAACATCATGATTTCTCCAACGGTGCAGGAACAGTCCGATCAGCGAGTTGACCACTCGCGGCAGGTCAAGTGCAAGATCCTCATTGCATGTCTTGATGGCGATCGGGTCCAAATCTTGCGCAGCCCCAACGCGACGGGCGAGTGATAAGGTAACAGATGGCGTGGCATCTGGTCCGAGGTGTCGTCGGCAGGCCGACCACGTCGCGCGTCAAATGCAGTGGGCAGAGAGCGCGGAAGCTCAAAGCAATATCCACAGTTGCAAGGATAGAGAGTTCACCGGAATCGATTTGACCGCCCTCGTGCCTTGCGCACCATTTGTGCGGGCTGCGTAAGCGATTGCGATTGAACGGATTTCGGGTTCTGTGCTGAATTCGTGAAGCCGGGGTTCCGCAGACAAATACCGTCGCAAGCCTTGATGCCGGGCCCAGGCGGCCCACCCCCACAGCCGCCTGCGAGAGACAGGACAAGGACGCCAAATGCGTAATCGCTTACGGACGGTGTTTGATCGGCAGAACGCACGGTCTTGGCAAACTCCTGAAACGACCGGGACGTCGGGACGTGAGCTGCCGAACGCGGCGTCCGGAAGATCAACTCATGCTGCCGGGTATGAAGCAACGGACGCGCGGATGGCCGTCGATGTAGTGCTTCCAGACCAACGTCCGGCCGGCGAGGTTCGGTTGCGTGATGACGGCGCCGTCGGGCACCAGAACCCATTCGCCCTCGATGTGGACGCGATAATGCCCACGGTCGGACTCCCAATCCGGATCGGCCACGATGTATGCGTCGGCGTTGGTGCAGCACGGCCCGAATTCGCTCTCCAGACCTTCGAACCATGACTTCAGCGGTGAATTCGCGTAGCGACCGTCATCGCGCCCAAGCCCCGGTGTGGTGAGCAACAGCAGGCTGATCACCGACATCGCATACCACTTTTGATGCATCTCTGTCTCCGCAATCGCGATGAGGATCATCGCGAGGACGTTCCGGATTCAATCTCCTGAGTACTCCGACACCTCAATCAATCGGCGTGAAGCCAGTTGCTTGCACGATCGCTTTCCACCGTTCGGATTCGGATGCGAGCAGCCGGGCAAAGTCGCCCAAGGAGATCGAGTCTATCTCAACTGCAAACTTTGCCAGGCCTGATTTGACCTCGTCAGTGCGCAGAGCCGCTTGGATGGCACGATTGAGCCTTTCGACGATATCTGCCGGCGTCTTCGCCGAAACGAAAAAACCTGTCCTCGTGACGTCCTCAAGCGAAGGATAACCAGCTTCCGCCATCGTCGGCACATCGGGAAGAAATGGGCTGCGGCGCGACCCGGTGGTCGCCAGCGCACGAAGATCTCCGGATTGGACCTGGCCCAGCGAACTTTGGATCGGCAAAATGTTGGAAGCGATCTCGCCTTTGAGGAGATCCTCGACCGCCGCGCGGCCTGGATAGGGCACGTGAAGAAACTCGAAACCCGCAATGCGCCCGAGCATCGCACCGATGAAATGCAGCGCGGTTCCCGCACCCACCGTGCCATAGGTGGCTTGCTTCGGGTTGGCACGACACCATGCGACGAAATCGGCCAGCGTCCTCACGTCACCCGGCACCTTCGGACCGATCGTCAGCAAGGTTGCGGATGAGACGACGGTCGAGACCGGTGTAAAATCCCGCGGCTCGTATCTGAGCGTCTTGTAGATGTGCGGAAAGATCGTGATGAAACCAAGCGGCGCGATCAGGATGACCGATCCGTCGGCATCGGCAGCCTTCACCGCCTCCACCGCGATGCGACCGCTCGCGCCCGGCCGGGTCTCGACGACGAGCGACACCGCGTAATCCTTCATCTGGCCGGCTATGAGCCGTGCGATCGCGTCCTGCGTCCCGGGCGTGAAGCCCGACAGGATGTGCACGGTCTTTGCGAGCGACTGTGCGATGCCTTGCGGCACGAGACCAGCGGCCGAGAACGCGGCACTGGCCGCCGACATCGTCAACAAACCAAGACGTGTGATCATGAGCTCTCTCACTGGCTCAGCCCCGCCCGCTCTCTCCTGCCGGCCTCTCGCTTCGATCTCGAATCAATCTTGGCGTTCAGTCTTGGAAATTCGGTGATCCACGAGCCCGATCGCCTCATCGAACCCGTCGGCGGATGCGGCTCCACTGGAGCGCACGAACAGAAAACGGGATACCACGGATATTTGGGTGTCGGCGCTCCCATCCTGGCCGATGAGGATCAGTCCGGCTCCGCCATTAGCGACGTTCAGTATGACGGGCTCGCCGTTCCACGTTTTAATTGGCTCCATTCCGATGATGAGAAATTCACCGATCGGCTGGTCGAAATATTGAAGCCTCAGTTGCGGAGCGACTTCGGCTGCCGCAAGTGCAAAGCCCAGCTGTCGAGCACGCGCATAGATGTCCGCCAGCGACGCAGTATCGGTTTCAAAGCCGAGTTCGGCCGCCGACACTGCAAGAAGCTCCGCATTTGTCTTGATCGCGCTAAGAATAAACGCCGGTCGAGCGAGAATTTCCGCAGCCGAGCTTCCGATGCCACACCCTGCTGCATCCAGGGCATTGCTGAGCGCAGACGAACTTGTAAACGTCCCTACGGTAATCGTCTTCCACACCGGAACGGCGGCCGCGGACCGGACTAAGATTCGCGGCCTCTCGGCTGAGGGAGCTTTCTTGAGCTTCAGGTGGTTCTGCAGGACATCTCTCGCCGTGCAT
>Ga0307507_10008008_pt1 | contig 14900 bp, 13 predicted proteins | sample 7_EM_MG_FD_207223 | JGI IMG/M metagenome (GOLD analysis project Ga0307507, IMG submission 207223) | Populus trichocarpa ectomycorrhiza microbial communities from riparian zone in the Pacific Northwest, United States - 7_EM | ecosystem: Host-associated > Plants > Roots > Unclassified | place... | reverse complement strand
ATGTGGCTGTGATGGCTTGTACTGCAGGGGTACACTGGAGCACAGCCTATCAGATCATCAGATCCGTCATTTGAGATGGATGAGATATCACTTTGAGATAAAACCTTGCAGTACATATATAGATAGACATTCAAGTTATTGACGCCTTTAAACTTGTCGGTATAGAACAAAGGTAATGGCCGGAAGGAGATGTAGGAAAAGAGGAAGAGGCACTCAGGGAGTGAGTGATAATAGTGTTATCCTGATTCCAAACACGTTCCAATAATTCCCTAAATAAGTATCCCCAGCTCGCCTTCTCACCTTAAAATACATTCTATCTCACCAGAAATGACACACGCAGAGGTTTCCCCGATTCCATTATGACTCCACTTCCAAAAACTCGGCTATCAAGTTTAGTCTGGAAACATTCTTAAAGAATAGTTCTTTGGTACTACGCATTGACATGTAGCCTATTATGTCAATCGCAGTGGAAGGTTTTTTTTTTGCGGACCGTTTAGGATTTTTTATTCAAGGAATCTAAATTAAATTTAATAAACAGCATTAAAAGCCTAGTGAAGAAGTAGTTGAAAAAGTAGGGGTTGTCAAGATAGGAAAATGATAATTTGCTGTGGGATGATATTAAAAGATGCGGAAGTCGTGCAACACATCTTTAACGGGTTTGAAACAAAAGTAAAACAATCGCCCTATAACTGGGATAGGTAAGAGTTTTACTTAGCTACAAGATATCCTAGCCACAAAGTGTCCTTCCTCAAGGAGATAGCCACTTGGTGGATATCCTCTTAACTAATTGGATCTCTTGACGATTAGGGTGAAGAATGCACGGAAACCCCGCTATAGTTGAATATCATTCTGTAAATATGGTATCTATCTTTTGTCCTTAGAATTAAGTGACATGCAAGTAGGAATCTAATTATGGTAGCTTAAGTTAGGCGTATCAGTGCCTCGTAAATTGGAATAATCGAACTGGGTGCTATATCATTATAGCTGCCTCCTCTGGTAGGGCCTAGCGTTTTTTTTCTTTTATATCTATCTGAGGCTGCGCAGTCCGTTTTTTAGCCCTATTTTTCTCCCTTTTCAGAGTAGGGAATTCTCAACTACATACCAAATGGTTCGATTATCCAGGTTTTTACGGTACATATATTACTTAGTCCCTACAAACAGTCAGTATGCAATGTATGGAAAGACAGCATCGGCTCAGGCATTCAAGGGGTTGGGAGGGGGATGGGGAGGTAAGTTACACAGAATAGGCGTGTTAAAAGGGTACCCTACTATCTTTCACAAGTCATAAATTCCTCGTTCACCTCATAAACTTCTGAAACAATAGCAGCAGGTAATAATATTGTACCTCTGGGCCCTCAAAAACCAAATTTGTAGAAAATCATTCACCCATAACCATTTCTTTATACCCGAATTTATTGTAAAAAGCCACAAGAACCACCACAGATTTTTGTATTGATAGAATAGTAACATTTGTTAAAATCGCTAACCATACTCAGCCAACTCTGTGAGAGGATAGAGGAATACGATTCCTTCCAACAGTTGTCTTTTAGCGAGGGGATTTAGTTAACGAAATTTAGAAAACCTGTTCTAAATGTCCCTGGGAAGTCACACATTATGACACCTTTAGGATGTGGGATCCTAGCCAGACATCATCCCCTGACCTTTGAGTAGCCCTGGTTCTTTGGTTATTTTTGCCCTCATTTTTCAGATCATCTCTTGTTGGTTTGTGAATCACTATCGGCATAAAAGCGCCCTTCGGCGGCCATGAGCTCCAGCCCACGTAGACGGAGGACTATTAGCCTTGGCCAGCATTGGGCGCCAACTGTATCAACTATCCTAGCTATATCTTTCTCTTACTGCGATTCTAATATCGTGCTTGCTACCACATCCAAATACTTGCAGTCACTACTACCTCACCTACGCGGGGCACAGAACAGACATGCAGCAATAGAATATAGCAAGTTAGGAGTAGTAGATGCTCAATCATCAACATCCTCTTTTAAAACCAAACCAAACCTAGCCCGCTTTACCAGGGTCCAGAGTAAATAAGAGAGCGAAAGCCCAAACGGCACCACCGCCCCACTCTCAGCCCTTCCCAAAAGCACCAAAGAGCCCTCATTGTCCAAAAATCTCGCCAGAATGTCCAACGTGTCCATACCCCACCCTTCTGCGCAGGCGCAATGCACTCAATCCCTATGACTGGCACTATCGTTCCCGCCATGATGAGAATTCCTATCCGCCTCTCATCCCGGAAGACCGTTCCCCACCCATAACGCTTATATTGTATCACAGTTGAGTAGGAGAAATGCTGCAGAACTCTTTAGACAACCTACTATCATGTAGCAAGGGCAGGGGAGAGGGTTTGAGTAAACGCTGGCGGCAGCGGAAGACTGGATTTTCACAGTTAGAGGATAATGTGACATTGGGGGAACGGGGGCAAAGGAGGGGTAGCTATCATATCCTCTTGCATAGGGGATAGGGTTGTTGCAGGGAGTGTCCTTGTGACAAGATTCTAGCTAATAGGGAATGGGAATTGGAAATGCTTTGAATTTGTACAAAAATAGGATAGATAGGTTTGGACTGGTTGTAGCGTTCTAACAGTTATTGGGTAGCTGATGCTGCACTGCTGCTCTGAAGACATTTTAGGTGTACCCGTTTTGGGGGGTGATTTTAGATTCCAAAGCCATAACAATATTTAACCTATTAGAATTAGAATTTCCCTAAAAAACAAGATTACAGTACAAGGTTGAGAACTATTAACTGAAATGACAGGGATATATTTGGGTTGTTAACCTCGAATAGCTGTTCCATAACTTCTTGCTAGACCTTGTTTATCCAGATCAGATCAGATCAATACTTTACTTTATTTACTTTAACTGCCGGCCGAAATAGCTCCTGTACAAGGGTAGGACCACGTTAACCGGAACAGACAGGGATATATTTGGCTTGTTAACCTTAAATAACCGTTCCATAACTTCTTGCCAGACCTTGTACCTCTCGCATCCATCCATTCGTCACTCCATGTATGATACCAATCTACAATTTCAAGACCCCCGCATCCACCACAACCAGAAACAGGCATAATCACCACTTCCTGGACAACCCCACAGCAAATATCCAAACACCGCTCACATTGCTGCTCGAGAGCTCGAATCCGTAGCTCTCTTCCCATCTCATTCAAAACATTAAAGGAGTAAAACCAGCCCTTAGGGCATGTACCTAAATTCAATGCCATGAACAATCCCGCCCTGCCAGGAAATCTTAAACATCACTAGTCTCCTGTTTGCCCAACTACCTTCCCTCTCCCGTTTCCCTGCAAACACAAGCCTGGCACACCTAATCGATTGTCTGTGGTAGGTGTGTGGGTCCGGATATACTGGCGGTGCACAAAGAGTACGGTAGTGTTAGGTTATGTTACATGGGATTAGAATATTCCACTAGTTCACTGAAGTACCGGGGTTTAGAAGCAAAAAAAGAAAAAATAATATGGTAGGACGATAAGAGTGCTTGTAGTACGGTATGGTGGTTAGCTGCTTGTACTTGTACCGCAAAAGTACCGAACCGAACCGTAGCTTATAGGTACTAGTGGAGTATAACACAACAGGCCAGGAACAGAAGATGGTTCGGGAGTTAATTCTTCTGGCCCAAGCGAGCACTAGGTCTGCCCGCCCCACTCCCGCCATCAGAGCACAAGCAATTGTCAAATACCATATTTCACCTTTGACCCCTCCATAACCCACAGTATGGTTTTCCTTCTTTCCTTCTTCCTAATATTCAAACCTCAGTCGTGGAGAAGATACCCAAGTCCTAATACTTGAGTATCTACTTTGTTCACTCACCTGCCTACTCGCTCATCTAAACCTACTTTTTCTCCTTTCTCTCTTCCCTTCCCCCCCCGCTCACAAGCCTCGAAACGGGCAAAAAAAACTGCACCATAAGCCATCCAACCGACAGAAGTAGAATTCCCCATTTTCTGCACAATCCACGTTTTACCTTCCCGCGTAAGACACTCATATCTCTTCACCGCTTAGGGTGCATACTCTCGATCGGTAGCGCCGTGAGGACATGCTAGACAAGGATACTAAGATAACATGACGAGATGATTATTCCACACAGCCGATAAACATAAATCTACGGTGAGTATGATAAACTCTTCTCACTCACCGACTAATGGGGTATCAGCAGCCAGGGAACCAAGGAGCCAAGGAACGGCAAGCAGGTAATCGGCATACAATCTGTATCCTGTAGACGGCGTTTTCTTCTTCTTCCCAACAGCAACGGAATAGCAAAAGAGCATGATGTAATTTTTTCAGTACCGCAATGTACTGAGAAGTCTGCTAGCCCCATGCACAATCGCGGGGGACGTCGAACAAGTATCCCGCTCACGATAGATTAGCAGGAAATTGATATCGTGATAACATAACTTCCCCGGCCGCGCCGCATGAAGGCCAAAGCTTACCTCTACATTTCCCTGCAGTCTGCAAGTAGCCCGGTCCTGAACAACTCGAGTATACTTTCCTGTCATATGTCAATATGCAAAGCATTATAGAATCGACACCAATTGGAAAATTCTCTGGGCAATCTGAATGAACAAAGTTTAAACTTCGGATGTATCTCGAGCCTGGAAATCCCCCGCAGAATGCCGCCCCATTGCATTGTGGACCATGTGGTGATGTGGGCTTACTCTACAGCAACAAGCAGTCCAAGTTAACCGAAATCACGGTCTGCATCAGACTAGGCCATCACCTCGGCGCATATTATGCGTAGTACAGTACACTCAACTCCATGCGTGAAAATTAATCGGTCAATCAAGGTCATAGTTATGCTATGGCTTATCCCATTAGCTAGAGACTACCGGTATTAGAACAGAAGCCGCAGTACCGTACACGAGTGTAAGCCAAATCCGGGGCCCGATTCTTCATTTGGCATTGATACTTACGTACACCTTATAAACTCTATTCTTAAGATCACGGTGAATGCTGCCTACTATATGGTAGCCTACAACTCACTTCCTTCTCTCTCCTATAATTTCCAGTCCCGGTACTAGTAGTGCCGCTATCACAAAATATACCATAATCTAAATTTACCATACTTACAATCTGATGCGATTCCCAGTACCGTACAGTACTCTCCCCAAACAAGTAGAGCCCGCGGCCTCCCTGCCTCGCTCCCTCCAAGCCAAACCACACTCACAATTGGCTATTAAATTTCGATTGGCCGAATTACTTTCCCTCGCCAAGTACTTAGTATAATAAGTACCCCTAGCCTCCACTCCCCCATGACTAATATTTACTCCCCCCTTCTCCTTTCCTATTGCACTTGTACCAGTAATAAACAAAAGCTCTATTTAAATCCTACGCCTCAAGATACAGTATCATCTCACGCCAAGACAAGATCAAGGCGTTGCGGCGGTGTCTACCGTCGGCGCAGAATAATTATGGAAGGAAAAGCCCACTCAGCCCCAGCCATGTCTTGCATCGCGATTCTTTCGCGAGGTATTACGATATGGTAGTTCTACAAGGATTAATAGGGGAGAGGATTCCTAGATATGGCACGGCAGTGAACTAAACTGAGCGCATTTTATGCCATCATACTGTAGCGAAGGATTCTTTGCAAACTCAGAGTGACCGAGTGTGCATCCGTAATCGCATGGATTTTACCATAGCCCGAACCGTCATGCCACCCCCCGCGATTCAGCCCGCTCATCTGCATCTCCTCCCCGCCCGCTGTGGCTTTATTTCTTTTATCCTATCATTTCCCAGCGTTAATTAAAGTCACCTACTGTGCTCTTCGCCCCGGCAGCGCCTTACCCCGGCTATTGTTATTACCCACAACCCAGTAAAGTACTCGTACAATACCGACACATACCGTACACGCACAGTACCGGTACCCTCACATACACGAACTACGGGACCCCAGGATGAAATCTTAACGCACAGACTTTCCTCCAGTCAACTCTCCTCGTTCACGAGATCCGATATGATATATCCATACAATCCGACATAGGCGCGCGGTACATTAACCCACCCCGTCCATCTCATCCAATCCAATCCAACCTAATTCCAACTGAATTATCCATCTCCTACTACTTGCCCACTCATCCAATAAATCAAGCGGTCTGGCACTTCCGCATACATACAGTTGTAGTAGTAGTAGAGTAGTGGCAGTAGTCGGAGTAGCAGTAATCATCTGCTATCCCAGGATGAGTGCAATACCTAAACGGCCCTCTCTTGTTGGACCCCAATGATTTCAACCAACACTCCAAGGGTGAAGATCAAACCGGTAAACTTTGGCGCCCACGCAGATCAAATTTCAAAGGACTATGATATGGTGAAAACCTACGCGATGCCCCTCATAACTCGCGCTCGCTTCCGCCGGCGGCTTTAGACAGCTACGGTCGTCCGAGTTTGTCATGGTCTTGCGCTCAGTGTTGGAAGTGCCCGAATACCGGAATCAAGAAATTTGTATGGTGGATCATCCGCTCCGTACACATCTGAGCGCTCATACTAAATTCAGATTCAGGCGTCCGGATACTTAGTACTAGTACAGGATGCTCGTACTAGTGCAGTACTGGAAGAGTAGGTAACCGCTCCCCCCCTCACCACCAGGCCGGGGCGCAATAACTGAGACACTTCGGAGAGGGAAGGGAGGTGTGAGTTTTGTGTCGAATTAGTGTGGATACCGAGTAACGGGTTCGTGGGAAGGAAGGAAGAAAGCATTTGTTTTTTGTCCGTTTCTACTCTGAGACTGTAGATGTTAGGTATTATGCCATACGGTAGGCTAAGGCTATTTTGCTGGTTTGAAGTTTACATTGAGCTATCCCGTATAGCAGTGATGATGATGAGGGACAGGTAGTCTACGGTGCAGGTATTCCCAGTCCCGTACGCCGTTCCCATTTTTATATCGCACGGTACTGTAGGTTGGGTTGCAGTGGTAGGCATCGTAAGTCAACTTCCATAACTACCGGTAGGTACTGTACTCGTACAGCATGGTCAATTGCCTTCCCTTTGTTCTCAAAAATCATATGCACCAAGTTTTTGAATTGGATCGAGTCGAGCTCGCACGTAGATCCTATCTCCTTGTCTACCTTCCTTCTTGCTCCTACGGTACCCCTAGTGCTAAGGGGTTTCTCCATTATTGGACAAGGAGAGATGGATTGATTCGCCCCCCTGCAAACCACGTTTTCCTCCTTTCCTTTCCTTTCCGTACCCCCATTTTCCATTTTTATTTTTCTACCGTATATTATTATTGTTATTATTATTGTTATTTTTCGGTTTCCACCCCCCTCCCCTCCCCATCCGTGCTGTGTTGCTCTGCGATGTGTGTCCTGGAATAGACCACCCCGCATACTTGCGCCAAAAGATCCTCGCTCGATTTTCTTCTTTCCTGCAGCACAGGCAAAAGCTGAATCCCAATTCGTGCGCGACCCAACCCAACTTTCGTTTGTCGAGCTTCTTCCTTTCCCACCCCTGGATATTTAAGATAAGTCCTGTGCCCGGATTTTTGGTTTTAAAAACTAAGTATCATTCGTTGATGCACCTCCGTTTTTTGTTTTTCTTGCCTACTTGTCTCGTCTGCTGTTAGTTTCCAAGCCTTTGGCATTCATCTATTCGGTACCAAATTACGGTGCGAAGCGCGTTGGTGTGTTGCTTCCTTCCTTTATCCCATCCTTTTCGTTAGTCGCTGCGCCAGCTTTGCTCCATGGATTGTGTTGTGTGTGTGTGCTTGGGTTTCCTCCTCCCACCCCACCCCTCTTGTCTGCCCACCATGGGGCGGGTAGATAGGGAGGAGGTCCCTTAAATTGTTTCCCCATCCCACCCACCACCCCCTTCCCGTTACCGATATATATCCACGCCTGCTGCTTCACGGGTTCCCAGACTGAAAGCTAATAAGAGGATAGCCATCTAGCATCTACTGCTTCAGTCCTCCGCTCACCTCAACGCTACTTTCCTATCCTAGAGTCTCAGATTAGAGCAGAACAAAAATCCCATCATGCCTTCCACCATCCCAGCATCCCTCTCTACTACTACTCACAACTCCAATTCAACGAGCTCCAGGGCGCCCTTCTCCCCGCTTCCCTCAGAGATTCCACGAACACCTCTAAATGGCCACTTTGAAGGTCTAAAGTCGCATGAGGAGTGTTTGAAAACCCCAATCACACCACCGGCGGCATACACAGAGTTCCTTAAGAACACCGTTTCGAGCCCAGCCATTCAATCTCCCAGGCTACCACCACCAGATCTAGGGAAGTCTTATGGGTACTACGCCACTCCCACCACTCCATATGCTGCTGCGCGGCGACTGAAGATTCCTGGATCGCCATCTTCGTCAAATAGCTCGCCGTTGACTGAGAGTCCAGCGTCATCTACCTCGAGATCACCGTCATATGAGGAAGTTGAGGGTGAGGGCAGGCAAGGCGGTCAGCGGCAGGTGACCGTGAAGCAGGTTGTAACGACCACAGTTACATTCACGCCCACAATGAATCTCATGCCGGCGCCAAAGGGAAAGAGAAGGCGGATCAATTAAAGCAATAGAGTTTGCCCTTTTTTTTTTCCCTTCGTCGCTACACATTTGGGAAATACTCCTCGTCTCCTTTATCTTGATCATGTCGGCCCTCAAGTATTTTTTTGTGTATCTCTCTTTCCTTTTAACTAGGCGTAACTCATTTCACTCTTGGCTTTGTGTTCTGTTTCCTTTAGTTTCTCTTTTTTTTCTCTTGTGTGTGCAGGATCGTAACGGCGTACTGTTTTCTTCCCTCTATTAGTGGTTCACTTTTTTTTTTTTTTTTTTGACCATGGATCGTTTGGCGGGCACCTCTTCGGCAAGAGCCCAGATCCAGCGACAACCCTCCTTCTCCTTTGCGACAAAAAAAAGAAGTGGAGGAAAGAAGTAACCCTGTATTGGCCAAACTAGGTTTTCGCACAAGCATTTTGTATATCTCTCTTTCCTTGCTCCTAACCTATCAAGATGTTTAGCAAATGGTTAATTTTTCCATATCCTGCGCCAGTTGTGACGAGCAATTACTTTGTCTATAGGTTCCTTTTTCCCTTTTTCCCTAATCCTCCTTTATCGCTGATGAGTTCCTGTACTTTTTTCATTTTCTTGATGGTTTTTCATGGGGTTCAAGAGTATGGAGTTTTTGATATCATTGTCATCATCATCGTCATCGCATTCACATGCCTTCCTTAATCCTGTTCCGACCCAATCTCGTTATGGTTGTTTTCCCACCCCCTTCAAGAAAGAAACGAACCCCTTCCAGGCTTGGGGAGGGCAGGTTGAGGCTCCTGCCGCTGGTTCCAAGTCGTTGGGATAAAAACTATTTTCAGCCTGAATAGAAAAATAGCACCGGCGGCTAGCCGACCAATCGGAGACTGCGCCAACCCTCCATCTTTACTTGCAATGCCCAGCTCCATCTCCCCCCTTTTGTGCCACCGATGAGGTCTTTCTTTGCTTTTTTTGAATTCCTGAGTGTGCCACTTCCGTACCTGCTCTTGTACCCTACCGATAACTTGTTACTTTGTCTAAACCCCGCGGTGGTGATGAGCGCACCTCAAGCACGGCTTATCGGGGTGGATAACCCGGTACCGAAAAATGCTGTGATGACCGGTATATGCACTCGTGGAAACTGGAGAGCGTGCAGTGGTTCAATGTTTGTCCGTGCCTCGTTCGATGCTTCGTATTATTTCGTTGGGTGGAGTGGAAGTTACTCTGTGAAATCCAGTAGGCAATGTTGGAGGCGCTTCCCGCCTCGCGCCCTCCCCGTGTCCTTACTTGGCGGAATTTATGGAGTGGTAGAGGTGGCCCGCATAAATATCTAACCGGCAACCGGAATCTGGAGCGAGTGATCGTTAGTGAGCAGTGCCTGTGGGGTAGCCTGAGGCAACTGAGAAGTCCTATGTAAGCAATAAACGGAGTTGACACAGCTTGATGGCAACAGGAAGGCTAATATCATAGCTAATTAGCAGGTGAACTATGTGCGAAAATATACATTGCTGGAACGCACGGACTACCTTATGGTGTGCTCTCGTATCCACGGTATGAAATTCTTCTCGTTCGAGAAACGAGGGGTATGTTACATAGGCAGAGCAATCCCTAAAGAAAAACAAAAGGTGCCAATTGCCCGGTGACCCTTTTTTCCACGCGTGTGACTCTTAGCCGCGGTAGCCATCGAGATGGTGCGTGTGCTCTATATTGAAGCCCTTGCATTACCATTATCTTGCTAGGATAAAAATTTTGCACAAAGTGAGACTGCGGGGTCTCAACAATAAGAGTTTGCTAGTTCTCTACAGTCTACGAGTCTTTACAGCTCCACTCATCTAGACCTCGTAGTCAATACATGTCTAGGAGGAAGAGATCCTAGGAGAGAAATTCTGTGAATTTTTTTTTCTTTCATGTTCTAGCATAGACTCTCCAGAAACGGTGCTGTGTTGAGATAGGCGTCGTGGGCATACACTCTCCCAATATCCTTATTATGGAAAGCTCTTATCCTGGAACACCACTCACTCGTATTACCCATGAATCCCCTGCGTGGGGTCTGTTGGTTGGATTCAAACTCAAGGATTCCGTTCCATTCGGCGGGGTCAAAGCTAGTGTCGAATCCTACAAAAAAGATGCCACAAATACGTCGTAGCAGTAAATCTTTGTAAGAGGCCGGCGTTTAAGAAGAACTGGTCCTGAGCCGCCGCCCCTAATTTGATGTCCTTGTGACCCGACAAAGACATTTGAGGTATTTGAGACAGGGAAAAGGGTTATAGAAGTTTTATCGAAAGCCTATAGATCCTTTATTTCTTCTTTACTTATAGCCCCCCCCCCCGAAAACTTGGTAATACCTGACCCCATTCGATTGGAAAAGCTGTCCCCGGAGTCCAACTTCAATATGCAAGGCATACCGGGGACGGGAAAATCATAAGCACACTCCACCGGTAAACAAGGCTAAAATTACTTAGCTCATTCATATCTATCAGAGCAGTGCCTTGACCTACCCCGACCTCCAGTCAGCCCTATAATATTACCGGCCCGATATAGGGGGACTTTCTGTGTAACCAGTAAGTGAGTGAGAGGTTATGATTGAAGTTAATCCTTCAATTTCAACAATCAGCTATCCAGGTATCCCGTCCGGAATACCTGTGAAAATTGGGCAACACCTCTGTTCAAAGGTAGCAACAGCTTTCTCGCCCCCAATATAATTTTGTGTTCACTAGAATTTTTATACCATAGCCGCGGGTCCCCGCTTCTTTTTTTTCTTCCCCACCCCTTGATATAGGTAAAATGTGCCGCATTACGACGTCCTTGTGAAGATTTCCAGCACATTGTTTCTAGATAGCCTACCCTTGCTCTAGTAAAGTAGGGTGAGAGCCCAAAGGTCTTTGACATCGAGGCGGGATCCGTCCTGTGGAAGAAGAGTGAGAAATGGGAGGGAATTGATTAAAGAGCCTTCTTCCTTTGTTACAAAACATATGGTGAATTTTCCTGCTATCATAGGTTGGAAAATTTTCCTTTTACGAGTGGGTCTAGTCTAGGGTCCTGGGTCATGGTTACCCAGAGGGTTATGACTCGATGCCTTTGGTGACCTTTATCGTCTACCTGTTTTCGAAATTGCGATGCCCAGGGTTTCTTTTGTTCTTGGGTTTTCTAGGCCATACTTTAAGGTGCTTGCCATGGATTTTCCTGTGTCTTACGAATAAATGTAAGGAATTGACGGGAGAAAGGAAAAAGGAAGCCTGGGCGAAGAATGTCCCCGAGAATGTGTAAGGGGAAACCGGATCTCCATTAGGGATCGCCGTGCGATGTCAAGGTGGCATTTTAGATTGGAGAGTATCTCGCCACAAGGCTTAAAGTCTGCATGGCTTTTAGGAATGTTACTAAGTGGGACTGTTCTTACTCATATGGTAACTTGGTTTCTGCTCTTACGCTTAGGTTCATGGGTACTTTACTTGAGAACTATGTAAGGCTGAAATCTGTGAGACGTTGTGAATTTCAAGATCAAGCCGGTAGGAATTATAGTTGGTTAGTTAGGCTCTGGAGTCGCGGAATTAGTAAACTGGGCAAGGCTGTCACAACCACAACTTCTGATATAAGAATTATCGCCTCCCCCCTCCACTCGCGCCAAGCTCTTACTGATTGCTTTTGGCTCGCTGGATGAACGAATTAGATGATTACTTTGTCCAGAGGGTGCCGGAGGAACTTCTAATTTGTCAAGTTTTCTTCCCCCAATACCCGACCCGCGCTTACTCGCCTAGTCCGCAGGGGGTGTGGCCGTGATATGGGCTTTTGGGGTTCTAAAAATTCCAAAATAGGTCGGTAAAGTCTGTGTATTTTTAACCGGTGCTCCGACTTTGGAAATAGGCAAACAGGCTTGGCAGTGGTTTTAGTTCAACGTGAGCATTGGTTGGTTCGATATGGGAAAGAAAGGGGAAAAGAAATGCACTGTTATGAAACCCCCTTGGTGCTCGGACAGCAAAAAGTAATCGGCGGGTGGGTTCGTTTCCAGTGATCCAGGTTGTGCAGAAAGTGATATTTGCACTTGCATGTTCGCAGACTAGTTTTACGAGAATTCGTCTGATTCTATTGAAGATTAGAAGAGTTCCCAATGAGTGGCGGTGCGCCAATAGTCAGGAAAGGGAGAAACATCCTAGAAAATGATTCGAAATTTTCACCGCCTCTTCCATTAGCCATAGGTGTTAGAGTCTTTGCTGTAAGCTTCCTGCGGGATCTCGGCCCATAGCCCGATCGAGCATAGAGTCAAGCACAAGTTTCTCAGATATTTGTAATAACGCCAATATGCAATTGGAATCAGCGCCGAAGTGCGGCATCAAGCCTTTGCACTGGGATCTATACCGGGACTAAAAGAAGTCCCTCAAAGAGGTACAGTACATAATTCTATGCAGGCTATGAAGCAGTAGAAAGACAAAACAGGCTAGTGTGCTGACTGTGTTCTTCCAACCGAGGCGAGTGACCGTGCATGATCCGGCCTGACGGATCAAGACAGTTTGATTATTAGTAAGCTAGAAGGAAGTCTCATTTGACTTCAACCTTACGATACTGGGAATAGTTTCACTGAGCTCAAAATGACCCTGGGGTAGAACGCAGCTCGTGGGAGTATTGATACCAATAATTTCAATACTTAAGACCCTTCAATTTTCTGACTATCACACCGTTCAACAAACTAGAATTTTACAGTACGGATGTTTAAGGAACTCACCAAGAATTAGGCGTAGTACCGGTACCGCACCTTAAGGCATGCTAAAGCGCTCAACCCCCCAGTTGGCCCTCCTTGCTGGCGCTTTATATGTGATACAGTAAAATTTCAGGTGACAGAACCTTGCGTAATGCAGTCGAGAATTCCCTATCTTAGAGAAGAGGCGAAAAATACAGAAATACTGTTGCTCAGACCCTCTGAAAGAAGGAAAAAAAGACACAAATTCGGGTATCAAGGTTTAATAGATTGTGAAATTAATATGATCTCATACAGTGCGAGTTCTAGTCTCTCTCTCTCTAGTACAACCCTGCCCCATTACCCTGTGGTTTTACCATGAACTTGATTCCTGCATCTGTGTGGTGGAGGCTGCTGCAATTGGAGTTGAAGAGAGCGATAAGGTGTTAGTTGTAATTTGTGCATTGTCGTACCAGCACTGGTGAGGGCGATCCAACAAATCCCACCCCTCCACAGCCAACCCTACTGTACTCGAGTATCCCTCACCCAGAGAACTAACACTGCCCACTACCACAGCGCCTTGGCAAGCTTTTCTTGGCAAACCTCCCCTGTCTTCTCTGGTTATATTATCGAGAAGCCGATTACACCTCCCGACCCTACCTAGCCTAAGTACAATCTTATGCAATATAGCTGTCTGACAGACCCTGAAGTCGGCTTAAGGGCACCAAGAATAGCTAAAACACACTCAGCACTATTTTCTGTGAAGCCCAAGAAATGTCACACCAACCGTGGACCCACACCTGTAGTCGAAGCTTCCCTTAAGTGGGTCAATTCAAGGCTAAATATTGGTGGATAGAAAAACCTGTCACAGGGCTGCGAGAATTACTGAGAGCCCGGGGGTCTGAAGGAGAGGAGATGAGGAATTGGCGAAGAGAGCGGAGAGTTGGTAAGGAAGGTAGGGGTACTTATGTATATACCGGTACAAGTGCCGGGGAGATGTTTTTCCTACAAGACAAAGCTGCTAACCGGCAAAATAATCCCTACCTTGTACGAAAACCTCTTTTTTTTTTTAATTCAAGCATATTACGAAAACATTTTTTTTTTTTTTTTTTTTTTTTAAAATTTTAGGTATTTATTAGCTACTTTAACCGCTATCTAATACACTATAGGCTTTTTATATCCAAACCGGATGTTTGCCTCCGCCAATTCCTCCACCTACTACCCCAACCCCTCTACGGCCTATACCCAAACTCCCTCTGCCACGCCTTATCTGCCTCAAACTTCTTTGCCTCGGGGGAAACGGTTGAGCCACTTGCAATGGGTGGCCCCGCCTTAACCCCAAAAGCCCCACTACCACTACTTCCGAAAAACGCATCCGCCTCCGCGACCATATCCCCATCCTTCCTATCCTTCTTCAAAACCAATCCCTTGATCGGTTTCACCTTTTTCTCCTCCTTAAACCCCCCAAAGCCTCCAAAACTACCCGAACCCATTCCTCCAAAACCCTCAAACTTCTTCTTCTTTTCCTCGTCTTCCACTTTCTCGGCTCTCATCCTCAACTCTCTCAAATGACCGGAGATCTCCTCCATCCTCTCCCGGTCCCTCCTACCCCCATCCACCCTATCCTTACCTTCCTTCTCCATCCATGTTACAATCCTCTCCTCTCCGGGTGATACTTGCAGCAGGTAACCGATAGTCTCCTAACGATCACTTCTCTTGGCCCAATAGCTGTTGCGATAGCTAAGTC
>Ga0307507_10008007_pt1 | contig 14902 bp, 4 predicted proteins | sample 7_EM_MG_FD_207223 | JGI IMG/M metagenome (GOLD analysis project Ga0307507, IMG submission 207223) | Populus trichocarpa ectomycorrhiza microbial communities from riparian zone in the Pacific Northwest, United States - 7_EM | ecosystem: Host-associated > Plants > Roots > Unclassified | place... | reverse complement strand
AAGGCGCCTTAATCTTACTACTACTTCTAAATTAAGCAAAAGCTCTATATAGGGGGGTCCTAGGGGGTCTCCCCCTGGAAAACCTCATCTCTATATATATTAATTAAAGTTTATATAATAAAGCTCTAAATTAAAGCTTTAGGTTAACTAATTGGCTTATTACACTCGGGTTAAAATTTGCGTTAGGGGACCAACGTTCCGCATATTAGGTTTAAATTTGGAGCCCTGCGGCAACTTATAAGGCACCCCGGCAACTTATATAGTCGCTTACAAAATAATCGGTTTCCGCATATAAGGGTGCGGCCGGAGCGGGTTGGCCATCCTCCCTGTTTGTGGTGGCGACGGCCAGTCCCAAATCACTTTGATTACCGTTAAATATCACTCGTAAGCATGCTTATACAGTTCAACCGACGCACGTTCTCCATCTCGTACACCAGAAGCGTGCCGATCCGCGATGAGGTCCGCCTCATCTTTAGCGACGCAGAGTACCTAGCTAATGACGGAGGCTGCAAGAGCAAAGCCAAAATATGAAGTTCTTTTTACGGCGAAAGTTGAAGTCCGCATGTTTGGACTTCGTGGTTGTTGAACTTAAACCTCAGCCTGGTGCTTTGCCCGTCCCCAGCCTTGTGGCATCCAGTCTAGTTCACCAAATATGATCGGAATCGAATCAAAGAAAGTCGGTGTTGCCTAACATCGCAAAGAGCATCTGCCCTACTGTGGTTGCAGGCGTAAGTAGTCAATGTAGGGAGTAGCTATTGTTCTTGTCGCGCCTCTTTAATTGGCTGATTCCAGATAAATAAGCGCAAGCCAGCGCTTTAATTGGTGGATATTCCTTTCGGCGGTAATTCTCGCCTGACCCGGCCTGCAACCACAGTAGTCGTGAGGTTCGGCGAGCCGAAAGAACGACTTCGTCCCTGCTTAGGCCCTCCCAGCTATGCAGCTCTTATTCTTCGCGCTGACTGCAGCACTACGCTTAAGGTTAAGATAAGCGGTGGCTTTAATGCGGGCGATCATTTTCTTCTCTTCTCTTCGATAGATCCGATCAAGCCACAAATACAAGTTGACGTATTATTTGTAGCTGCGGCTGTGCTGCAAAAATGCCTAACGCCCAGGCTGAGGGAGGTCGCGACATCCTCACACATTCCATTTACTTTTACCATCACCTAGATTCTTCTGTTTTAATGAATTTCCTCTATTATCGGTACTGTTAACCTTCTATTTATATTTGGTTTTATGCTGATATAGTCTGATGCTTTAGAAACCTAGCTGTTTATAGTTAAAGATAGTTCCCAATCTCTTCCTACCTTAACAGCTACGAGTAAAGGAAAGCAAACGGCGGATCTAATATATAGAACATTACCAATGTCCTCTAGAATATCGAAGAAATTAAGCCACGAAGATTACACGATAGGATAGATCTGCCCGTTAGAGGTAGAACAGATCGCTATAATAAAGATGCTGGATAAGAAGCATAAGCGCCTACCACAGACTTTATTAAATTATAACGTATACAATCTTAGGAGCATTGCTGGGTATAATATTATTATCGCCAGACTCTATTAACCAGGCAATAACCCCGCGGCTACAGTTATTGCCTAGATAAGGATAATATTTCCTAACCTTAGGTTTGGTCTGTTGGTTAGTATTAGAGGTGGTATACCTATTAAGACTAATAACAGAATGATCCGGCTTGGGGATGTTGTAGTTAGTAAGCCAGCAGGTAAACACTCTGGTGTAATACAATATAACCACAGAAAAGCGAAAGTTGGCCAATTTAAGTGTACTAGTACTCTTACCCCACCACTAGTGGTGCTCCTTAATACTATATAAGATCTAGCGGCAAGGCGAGCTAGGTTATATAAAGATCCCATTAAAGACAATATTAAAAGGATAAATATAAGCATTTAAGGGCTTTAAGGGTATAGATATCTGGGACTAGTATAGGATTATCTATACAAACTAGACTATATATACTAGCAGCCTAAAGTATCTTATAACAAATATAGATATAACCCTTCGCAGCGTATCCAGCAAGCTACTAATAATAAGAATAACAAACCGTATATTATTATCCATAGAGGAATAATCGCGTCTAGGGAGCTAGTGGTTAAGAATACTATATTAAGGGACCAGCTAGCAAAGGAGTACGGTCTTCTATACTTTAAAATAGAGGCAGCGGGCGCTCTAGCTAACTTCCCTTATATTATTATCTGTGGAATATTAAATTACTATAACTTACACAAAAACAACCAATGGCATAGATATACGGCGGCGGCAGCGGCAGTATATACCAGACAGCTTTTCTTCCATATACTAATTAACAAAATAAAGCGGTGTATTTTAGCATCTAATAGTTAACTAAATTAATATGGCTAATTATATATTATTATTATTCATTGCTTAACGTCCGATTTGGATCCCTGTTAGGCCCACGCGGACTACTCCTTATATACATATAGGGAGAAAACTCTATTTAAGAAAACCCCGTAATCCGTCTCCCTACCTTTTAGGGCTCGCTTGCAAGTTGCCTATAAGTCACTAGTAGTGCTCTACTACCTTACTTTTTAACCTCCTTGGGAACTACTGCTGCTATAACAAACCTACGGACGCGCTAGTATTATATACTGTACTCTACTTCTGTAGAGTTATTAGGGGGCGCCTATTACTTACCCCTTTGCCTTTTATTACTATTTCCTTTGCAACCCAGAACTGGTCTAGTACATTTTAGCTAATAAGCCACTGGGTAGCCACCTTAAAGCCTTTCTATATTAAGAGTAGTGTATTATAGTTTTCTATGCCAGCTGCTAAGAGCATTGCTTTTTAGCTAGTATATAAGGGGCATAACAGTATTATGTGTTTTAGTGTCTGTTTTAGCCAGCTATATTTGCACCTTAGGCTACCTACTAGGACACCTACCTAGTGAAGCTAATCTTTTAGTCCTATTATTCCTATTCTTAAGAGTGTTGCTATTATATTTTCTACCTTTATTAGGCCCTCTTAGAGCCCTTAGGTATTTACCCCCTATAGTATTACCTATACTATAGCTTAGGTTCCCCTTACCTAAGTCTACCTCTATACCTTTAACTCCTATTTATCTCTCCAGCGTCGGTCCAACCAGTATTATATTATGGTAGATAGTTTTCCAGTACTCTTTTATGCTCTACTTTAGCTCCTTTCTCTCCCTTACTATTGTCTTTGCTGGCCTCTTACGCGTCTCCCTTCCTCCTCTATATAGGCCTGGGCCCTAGCGCCGCACCATTCTTCTTCTACTTTCTCCACCTGTTTTCCTAATATATCTTCCCTACTTTAGGGTTGTTGGTTCCTTCTCCTATAGGGCACCCTAGGGTCCCTCCATAGTTTGTTTAGGCGTGTCTTGATATACTTTATAACGTTAGAGTTACGTTCCTTTTATACCCTTTACATTGCATCGGCTTCAATATATAGTTATAGGGGGGGAATATTGGCTTCCTTCTCAAGCAGTGCTGTGGCCGTTCGCTTTAGGTAGTTATATAGTAGAGTTCAACATGCCTGCTTATCCAGGCCTCTACCCCAGTTTTCTAGTATTTAGTCCCAGTTACCTAGGCCTAAAGGCCTAAGGGGCTTTCTATAAGCAGTTGGCTGCCACTACCAATTAACGGGGGTTTTTACCATTCTTTTAGATATCTTATAATGGGGTTAACCCAAGTACTAGACCGCCCCCTAGCGGTCTATATAAGAATCTCCTCCCAGAGTTGGTATGCTTTTGCACGGCTTAGGAGCCTTCCATAGCCTCTAGTTTTACGCCTTTCTTCATTGTTTCCGCCGGCATGGGCATAAGCTGCCGCTTCTAGGGGTCGCAACTCCCTTCTTACGTGCCTACTGGCGTAATCCTACAAGGGCGTCGTGGATGGCTAATTATATATATATAGCTATATTTCTAAAACTATAGAGAAAGATATCCATTATATAAAACTTTAATAAAATGACTAAGACCGTTAGAAGGTTCTGTATTAGCTTATACCAGTTAACTATAGTCCCTAGCATAGCAACTTCCTCTAAAGAAGACAACTAGGAACTGGCTAATAGCTTCTAGGGTTAGCAGAGTTCCAGAGTTAGCTTAATACTAGTAAGCAAACGTTATTCTATCCAGGCATTCCTGGGGCGGGCAAGACTATTATTACATCTATTATTATTAAAACCCTCGTTACCCTATTTGGGAAGGATAAAAATGTGGGCATTATATATATCTATTACAATTTCCAGTAGCGAGAGGTATAAGTGAGCGAAGAGCTAATTAGGAGTTTAATAAAGTAGCTAGCCAAAGGACTCTTCTCTTTAGCAGACTATATAAAGCAGCTTTATAATTAACACGGCGCTAAACAGAATCTACTATTATTTAAAAATTTCTCAGTAGCTCTCTAATCCGTAGCTAGCATATACTTAAAAGTGTTTATTATTATAGACATACTTAATAAATGCCAAGCGTTAGGTGGCTGCCGATTAACATTCCTATTAGAAATTTTTAACCTACAGGACAAATGCGGAGTAAACTTCTTTACAACTTTGAGGTCTATTCTGGAGATTATTAAGAATTTCAACAGTAATATATTATTAGAGATCCGCGCCTATAATAAGGATATATAAAAATATCTAGATAGTTGTATATTAAATTCGCAATCACCGTTCTTAAAAGATAATTATAAAGAAGTTAAAACAGATATTTTAAAAGCAGTTAATAGAATGTATATACCTTTACATATTACTTCCATAGACCATTAAAGTAATATTTAGTTAGGTTTCTCTTAGCGACGCTTTATTTTAACTCCATAGAACCCAAGAAGACACTTAAAAAGGTTAGGAAAGCCTTATAAAGTCTTTCTAGGGGTTTCAAAGTATATCGTTGTGTATATAAGGATGCTATAATGTAAATCAAAGGTCAAGCTATAGAATCTAAGGAGCTTGCCAAGTAGGCCCTATCCTAGATTACCTATATAAAGAGACCACTTACTATTACCGAGCTTTAATATACCCTTATAGTAGAAGCCGATAAGTAAGAACTTAATCTAAATAATCTCCTATAGATTAAAAACATAGTCTCTATTTACGCTAGATTAGTTACGGTTAACTAGGAAAGTAAGATCATTTAATTAGTCTACTATATAACACAGGAATACTTTAAGTAAATATAAAGCCGTTAGTTCCCAAAAGTGGAGATAGAGATTATAACAATTTGTCTTATATACCTATTATTTACTATCTTTAAGAGCGGTTTTTGCCAAATAAATAATAAGTTTAAAGAGCGACTAGGGTTAAATCAGCTTTATAAATACGCCGTATATAACTAGGGACGCCACGCTTATAAAGTGTAACGGGACTAGCCTAGTTACAGTAGGAATGTCTTGGCAAAACACTTGACAAGATAAACTTGACGCTTTAACCGAATTCTGCTGAATTTTGCCAGCTTGATTGACTTCTGCTAAGTTCTATTAGATTAATTGAATTCTACCAAAGTCCGTCCGCGTGTGTATATGCGTACACATCGACCAAGACCCCTAACTATTTAATTATAAGATTCTCTGGTTATTCCCTTCTCTTCTTTATATAACGTCTTGTTCTCTTCAAAAGCTATATACCCTTAGATTTAGATAGAATTTATATTATTTCTTTAAATCTTCCCTAAAGCCTCTTCGCGCCCTTATATTATGTTGCGTTAAAAAATAACTACTATTAAAATGGCAAACAAACCTAAATCCTCTTTAATAACTATGAGTATTATATCCCTAGTTAGGGAACAGTTAACTATAATACAACAGTCCTTTACAGATGCCTTAGCTTAGTAGCGGGCTGTACTAGAAGCCCAGTATTAGCGATTAATGGAAGCACTCTATAAAGAACTCTGTAATGTCTAAGCATTTATATTAGAGACCCCAACACCGCCTATAAATAAAATTAATATAACTGTATCTAAACCTAGCCCGTTAAATACGAACCCTAAACTAGTAACAGTAGCTTAATCTATACCTATAATGAACCTAGTACCTGCCGTAAAATTAAAAAAGCTTCCTAACCCTCTAATATTTAATAGAAATTAAAATAATCTACGTCCCTTTATAACTAAGCTCTATCTTAAACTTTTAATAAACTATAACTGATACCCTACTAAAGCTAGCAAGGTTAGCTATAGAATGTCTTATTTAAGTAAAGATACCACACAAACCATAGACCCATTCTTTCGTAATAGCACCTTTGTTAATTTTAAAACCTTTATCTCTCTGCTAGAATAAACGTATAATAACGCTAGCCGCGAATATACCGCTATTACTAAACTTAAAAACCTATAACAACGGAACCGAGACTTTATAAGCTTCTTTTTGGAATTTTTAGGCCTTATTAGCGAACTAGATTGGAATAAAGCCGCTAAAGCTGCTGCTCTTTAATAAGCTATTTTGGATAAAATTAGAGTATAGTTAGTAGGCAGGGAGCTGCTAAAGGACCTACCTAAATTTGCTATAATATGTTAATGAATTAATAAGGACCTTTAATATAATAAATAGACTTGTTTTTTAAAGCCAACCATACCTTGTGTTTAAAGCTCTATAAAACCAATATATACCCTAAAGCGCGACCCTTCTCTAAAACCTATATATAATCCTATGGACCTTGACGCCACTTAATTCTACGCACCCTTAGGAACTAACAAACGAAGAACTTAAGCCGCAAATAGAGAATGCTTTGGATGTGGTAGAAAAGGATATATTTAAAGGAATTACCAAACTTACCCTTTTAAAAAAGTCCGCTGTAGTTCCTTCTGGTCTTTAAATTGCACCCGCTCCTTAAATTATACTTATTTTTTAAGCCGTACTCGCTCTTTAACTTATACTTATTCCATAATGTCTGAATAAGGTTCTATAATACGGTAGACACGGTTGCTTATAACCAATTGGGTTAACCACGTGAGCTAAGCGAGCTTAGGAGGTCTACCAAATTCCACCTGTAGAAGTAGAAGAGAAGGAAAAAGAAGAAATTGATTAAACCCAAACCCCCCCCCCCGTGATCCGAACACTGATTAGTGCCGCACAGATCAGTAAGGTATAACGAAGAGAGGCACTGCCTGATTCTCTAGACCTCTTGTTAAAGGCTAAGAATTAAAGTATTGCTTGCTAAGCCCAAAGGCCAGTTTGTAAGGTTACTTGCGCTTCTAACCTGCGTCCATTACGCCTTTAGAACAATTAGTTTGTGGGTTTCCACGCTTCTAGTCCAACTGTTAAATTAAATCAACTGCGGAACCAAAAGATGGCTACCTCCGCGATAGATACTATAAAATGGAAGACCGGAATTAACGCGACCGTAACTGATATTAAGGAAGTTGAAGTATTCGTTAATTGGCAATTATCAATATACAAGGAGAATGGATGGAAGGGATTCGACTTATAGGAGAGCTTTATTGACAATTTTAAGTCGTTTATGAAGGACATACTTAATGACCTTGGTAAGGATTGATTGAAGAAGATTAGGGATTACCTCTGTGAGAATAGAGTATACGTACGGAAGGAGGTAAGGAAGTTAATTACAGACGGCCTCTTAGTAGCTATTCACGAACCAACTCCCTTAAAATGGCCTACCGATGACCCTGCTGACGGCCCTACCAATGACCCTACCGACGACCCTATCAACAACCCTACTAACGACCCTACCGACGACCCTACCCCACCCCTACCATTACTATTAACTACTCCCGTTTAAGCAACTCTAACCCTGACTACAACCTAAGCTATAGACTAGCTCGCCCTATAAGAAAGCTTTGGAAGAGAGATTACTAACTTAGCTAAGCTCTATACAGACAAAGTTAAATACTCCGGCAAATAAGACAACTTTAATTTTAAGTTTAAGATCTTCCAAAACTACTACCTCTAAGCCGGCGTCCCTAAGCAAGCGTATATCATTACTATTCCTACTATGCTCCGCGGCCTTGCCCTTAAATACTACTTTACCCACCTTAAAGATTTTAACCTTGAGAACGTATACATAGGCCTAAAATTATACTTTGAAGGCGACGAATACAAACGTGACATCCTATTAAAGTGGAATGCGATTACACTTAAACAAGTTACTGCTTAAAAAGGACTTGATACAGGCCAAGCATTTCAGGTATTAATTGATGAGATGTGGCAGCTACAACACAGGTTAGCAAAGGACCTCCAAAATGATACAACATTCTACAATAAGCTCCTTACTGCGTGCCAAGACGTACCAGCTTGCAAACTAGCCTGCTTTTGACCCGCTACTACCCTTGCTGGCCTTATTAGCGACATTAAATCCTTAATTGCGACGTACGGTAAACAAGAACCAGAGATTGAATCATTTTATACCAACCGACGATACTACTCCTCCAACTAATGATACTACCCCCCTGACCGTTAATACCGCAATAAGGGCAAAAAGTGCTTTGTATGCAGCAAATCTAGATGTTGGTCTACGAACCATACAAAGGACGAAAGGGACCGAAAAATACGTTAATATATCTCCGATTTTGAGGGCAGTAACGGCGATACTGATGACGACGACGATAACCAAGGGGATACCTTTACAGCAAGGTTTGGAGCTTCTAACTTCTACCTTAACATAGAACCCTGTCCTAGTTATTACGGCGACCCTAAGGCGGAGGCGTTTTGGACCGAATTTGCGAAGGAAGAAGGATAGAGACTACGGACTTATTTACCGGTATCTTTTGTTCCTTTTCTCTTATTTCCTAGTTGTTGCCAGTGTCTAAATAAGGTTCTATAATACGGTAGACACGGTTGCTTATAACCAATTAGGTTAACTATGTGAGCTAAGCGAGCTCAGGAGGTCTACCAAATTCCACCTGTAGAAGTAGAAGAGAAGGAAAAAGAAGAAATTGATTAAACCTAAACCCCCCCCCCCGTGATCCGAACACATAAATTATACCCAGTTATTATAAAGCATTTTACCCTTGGCTAACTTGGAAAACAAATTGTCCTAGGGCCAAGTTACGCCTTAGGATAAGAAGTGGAAGAGTATAAATATCTAGGCTTTTTTAGCGCTAATACATAACATAACTCCCTTAATATACTTAGCGAAATTTAAATACTTAAAAAATGGAAGAAGGTATAAATCCTTATAAATAGCGGAGCTACTAGTATAGGCTTTATTAATATAAACTACACAAAAACCTAATGCCTGAATTTAAAGAAACTTAATAAGCCCTAAGGCCTATAAGGCTTTAACGGCAAACCCTTAATATATAGCGAATTGATACACTACGCTCTTATAAAAATGCGGATAGGCGAACACCTTAAATACATTTCCCTATTTATAACACCCCTGAAGCAATATAAGATAATACTTAGATATAGATAGCTAAAATAACATAACCCTTTAATTAGCTAGGTTAAAGAAATACTAAAGTTCCGTATAACCTACTGCTAAAGTTATTGCTTGAAAACCTATTTGCCCTATAAACATATACATAACTATTTGAATTTAAAATAATATAAATTACCCTTGCCACGAACCTTAAACAAATACGATAAAGCTATAACTGCCAATTACAGTAAAGAATGTAAAGATGTTACGTTAAAACCTTTTAAATTTTATATAATATAGGCCGCACCCTTTATCTTATTAGTAAAAAGACGAGATTACGAAATCTTTACTATAACTATAGAAGATATTAAGAAAGCACTAAAACCGAAACAGTATATTAATCCTTAGCCTCTTATACCCAAAGAGTACCACGATTTAATTAATAAGTTTAAAAAACAATTTATAGACTAACTAGCCCCGCACTAAGATAAGTATAATTTTAAGATAGAACTTAAGCCTAGTATAACACCAAAGTTTGGTCTGCTATATAGTATATTATAAGAAGAACTGCTTATAATGTAATAATACCTCAACAAGCATTTGGAAAAAGGATTTATTTGCCCTAGTTAATCTCTATTTACCTTACTCGTACTATTTATTAAAAAGCCAGGAGGAGGCTTAAGATTTTATATTAATTATTAAGCTCTAAATACAATTATAATTTAAAACTAATATCTAATTCCCCTAATTTAAGAAACGCTTAACCGTTTAGTGAAGGCACGGTACTTTATAAAGCTTGATATAGTCGCTGCCTTTAATAAAATCCGTATACGTGAAGGAGATAAGAAGTACACAGCTTTTTATATATAATGGGGACTCTTTAAATACCTAGTAATACTATTTGGCGTAAAAAACGGTCCTAGTATATTTTAGTAATATATTAATAATACGCTTCATAAATTCCTTAATGTATTTATTACTGCGTATATTAATAATATCTTAATCTACTCGTTTTTGCTTTCTAAATATTAGAAATACGTTAGAATGGTTCTTAAACGCCTATAAGATATAGGCTTATAATGCGATATTAAGAAATATAAGTTCTACGCGTCTAAGGTTATATACTTAGGCTTAATTATATCCTATAACGGAACTAAAATAGACCCTAAGAAAGTCGCCGCGATTATAAACTAGGGAAGCCCTAGCAATATATAAGACGTTTAAAGATTTCTAGGATTTGCAAACTTCTATTATTGATTTATTAACCACTTCTTGGAAATTGCCTAGCTATTAGTAAACCTAATAGGAAAGAACATGAAATTTAAATAGACTACTAAATGCGAATAAGCTTTTAATAACCTAAAGTATTGTTTTATAACTACTTTAATTCTTACCTACTTCAACCCTAACCTTAAATGCATTATTAAAATAGATTCGTCTAATTATGCACTAGGAGGAGTGTTATCGCAATATAATAAAAACGGCGAGCTACATCCAGTAGCCTTTCTCTCTCGGAAACTCGCCCCTGCTAAATTAAACTACGAGATATACAATAAGGAACTGCTTGCAATTATTAGATGCTTTAAACAATGGCGTCCTAAGCTTAAAAGATTGTTATTCCTAATACGCGTATTAATAGACTATAAGAACCTATAGTACTTTATAACTATAAAATAATTAACGCAGCGCTAAATTTATTAGGCTGAATACCTCTTATAATTCGACTTTAAGATTATGTATTAACTAGGTAAACTTAATTAGAAGCCTAACGCATTAATATAACAATTATAGGACCTACCTGCGAACGCTTTAGACGAACAGATTATAAATTAATTATAGATCTTACTGCCCCCTAAATATTTTAAAAAGCTACGCCCTATATTTCTAGATATGGAACTTAACAGAAATGAATTAGAAGTTAATAAATAGGAAATAGAAATTAATAAGCTAATAGAATACAAATATATTATTATTTATTGCTTAACGTCCAATTCGGATCCCTGTTGGGCCCACGCGGACTACTCCTTATATACATATAGGGAGAAAACTCTATTTAAGAAAACCCCGTAATCCATCTCCCCGCCTTTTAGGGCTTGCTTATAAGTCGCCTATAAGTCACTAGTGGTGCTCTACTACCTTACTTTTTAACCTCCTTAGGAACCACTGCTGCCGTAACAAACTTATAGACGCGCTAGTATTACACACTATACTCTACTCCTATAGAGTTATTAGGGGGCGCATATTACTCGCCCCTTTACTTTTTATTACTATTTCCTTTATAACCCGGAACTGGTCTAGCATATTTTGGCTAATAAGCCACCGGGTAGCCGCCTTAAGGCCTTTCTATATTAAGAGTAGTGTATTATAGTTTTCTATACCAGCTGCTAAGAGTATTGCTTCTCAGCCGGTGCGTAAGGGGTATAATAGTATTACGTATTTTAGTGTCTGTCTTAGCCAGCCACATTTACACCTTAGGCTACCTACTAAGATACCCACCTAGTAAAGCCAATTTTTTAGTCCTATTATTCCTGTCCTTAAAAGTGTTGCCATTATATTTTCTGCCTTTATTAGGCCCTCTTAGAGCCCTTAGGTATTTACCCCCTATAGTATTACCCATACTATGGCTTAGGTTCCCCTTACCTAAGTCTACCTCTATACCTTTAACTCCCATTTATCTCTCCAGCGTCGGTCTAACCAGTATTATGTTGCGGTAGATGGTTTTCCAGTACTCTTTTATACTCTACTTTGGCTCCTTTCTCTCCCTTACTATTGTCTTTACTGGCCTCTTACACGTCTCCCTTCCTCCTCTATATAGGCCTGGGCCCTAGCGCCATACTATTCTTCTTCTACTTTCTCTACCTGTTTTCCTAATATATCTTCCCTATTTTAGGGTTGTTGGTTCCTTCTCCTATAGGGCACCCTAGGGTCCCTCCATAGTTTATTTAGGCGTGTCTTAATATACTTTATAACATTAGAGTTATATTCCTTTTACACCCTTTATATTACATCGGCTTTAATATATAGTTATAGAGGGGGAATATTAGCTTCCTTCTTAAGCAGTGCTGTGGCCGTTCGCTTATACCCACCTGTTATACTCCTAAGGCAGGCTATTTGGACCTTTTAGAGTGGTTTAAGGAGTAATTTAGGGGGGCCCTTCTTAGTTTCTCTAGTGGCCCAAATGCTAGATCTATACGTTATGGTTAGCCGGACAACTGCTATATATAGTAGGCGTAACCTCTAGAAGCATGGACCCTATATAGAATTAACAATTCTGGATATAGCGATATACTATACTTAGCCCTTACAGGCCGCTTACGCCGTATGTGCGCTCTACTAGAGCTTGCTATCTACCCACACTCCTAATACCCTTAGGCCTTAAACCGGTTGACCCCTAAAGCCTTAAATATAGATTATATACTAAAGATCTACAGATTAGTTACATTTTCTTATAAAATAGATTAGCTGGTATTTCTCTAGTAAGAATTGGACTCTATATCATCTTGCCTATTCTATATAGGTATTATAGGCTTTCTCTAGTATCCTACAGTTCTCTACGGCTGTTGGCCCATATATAATTAGGTTTGTGTTATTAACAAGGCCTATCCCCTAGGTCGCCCCTTTCTTAAAGGTGTCAAGCAGGTTGCTTACAAAGAAGAGGAAGAGTATAGGCAATAGAGGTAATCCTTATGGTATTCCTATTATAACTGCAATAGGGGGGCTCTAGTATCTGCTAAAGACCAGTAACGTTTCTTTCTAGCCTATAAATCCTTAAACAAACTAAATAATCCATTCTAGAAAGCCCTTTACCCTAAGAATATATAGGAGACGCTTATAGGGTATATTATTATAGGCGCCGCTAATATCTAGGCTAAGCATTAATACTACAAAGTCCTTTCACATAGCCTATACAGTTTTAATAGTAGCAGCGAGTAGTGTAAGTGCTAATAGCGTTAAGTAATTCTTTCTTGCCCCCATTTAGCTTTATAGTAGTAGGGCGTATTCCTCTGCCGTATCTGCTATATAGTCCGCTATAACCTTTTCTAAGATCTTACTTAGGGTGTTTTCTAAGGCAATAGGGCGGTAGCTTCCTGGGATTAAGTAGTCTACTTTACCTTCTTTTTATAAGATAACCATTGTTATAGATCTTCCAAGTCATAGGTAGTAGCCTATTACAAAGCATACTCTGGCTATGTCTGCAAGCCAAGGTGCTATAAGTGGTCCACAGGTCTTTAGGGCTTTATTTAAAATCCCATCTAGTCCTAGTACTATATTATTTAAAAGACGGCTAATAATTCTAGCTATTTCTTTAGTTGTTATATCGCTGTTAACCCTCAGGCGAGTCACCAGTGTTTTACTAGTAATATCGCTAAGGTCTGCTAGAGCCAGTTAAAGGAAAAATCTTTCTATAAAGATCTTTACCTTCTTATTATTATTGCTTGTGGCCTATAGTTCACCTACTCTTTATAGGGGTAGTAGGTGTGGATCTTCTACTAAACATCCTACCTTTTTCTTTACCTATTTCGCTATAGTCCAAAGGCCCTTATTATAGGGGAGACTTAGGTTAGTAGTATATTTATTTATAAACCATCTCTAGTTATTTCTTGCTTCTTTTCTTAGGGTATTCTTTAGCTGGTTTCTTATGTCTTTATATTATCTCTCATCCTCAAAATCGTAGCTACTTATATATTTCCTCCTTACTCGTCATTGGCCGGCTATAAGGGCCGCGCACTGTGCGGACTATACATATCACGCATAGGGGCTCGGTTTTAAAACCAGGCAGTACTCTTCCAGCCCGCTTTTAATTGCTGCCTAGATCCTTTCTAGTCTTTAATTAATTTCCTTAGGGGTAGCCAATAAGCCTTGCTTGTTTGGTATTAGGTGGATTTCTTCTAGGTCTTAGAGTTGTTATTTAATTATATTAAGAAAGCTATTTACATTAAGCTTCCTTATTGCGTATCTTTTACCATTTGGTTACGCCTTAATGTCCAGATCTAGTTATATCTAGATAAGGATATAGTCTAAGGTAAGTACCCATTCTTTTTTAGGGGAGCACCTTTTAAGTCTCTAGTATAGGTTTTCGTCCATAATTATAAGGTTAATTATACTTTTGGCAGTACCCTATTGCTATATAATTACACCTAGGGGGGTAGCTAGCTTAAGGCCCCCGTTATCTATAGCTCTTAGTAGGCACTCTGCCTATTAATTAGCAGCAACATGGATACCCCCCTACTATAGGTGGTAGAGGTTTATATCTCCTAGTAGAATAGACTCCGCGTATTTAGTTTCTAGCAAGCTTATTACAGATATAATATTCTCTATCTATGCTACCCCTTTAACCCTAGGGTTATAGACATTAATAATTTATACTAGTCCCCTATATATCTGGATAGTTATAACTGCAATATCTAGGTTAACTGCCTGCTATAACCATAAGGCAAGGCTAATATTTTTGCTAATTATAAAGCATACGCGTATAGCTGCTTTTGGTTTATACAGGAGCTAGAATCCTTAGGGGCAGTATATTAATTATATATAGGTATTATAATACGGCTCTTATATAGCAAGAATATAGTGTTTCTCTAGGTCTAGACTGTCTAGT
>Ga0307507_10008006_pt1 | contig 14905 bp, 16 predicted proteins | sample 7_EM_MG_FD_207223 | JGI IMG/M metagenome (GOLD analysis project Ga0307507, IMG submission 207223) | Populus trichocarpa ectomycorrhiza microbial communities from riparian zone in the Pacific Northwest, United States - 7_EM | ecosystem: Host-associated > Plants > Roots > Unclassified | place... | reverse complement strand
TCTCCCCCCCCCCCCCCCCCTTTCTCACTCACGATATCACTACCCTCGGTACATAATCTGTTAGAGTCTATATTGTGCTTTGGTCTGATCTTCCGATAATTTTCCTACCCCCCCACCTCCCTCTTTGCTCCATTGCTCTCTCTCCCTTTCCACTTGATCACAGACTACCGGTATCATGTGTGTTCTAGGTTAGGAACAGCTCTCGTACCCCAGTTCAGTTTACCCCCATTCCCGCTACCCGTTCAACAACCCTTCAAGTTCTCTAGCCAATTTTACTCCAAATGTCGAATCCCCATTCGTGGGCCAGACCCTTTCAACACACACAAGCGAGGCCTCAACCTTGGAGCAATCAGCCCGGCCAAGATGCGCAGAACAGTCTCGCACGGTCATCCCGACTGGACATTCCGAATGTTGTTCGACCTCCTCCTGCGCGACAGCCCCCTCCGGATCCATTTTTTCAGCAATCACACTCCCGAACTGCTACCGAGAAACCTCTAGTCATCGACCTGACCGATCCCAACCCCTCACACTTCCAGCGCGGCCTCATCAATACCCCCAAGATGGACGGCGTTTTTAATATACCCCCAGTTACACCCACTGTTATTGAAACCCCTGTCGTTGTGGAGCCTGTAAGGCCTTATGATGGCGCGCTATGTTCTAGGTCATCGATACAAAATTCGCGAACGAGAAAAAGGCTTAAATTCGCCCCCCAGGCATGTCCTCCGGCCTCACCGCAGTTTATCCAGCCCTCCAAGGTTTATCAGGGGGCCAAGAACTCTTCAACTCCTCCGGCACTGAGTCGGGGGAATAGTAGCAGCAGACAAAAGCAGATTCAGCCTCAACCATCGAAATCGGACTTTTCGAAACCTAATCCCCGTCGAGATAACAAGCCGAAACCTTACCTTCTGGAGGCACCACCTGGGGCGCTGATGTTTCCAGGTTCGAGTGAGTGAGATTCTGTGCTATATAAGAGGAGCTGGGGGGCTGATGGCAGATTCTAGGCTGCTCGGATTTTTTTCCATGGAAAGGAAACCACACGGAGGATCGTGTCACGGATGCTCAGGCTAGAAATGGACAGTACGATAAGCTGTACGTTGGGAAGGGAAATGTCGGTTTGACCAGTTCAAGCTCCCACCGCGATATAGTACTTACGGCTTTGCAGAACGAGCAGGCGTCGGCGCGGTCCTCTCTGGTGCCGTCGCTTAAGGGCAAATCGGCACTTCCGTCACTCTCCTCGCTATTTCTAACAGTTCTAGACAAACGGCAAAAGTATAATAGGCTTACCACTCCCCCTACCTTCAAGCCGCCTCCTCGCGTCACTCTTCCTGATATGAGGCGCGAAGCCTGGCTGCGGGACTTGGCGAGTCCATTGGTTCCACTACGTAGGCTTTCTAGGACAATTCCTCATGGATTGAAGGGTCCGATACTCCTGGATCAATGTGCTGCGAAATCGATACCTACAGCACGCGCAGTATGGTTTGCTCGTTGCGTGGGCGCTAACGAATTGAGGGGTTTGAAGCGTAAGGGGGTTGGCTCGTTTGCCGTCGGAAGTGAGACCAAATGGCTTAAGGAGTGGACGGGCCAGGTAACGCGATTCTTGGAGCGAACAATTTCAGAATGTGGATCCTCTTCGGACTTGTGGAAGCAAAAGATGGTTTATGCGTAGGTTTTTTTTTTCCGGGTGCTCGTGGAAGTGCGCTTTCTTCAGCTCATATTTTTTCACTTTTAGGGTTCGGCTTTCTGCGCATTTATTTGGGGAGAACCTGCTTGATAGAACTCTGTTTCTGGAATGGTATCTCTCGTACCTGGAAACGTGTTCCTTGGATATGCTGCCAATGGCCTATCTAATGCTGAGTATATATTGGGATGAACTACTGAAAACGAGGAGGTTGGGACGGCGACTTGCAGAAGCCCTGCTGGAAAAAGCTGAAGCTGTAGGTTCCCTTTAGGTTTCGGGATAAGCTGGGATTTACCACTGAATGCTTTGTATAGATATTGGCAACAGAGGACAAAGAAATATATGCCCCGCTTATGCAAAAATTGTCGATTTTATTGACGGTATGTACCGTTTGATGGATTGTGCTTAGCGTCTCTAATTTTTTATACTTGTTTTTTTATAGGATATTCTGTTTTCGCACAGGGAGTCACTGATTGTCTCGAATAGCTGGGAGTTATACCAGTCTATATTAGAGGCCTGCGTTGACAAGAGGTGTTCAATTGTGAGATCATGTTTGCAAAACATATCGCAGAGGAACAAGAACCTACTATCTCCAATGCAGGCGAGGCAAAACGGCTCTGTCTCATCTGGTCAGAGGAAACTAATAAACATGCTGGACTCAATAGCAATGCCCTACAACATCGACGAGATCTGGGGGAAATGCCGTTCATTGGAGGTTGAGGAGGACCAGCTTGTCCGTTGCTTGTGCCAGTGGGCCACCACCTCCCTTCGAGTTGGCAAGCACAGGATATATATCATTGCAGGGCTCTTGGGATGCGCGAGGAGGGGTGGTATAAGTGTTCAGGATCATATAAAAGGCTTCTTAGAGGGGTTTGGAAGTAACGTCAAGGGAAGCAAGGATGATGCATATCTTCTTGTCTCAGAGCTTGTTCGTTCCAAAACCTTCTCCGTTGCTTTATATATGAAATGGCTTATTTCGCGAGGTATCCTGTCAGAATATACGATCACTCAGGTATGCATTTATCCATCTTCCCCCTCTCTTTTCTAGAATTATGCCTTTTGATTGACGTGTTGTGCAGGAGAGCCCTTGTCATGTCCGATTGCTTGCCGAGGTCTCAGTAACGTCTACACCAAGCCATATCCGCAATTTGCGTAGCATTCTCCTCTCGGATCACGGGTTCTCTGTCGAAGACGAGGCTAGGTCGTTGGAAGTGTCTAAGCAGATCCTCTCTTCGAAGATGCCTAGGGTTTTCTACGGTGATTCTCATGCCAGTGGGTCCGTGGAGAAATTTACCACCGAAGAGCTGGCATACTTTGGTAGTTTGAACCGGGCGGTCATATATGAACTGGGGCTTTGGATCAGGGAGAATGTTCGGAAGCATGTTGTAAAGGGTGCACCGTAAGTTTTTATCGGGTCTCTGGATGCTTGGATGGGGCTGACGGTGGGAATGATTAGTGTTGGTCGGGATAACTGGAGAGATCTTTCGGTCGAAGTTGGCATCACTGCCGTTAGGACCGAGGAGTTTCTCATGATTCGGCAGTTGCTCGAGATGTTTAAGGATTTTTTGATTTTGGCTGAGGTTTGTTTCTCTCTTTTTTTTCCCTTACTACGTGTGCCTAATGGTGTGTTTAGGTTGTGAAGATGGTTACTAGCTCCGACAGCTCAGCTACTCTTTCATCTGCAGCTGATACCGTGAGCTATAATATTGAAGTGTTTAGCTCCCTGGGCGCTGTAAAAGACAACTTGCAGCTGCTTTACAATAGGGTGGGTGTTTTAATGCCAAAAGGTCTTTGATGCTCTGACTTTGCTAACATGCTTGGACTAAATAGTACAAAAAGTTACAGATGCGCCGAACATTGGAAAAGTACGTGCTGGTATCATTGGTCGATTTGGCGTCATTTCCCGGAGCACAAGCAGACATTCGTCGAGAACTGGAAGCCGAGCTGGCAAACTATGACAAACGCTTCCCTCGGGCATCAGTAACACATTCTCCAGTATCGGAGAATATGGGCGACATGTTTGAACATGGAACGGCTGACAGCAATGAGGAGATTGACCGGCTTTTGCGGAACGGGGCTACCATCGACAAACACAACTTATCAAGGCTTTTCGAGACTATAGTTTCAAGGATGGAGACTTCGTTTGATGACAGGGAGAGCGTGGGAGCGCTGTCTTCTTCCGCAGCGTACTTGATTAAGCTAAGACAGTTTGATCCTCTAATTTTTGACGAGTTGATGTGTGGATGGGTGACGAGGTTATTGCAGTCTTCTAGCAGGCCGCCGTTACTACAGACTCTATCGGTTCTTGTGGCCGGGTCTTGCTTGCAGCTCGATGTGATTGTTCAGGCAACATTGTCAGTCTTGAGGCCCCAAGCGAAGGTAAAACCTAATGCTCCTAGCAATAGAAGTTTATTGTCTGATAAGGAATAGAGTTCGAATCCGGCTACTGGAGAGATTGCTGCTCAGACGCTCGATATCCTTGTCAATGATGGTACGGATGGGTTGAGTCTTTCGCCATTGGAACTGTATAGCTTGAAGCGAAAGCGGAAGCTCTTTGCGTTGAAGTTTGTAGACAAATTTGTCCAGTTGATACGTCAGTCGATTCAGATCTGCGCAGTGTCATCCAGCCCGGATACCAAGAACCGCGTACGGGGGTTGATTCTATCACCACCGGTCCTGGAGTTTCTCCGCGGCCTCGCAACAGCACAACCCGACATTCTTATTTCCGACATCGTGGAGCCCCTATCTAAAACTGCAGAAACGTCACTCTTGCAATGGCTTCGTGTGTTGATAGACCATTTATTGGACGACCAGGAGAATGGTGGTTTGTACCCACTCTTTTTCCCCTTCGAATCTTCGGTGGTGGTAGCTTATATCGACCTAGATAATACAGACCTAGACCCGGAGGTTCAGGTAGCTCATCTGATTCAGTATGCCAATGATTTCTCTATCGGGTTATGCCAGTTGAAGATGCGGATTATATTTGACGCGGAGAACAAAAATGCTTCCTTCAGGCCAAGCGGCGACCATACCGGGGGCAGTGAAAACCCACTTATGAAGCCGTTCTTTCAGGGCATTGCCTCTACATTCAAGGACCGGGTTACTATATGGACTGACTTGGTCTCAGTGCTGAACCAGGAGTGTGCTTATCAGGTATTCCACGCACGTTAAGTAATTTCGTCCCACGGTGCTAAATTATTGGTGTAGATTCGCGGGTATGCTGAGGAGTTGGTGCTAAATTCTCCCACTTTCCCGCCTGTTCGGTTATGTCTAGGTCCGCTGGAGCCGTCACTCGCAGAGGGTCGTGAGAGCGGGGAGACGCTTGCCCGAGCTTTACTTTCCGTGATTGAAGCCACTGCGTACAGCATTCCCAAGCAAGGGATTGCCTCAATCGCTACACTACTGGTGGACAAGCTCAATATGATTATCCAGTCCATCACCCTACAGGAAGACGAATTGGAGAAGGCTGAACATGCCGCTGTACCTGAGGTGTTTTGGAATGACTCGCTTACAGAGTCTAGGTGCTGGTATGTTTATTTCTTTTAAACAAGGTTGATGGATGATGGGGATGATTAACTGGGTATTTCAATAGGCTCCTATTATTCCTCCGTATGATTGTGCTACATCGTGCTGCATTTACCAGCTCGAAATCTGGTGCTTCAGATCAGGGTAGATTGGTCGTTGGACTGTGCACTTTACTTCAGGTATTTGTCCCTAATCGCTATCGTGGTTGCCGGAACCTTTGCTGATGGTGATATTCCTTAGCACGAATTTATTCAACAGGACGAAGACTTGTTCAATTTCGTCTTTGATGTAACCAGTAGCTTTATCGACGGTACTTCATCCCCTTCTCTCTGCTTACAATAGCCCACTAACTAACTCATCCTTGATAGACCTAACGGAAGACACCCGCCTCCAGATCCGCCGCTTTGCAAAAGCCAAACGCCCAACCGCGCGAATGACATACCTGATTGGCGGGGGAGAAGCCTCAGGCTCCATTCTGAAGGCCACCCAGCGCGGGAAATTGGTCGACTTCCCCGTCAAGCCCTGGGAACGCCTTGCTGAGCCATCGCCCATCATCGGGGAGAACGATACGAGTATTAGTCTTACGCTGTTTTGCACGAGGAAGATTAGGTGTGCGAGGGGGGATGGGAGTTAGAAGGGAGAGAATGACGGAAAGGAATTGTTTATGCTGGTTGGGGGTTAGGGAGTTTTTTTTCTTCTGTATTGTTTTTTTCTTAAGAAAAGATTATGATACTTCATTGGGGTTATTGGGCTTGTGTTGTATTATAGCTGGGCTTTTTTCTTGCGCTCTGTGTGTTGGTTGGTGGGCAACTTAGCAGGAGATGGACGGGGTTTGGTAGCAATTGTGGTATTTGGCACTTGAACACTCTGGGATTGCGACGGTTGAGACTTCATGTACGAGTACTGCGCTGTAAGTGTAGTAGTTAATAGTCTACTATCTCAGACTACCTAAGATAGCGCTCGCGCGCAAACTAAGTCATGGCGCAACGGGGGTTTTGATTTTGCTGTGCTTTCTCGTTCGTCAGCATTATCCCTTACTAGAGTAGAGCATCAACGGCTAACGAACCCAAATGGATCCTCTGACAACACGAGCAACATCAATGATTAAAATTTAAAAACACCAATGATTCCGGTTCTTACGAGCACAGAAAGAGGGTAATACCCTAACTACACCCGTACCAGTCACCTAACCAAGAAGTAAACTTACGTTAGACAAAGAAGATGACCCACAGGTCGCAACTTACAAGGGGAGATTTCAGTATTTTGGGGGCGTGCTCGCCCCTTCTTGGAAAGAAAAAAAAAAATTTGTTGCTTACTTGCTGCTTGTGTCCGAATACCCCCTTCGCCCAGTATTTTTTACCTCGCGAGTGATATTTCATGATCATCGGGCAGAGCATTATTAGGAACGGCACTTACAAAACCAACTTGGAGATATGAGTGTTTGGTGCGAACTGGAACCGTTCTATTATTGAGATTAGTGCGGCAGAATTGCGCTTTTCTCGGGCATGTTAGGGAACTAACCTATGTCAGAGCTTGTACTAGTATAATACTTCGTAGTATCCCATACAGAACCATATCTCAACTTACCTATTCCATCTCTAGAAAGACTGCCGTGGACGCCCTTTAACTGTTAGCCTTTGGCCCTTAACTTTACCCACATTTTTACTCGTATCAAGCCACGGCATGATACCTTGGTGCGGTACGGTAACGGTCAAATTTTGAGACAAACAGGCTATGCGTCCCTTGTAGCTCATGAACTCGCAATCCATTCGTTAACTTAAGACCAAAGCTATCCCCCACCCAAACTTTACCCACAATCAATATCTGAACAAAACTCAACCTGACCGAACCCAATTGATCAATTCGCAAGAGAGAAGACACCCGGAATCAAGCTTAACAAGAAAAATAAAGGCAAGAAGGCATTTTCAGAAAAGCGCGACGGATCAATGTCGGGCATTGTACAATACCTCAACGCCACTATCACCATCCTCAATCGTTGTAATATTATATGAGTGTCAACCATGTGGCACAGCAAAATGCAACGGTGGCTGCGCAGAATAATTGCCAAGACTGTTAGTGATTGACTATGAAGGAGTGTAAATAATGTAAGGAGTATGAATAAGATATTATATTAATTAAATACAATAGTTTTAGAGTTAGAGACTTGACGGTGACTTCTAGATGTTTTGGTAACCTCCTCTTTAAACTCTGGTCTATCATGAGCAGTACCTTCATAGTATACTCTCATCATTCTCTCTGCCAGTGGACGAGCCTAGAACTTCCATATCAATGTTGGCTTTACTGAATTCAAGCATTTAGGAACCATTTTCTAGAGTACTCGAATAGTATATCCATATCGTCGATGGGCACATCAGCAAGAATTATACTTTGCACCTAGTGCGCCTAGTGCATCTAAGGCATGGGGTGTACCAGACGCAAATCGGAATTCTGGATGCAGTGTGGTGTACGAATTCCGTCTGGGCGCTATAAAGATGTGTCCGGGCGCACCGGGTACAACTAGAAAAACATTCCACATAGCTGGAAAAAATTGAAAAGCGGCTAGGCACATCTAAAGACATCTGGCAATAGCGCTCCTACAGCTAGCCCTTGTTGGGAGGTATCAGAATATCTTCTGAGTGGGTAATAATAAGCAAGGGTTTTATAGAGTGCTTAGGGCGAGATACGATAAAAGAGGAGAGCTGTAATGGTAGGAACGAAAGAGAATTCTCATAGCAGAGTGTATTTATGATCAATGAGTGAAGCTATACTAGTAGAACATGTATATTAAAGCAATAATAATACTAGATACATAGGGGTAGAGGAGAGAAAAGTGATGGGAGAGAGGTAGTGCCCGGGTAGTATAATTGGGGCACCCTATGGAAAGATGGATTCCAAGGTTGCAACCGCACCGAAGACTCAAAGTCAAAGTAAAGATAAAGATAAATTCAATAAAAGAATCAAACAGTAAAACTTGATATCATTAAGCCTGAAAGCTTCACTCAATTCAAGTTCTCGAGGATCGATAGTTATCAGGGTAGAGTGTTGTTCGCGTTATAGTTTAAGTAGAATACTTTATAAGCCAACAACACTCATCACTACCCTGACCATGTGTGAGCACCCTTCTCAGGCCAGGGTTGTCCTGAGACACTTCTCCGTCTGATTTAACATATGGAGTTGTCAGATAGCTCGGACATGGTTAAGTCCGCAAATTGGAAGTGATTCCCGCAATGTATCTTCAATACAATCACATGCGAGAAAATCTCTTCCGTCATGTAAGTGGCAAACCACAGACAACTTTTGCAGCCTTCATGTCAATAATACTCTCTGGCCCATCAGGATTATCGTTGTTCATGCAGGCTTCATAGTCACCGGTTCTACTTATACGATATACTATTCTTGGTTGACTACTCAGCTCCCCCAGAGAGATGCATGGTTGTGTTATCCTCCAAGGATGCTACCCAGAGTCAACACAACGCTGACTACCCCTGCCATGATTAGACATATGCTTCTAAAGTCCACCAATGTTCCTACAGATAAGTTACTCTTCTCAGGGTTGACTCCCAACATTTACCAGACTAGATTTGAAAGCAATCTAACTTGTCCCTAAATCTCCCGCTAGACCTTCTGGTGGGTCTCTTACTACCCATAGGCATGTAAGATCCTGTTAATACCCGTCAGGTGTCTCATGGAGCAAAAGTAGATGACCTCCCTCTGGGCGGGTATCCGCATATCCCCTATATACCCCGTGAACAACATCTGCTGAGACAGAGAGCTGTGACGTTTTCAGTATTATGAGCCTATCTCCACTGGCAATCCTTAGATTAAGTATGGAGATTCTCAACTACATTGGCATTTTGCCTCTGCGCACTGCTCATTCATTGTTGCCAGAAGGGGGTGTTGGTGTAACGACCCTAGGACAGGTAGCTACAGTTGACCACCTTACAAGCCCAAATGGTATACCAAGAGGTAACAATAGTAAGTCAGGTCTGGTGTACTTGGTATACCATGGCAGACTAAGTATTACTATAAGAGTCTACCGGCGAGCAATAGCAATGGTTATCCTTAGTGATAAGTGTGGTAACCAAAGGTAGCGAAAGGTGTGTTGTTAGACAGGGTAACCTTTCAGAGGGATTATTCCTGATAGCTCAAGTAAACATGAGAGGGGTTACACGAACCTCCGCGGGCACTTTATAGGGTGTCACGCGGACCTCAGTAGAGATTTCCGGCATGACAGAGTAAAGTTACCCTACCTTCAAAATCTCGTTACCCTACAAAAGGGGTCCCAGTTCCCCTACCTTGTGACCCGATTACCCTACCTTCGTCGGAGAAGCCATACCAAAGTATGTTGGAATTACTGCTGGAGTACCCGGGATTAGATGTTACTAGTGCTGCTAGTAACTAAAGGCATACCTGGCCTTAGTATGGGTAAAGTGGGATTCAAGCCTGGCCCCGGGCTTGGAGTGGATGTCCAACACCCCCCTCTGGCAACGATGAATGACCGGTGTGCAGAGGCAAAATGCCTATGTAGTTGAGAATCTCCATACTAAATCTAAGGATTGCCAGTGGAGATAGTCTGATAACACTGAAAACGTCGCGGCCGTCTGTCCGACCAGATGCTATTCGCAGGATATATGGAGGATGTGCGGGTGACCGCCCCAAGGGAGGTCATCTACTTTGGCTTCTTGAGACATCTGACGGGTATTGATAGATTCCTACATGCCCATAGGTAGTGAGAAAGCCACCGGAAGGTCTACCGGGAGATTGAGGAACAAGTTTAGATTGCTTTCAACTCTAGTCCGATACATGTCGGAAGCAATCCCTGAGTAGAGTAGCTTATCTGTGGGAATGTTATTGGACTCTAGAAGCATATATCTAATCACAGTAGAGGTAGTTAGCGTTGAATTGGCTCTGGGTAGCGCCTGAGGAGGACAATACAACTATGCATCTCACCGGGAGAGCTTAGTAGTCAACTAAGAATAGTATATGGTATCAGTAGAAATGGTAACTACGAAGCTTGCATAAAAGACGATAATGCTGATGGGCCAGAGTGTCTTATCGACATGAAGGCTGCGAAGTTGTCTGTAGTTCCCCACTTACATGACAACGATAGGAGGAGATCTTCTCTCATGCGGTTGTATTAGAGATACATTAGAGGAACCACTTCCGATTTGCGGACTTAACCATGTCCGGGCTATCCAACCACTCCAGATGTTAAATCGAATGGAGAAGTGTGTCAGGATAACCCTGAGCGGAGAAGGGTGCTCATGAGAGGTCAGAGTACTGATGGGTGTTGGTGACTTATAAACTATTCTACTTAAACTATAATGCGAACAACACTCTACCCTGAACCACCAATACTCAAAAACTTGAATTGGATGAAGCTTTCAGGCTTAAAGATATTAAGTTTTCCCGTTTGATTCTTTTATTGAATTTATCTTTATCTTTACTTAGACTTTGAGTTTTTGGTACGGTCACAATCTGGGAATCCATCTTTCCATAGGGTGCCCCCGTTACAGTTGGCCAACTATTCCAAGCTCGGGGCTAGGCTTGAATCCCACTTTAACCATACCAAGGCCCGGTATGTCTTTAGTACCAGCGGCACCAGTAATATCTAATCCCGGGCATACCAGTAGTAATTCTAACATGCTCGGTATGGTTTCTCCAACAAGGATAGCCTAATCGGGACTCAAGGTAGGGTAACTGGGACCTCTTAGGTAGGGGAACAAGATTTCGAAGGTAGGGTAACTTTAGCCTGTCATAGCTGAAATCTCTACCGAAGTCCATATAACACCTCATAAAGTGTCCATAGAGGTTTGTGCAACCCTTCTATTGTTTTCCTGAGTTCCCAAGAGTTATCCCTCCGAAATGTTACCCTGTCTAATAATGTACCTTTCAGTACCTTTGGTTACTACACTGATTACTAAGGGTAACTATTGCTATAGCTCGCTGGTAAACTGTTATACTAAGTACACCAGACCAAACTTACGATGGTTACCTCTTGGTATACCATGTGGGCTTGTAAGCTGGTCAACTGTATCTACCTGTCCTCGGGTCGTTACTGGTAGTGAGAGTCAGGAAGGATGGTAGCTCCACAGCCAGCGGTCGGATCGAGTCGGGAGGCAGCCCATTGGAATCCACTCGCTGAGACGGATTGAATGGTATAAGGCTCGTCCGGGTGGCATGCCTACAGGTGTCAGTAGACTAAAAAGAAGGATAGTTCGCTAGGCAGGCAACCACCAGGGTCGGGGTAGCCCTCATTGGAATCCCGTTGCTGAGGCGAATTGAATCATATAAGGCTCGAAGCGGTGGCATGACTGTAGCCCTCTGTAGCTTTAAGTCTGGGTGGGAGCTCCCTGGGTAGCCAGAGTCAAGAAGGATGGCAGCTCCACAACCAGCAGTCCGATCAAGTCGGCAAGTAGCTCATTTGAATTAGTGTTCGTTTAGAGGCCCCGTTTCTGACAAATGGGGCGCCAAGAGCAGGTTATTAACTGCAGATTAAAAATGGTTCATCGAAATCGGACCAAAACTGAGTGAGATAGAGCTCTTCGAAGGTAGACAATTTCAAATCACTCTCGCTCCCTCAGTTTTGGTCCGACTTGGATGATTTTTTCAGCCAGTTAATGAGAATAACCTAGGTTATTTCGTCCCCCCCTCCTCAGAAACGGGCCCCATAACGAAGCCTAATTTGAATCCGGTTGCTAAGACGGATTGAATGGTATAAGGCCTGTCTTGATGGTATACCTACACCTCATCAGGAAAATGTCGGAGTGTGGTCCACTGTGGTCCTGAACGCTCCTGGTCCACCAAGGGGGGTTGTGGTTCCCGTGGTCCACCTGGTCCACACCGATCCATTCTGATCCACACTTTGTAAAATTTTACCGAAAATGTGGACCAGGGTAGATCAGGGTGGACTAGGAGAACCAGGGGGACCATAACCCCCCTTGGTAGACCAGGACTGGTTTTTACATTTTGCTGATGGCCTGTCAGTAGACTGAAAAGAAAGATAACCCACTGGGCAGGCATCTGCCAGGGTTGGGGAAGCCCTCATTGGCATCCACTCGCTGAAACGAATTGAATGGTATAAGGCTCAAAAAGGTGGCATTACTGTAGCCCTTGGTACCGGTAACTCTGGGTGGGAGCTGCCTGGGCAGCCAGAGTCAGCAAGGAGGGTAGCTCCACAACCAGCGGTCAGATCGAGTTGGCAAGCAGCCTATTTGACTCCGCTCGCTGAGGCGAACCGAATGGTATAAGGCTGGAAGCGGTGGCATGACTGTGGCTCTCTGTAGCTTAAGTTTAAGTGTGAGCTGCCTGGGCAACCAGAATCAGGAAGGATGGCAGCACCACAACCAGGGGTCAAATCAAGTCGGGAAGTAGCTAATTTGAATCCGCTCGCTAAAGCGGATTGAATGGAATTGTAACCGCCTCCTGGGTGGTGGCGGGAATCGATAGGGTAACGATACTATCTCTATACCAAAGTGCGGTATGTAACGAGACTAAGTACCGGAGGCTTAGACTAAGTTGTTGTAACAAACTTCTTACTATATCGCAACTACCAAGTAGTTCCTAAGAGCTAAGTATGTTTTGGGTCTTACTGGATTCTCGAAGCGAATCGAAGAAGTAACTGTTCAACCAAGTATAATGAAAACTCTGTCTGTCGAAGTCTGCCCTCTCTAAGTCCGGAGAAGAGCAGATCTTAAATACACTTGTCAGGCTAACCGGAGCCTTGTAAACAATAACCATAAAGACTCCCAAAACGGTAGCCTTGAAACGTTACATAAAACATATCAAGTATCACACGATACCTTGACACAATAACTAAAACATACTGAGTATCAACCGATACTCAAAACCAAACATAAAACATCATGAGTATCAAACTCTATCATAAAACATACTAAGTATCAAAACGATACTTGAAACCAAACAGTAACCTGTACCGGTTACACCCCGAAAACAAAATGAAAACATCATTTCAAATATAAAACAAAGAAATCTAAATCTCCTCGCTATCATAGTCGGTGTCCAAATGGGGTTCCCAGAAACCCAAATCCACCGTCGGCTCCTCAGAGTGCTGCTCATAACCATCCTTAGTAGGAGTAAAACAGACTGTAATATAACCGGAGAACACAGTAGGGAATTCCTCCCCTGGCATGTTGTCCGTCCAACATGCCTGAACCAGGTCCTCCGCGTTTTCAAGTCCTTCTACTGGTTCCCAACTATTCTCGCTATTTGGGTACCCTTTCCATTTCACCAAGAACTGCCCTCTGCCATGCCTCGTCCTATGGTCAAGAATGGTCTCAATCTCCCATTCTTTTTCATTATCGATTAGGATAGGCGCCGGTTTCGTGTGGGCCCTTCCAGGGAATCGTTCATCATCGTTAGGGTGGTAAGGTTTGACAACTGAGCAGTGGAATACTCCTCTCTGTCGTCAATATATCCTCGAATCCATGCTTACTGTGTAATTCTGGGTATGTTCATCGAATTCGATGACGATAAAGGGGCCTCTCCATCGTGGTTGTAATTTCCTGGACCTGCCAGATTCCGTCGCAAATTGGTCACCAAATATCATTACCATTCCCCCCACTTCAACAGGTTTAACATCGTCCCTTCTTTTGACTACAGTCTTGGTAGATCTAACTCTCGCTAGCTTCAAAGCCTGGTATGCTGGGTTCCTAATTTCCTGGTGTCTGTTGTAATAATCGTGAGAGGCAGGAACCGCAGAAGGGTAGACTCAGTAGGTGTCCAAGAGGGGGTAGTCTCGACCATACACCGCTTTGTATGGGGACATGTTGATAGCATCAGAATGGCCAGCGTTAGAATATGCTGCCACTTCAGGGAGGGAGGTGAGCCAATTGGTTTGGCGGAGGTTGGTGACATTTCTCAGGGCAGTCTTGAGCTCCCTGATTTTCCGTTCAGCCTGCCTATTCGTTTGGTGATGGCCGGGCGCAGCCATGATGTGTTCGATCCCCATAGTCTTAAGTGTTTGTTTCCAGAACTTAGAGGTGAATCGTGGGTCAGCGTCACTGACAATCGAGATAGGTACTCTATGAGGCGTAAAAATATGATGCCGGAGTAGCTCAGTAGTCTGTACTGCCGTTGCAGTAACCGATGTTGGGATCAGCCAGCTGAATCCCACTGCTCTATCCACTACTACTAGGACCGAGTCCTCGCCCTTTAATTTGGTAAAGGGGCCCATAAAATATATAGCATAGCTTGAAAATATCTCGGAGGGGAAAGGGAGGGTTTAGGCATCACCGGCTGGTAGGGTGTTGCGTTCTTTGTTGGCCTGGCATAGCTCGCATTGCCTAACAAAGTCCCTGAAATCCTTCCGCATTTCCGGCAAGTAGATATATTCAGATGCATACCGGAGGTTCCTATCTGCGCTATGGTGTCCCTTGGTGTGGATCTCGCTAATCATTAGCTCCCTAAGAGTTTCTCCATTGATCCCATGTCCATTTGGTATGTAGAGGCAGTCCTCTCCTCCTCGAGTGGTGGCATAGAGTAAGCCATTCCTGATGCGGTAGTGTTGCATTTTTTCCCCTCGGGAGGTATTGCTAGAGTCCTGAGCCAGTTGGTATACAGGGTCATTTCTGTACCCTTTTATCATCTGCTCCCTCCATATAGTTTCCATCTCGTTCATAGCTTGAACCACATCTCTTTCATCCACAATTCTTTCCCACCTGGTAACCTCGCTTTCCTCCT
>Ga0307507_10008005_pt1 | contig 14905 bp, 8 predicted proteins | sample 7_EM_MG_FD_207223 | JGI IMG/M metagenome (GOLD analysis project Ga0307507, IMG submission 207223) | Populus trichocarpa ectomycorrhiza microbial communities from riparian zone in the Pacific Northwest, United States - 7_EM | ecosystem: Host-associated > Plants > Roots > Unclassified | place... | reverse complement strand
GAAAGTGATTGCTGACATAGACCGGCGGCATGGATACGCCGGTCGCTTGACCGCCGGTTATGGGTGCGGCAGTGGTGGCGATCGTTCGCCCCAACGCATCATAGGCGGTGTAAGTTACGTTTCCCGCAGAATCGGTAACAGCCGTATTGTTGCCGACCCCGTCATAGCCGTAAGTGGTCGTCAGATTGCCGATCTGCTGGGTAATACTGCCATTGGCGGCAATGCTGGAGGTCTTGACGCCGACCTGGGTCTGGCTGGTTTTTAGGTTGCGGCCATCGTAAGTCCAGATGGTGACTCGATCCACGCCTTGCGCCGGATCGGAACCAAGGGCAGCAGGACTGGCCGTGGGCAGATACGACTGGCCCGGCGCCCAGGTATTGGCAAGGGGATTCGCGTATTCCGTCTGGCTCAGAGTGTTGCCGGCGGCGTCGTAGGTCCAGGTGGTGACGTCGTTTTGCGCATCCACTTGCGCAATCTTGTTGCCGCGCACGTCGTAATAGGTATAGGTGTTGGCCCAACTGTTGGTCAGCGGGTTGAGCAGCACCGACTGTTCAATAACGTTGCCGAAGGCGTCGTAGGTGGTGTTGGTGACCTTGCCGGCGGTGAAGGTCGCATTGGCGGTGCCGGCCTGGCTCGAGTCGTAGGTGAGGACGGTGGGCTCGGTTACGCTGACGGCGCGGTTTAGCGCGTCGTAGACGGTGGTGATGATGCGATCCTGGCCGGAAGTGGTCTGCACCATCGCGGCGATATTGGCCACAGTCAGCGGCGTGGTACGCCCGGCGATCTGCGAGGCGATCGAGGCGGCGTACCGGGTGATCGAGGTCTGGTTGCTGGCCGCGTCGTACCCGTATTTGGTGACGTAGCCGTCAGCATCCACTTCATAGATCAGCCGGCTATCGACGTCATAGGCCTTGTAGCTGTAGTTGCCAGCGGTGTCACGCTGCACCACCGCGTTGCCCAAGGCGTCGTAAGTGACCAGGTTGCTCAGGGTTTGGCTGGCTTCGGTACGCGTCACCGTGCCGTTGATGCCATTGGTGGTGAGGTTGCTGGGGTTCTCGTTATAGACGTTGACCTGCGGGTGGATGGTCTGGATCTGGCGGCCGGCGGCGTCGTAGGCATACTGGGTCACCCGCGGCGCGTCCGCGTTGGTGACACCGGCAATCGTCTGGACGTTGCCCTGGGCGTTACGGGTTACGGTGGTCTCGATGCCTTCGGTACGGGAAGTGACGTTGCCGGCGGCGTCATAGGCAATGGTCGTTTCGATGTTGACGTTACGCGAAGCCTGCGGCGTGAGGGCGGTGCCATCGGCCGGCGGCGTGCTGCCGTAGGAGGTGACGTTGACCAAGGGGCTTATTTCCGCGGTCATGCGCCCGGTGGCATCGTAGAGATAATCCCAGCGCGCGCCGTTCTTGTTGACGAAGTAGGTCTTGTTGCCGGCGGCGTCGTAGCCGAAGGTTTCGGTGTAGCCATCGGCGTCGTGGGAGTTGACGAGGCGGCCGGCGGCGTCGTAATGGAAGTCCTGGCTTTGATCGCGGCCTTGCGTATCGGCTGTCACCAACGCGCCGACTTGAGAGGCTGAGACTGAAGCCGGCGTACCGGAGAGACTGGTCGCGTTGTAATAGCGTGTGGTTGCCGTGATCCGACTCATCCCGTCGTAACTATTCTTGGTGACATACCCGCCGGCATCGACGGTGTAGACCAGTCGGCCATCGGCGTCGTAGGCGTTGTATGCGATCTTGTCCCGGTTGGTGGAAGCGCTCAGGGTGGTGAGATAGGCGCGCAGGCTGGGGTCGCTGTAGCCCTGGATGGTCGCCGGATTGGCGGTGATGCCGAACTGCACGGTGCGCAGCACCTGGCCGTCGGCATCGTAGGTCGTGCCGCTGATGGTGCCGGCCGCGGAGACAGTGAAGTCCTGGCGGTTGTCGGCATCGTGGGAGTACCGAGTGATCTGGCCGTCGGCATCGGTGCGGGCGACCATATTGCCGTTCTGGTCATAGGCGAAGGTGGTGGTGATATTTAGGCCGGTCGGATCGACATGCTCGGCGGCCAGACGTCCGCGATTGTCGTAGACATAGGTAGTAGCTCTTGCGGAGTTGGTGCCGGCGCCCTGGGTGACGGAGAGCTGATGCCCGGCCACGTCGTAGGTATAAGTGGTGGTCAGGTTCAGGCCGTTCGGATGGCCGGAGGTGGTCGGATCGATGGTTACCGCAATGGCATGGCCATCGAGATCGAAGGTAGTCTGGGTCGCGACGCCGTTGGCATCGATGCTGGTCACCGCCTGGCCCTTGGCGTCATACTGCATCTGGGTGACGATGTTCAGGCCGTTCGGATGGCCTGATGTGGCCGGATCGACGGTCTTGGTCAGCAAGCGATTGACCGCGTCATAGGTATACGCCGTCACCATCCCGTTGCCATCGGTGGTGGTCATCAGCCGATCGGCATGATCGTAGGTGCCGGCGGTCGTGATCGACGTGCTGCCGTCGGCATTGGTCGCCGGCGTGGTGGTCTGCAACAGGTTGCCGTCGTAGTCGTACTGGTAAGTGGTGAGGTTGCCGTTGCCGTCGGTTACCGCGATGGTCTGGCCGAGATGGTCCGTGGTGCTGGAGGTGACGATCCCAAGCGGGCTAGTAACGGTGATCTTGCGCAGCGTGTTGTCGTAGGCGTAGGTAGTGACATTGCCTAGCGCATCGATCTGGGTCAGGACCCGATCGAAGGCGTCGTAGCTGGTTAAGCGCTGGCCGCCCATCGGGTCCTGCACGGTCATCGTGCGGCCCAGCTTGTCGTAGGTGTAATGCGTGACGTTGCCGGCGCGATCGGTCTGTTGGGTCACGCGGCCGAAGGCATCGTAGACGGACGTGACCTGGGTGCTTTCCTGGGCGCCGGTGGCGGCATTGCTGTAATAAGTGGTGGTCAGCACGTTGTCGCGGTGGTCTGTCGTATAGACCTTGCCGGTAGCTTGGCCGCCGACACCGGTCCCCGGCGTCAGGACGTCCCTGATCAGCGCGCCCAGTTCATTGTAGGTGCGCGTCTCGCCATTGCCCAATGCGTCGGTGTCGGTCACCACCCGACCGGTGGTACCGATACTGCTGGAATGGGTGGTCGCCGAATCCAGCGTAGGATTGGCGATACCGGCCAGCAGCGTGGCCAGGGACGCCGAAGCAATGCCGCCGGTCAAGCCGGCGGTACTGATGCGGGCGCCGTAGACCGTGTCCTTGATGTCGTTGCCAAGCGCGTCGTATTGGGTCGCGCTCACTTCGCCGAGCGCATTGACGCGATAGGTCAGACGACCATCGGCATCGTAATAGAACAGGGTCTTGGCGCCGTTCTGATCCGTGGTCGAGACCAGACGGCCGGCAGCGTCATAGCTGTGGGTCACACCGTAGCTGGCCCAGATGGCGTCGATCTGCGCCTGGGTCTGGCCACCGGTGAGTTGCGCGCTGCCCGCTCCGGTCAGTTCGGCGACCAGGCGCCCCATGATGTCATAGCGCGAGGCCAGCGTGCGGGCTTCGGCGGTACCGTAGGCATCGGTACTCTGCACAACGTGGCCGGCAGTGTCGTAGGTGTAGGTGGTGACGCTGCCCTGATAGTCCGTCGTGCCGGTAACTTGGTCGTCGGTATCGTAGGTCCAGGTCTGGCTGCGGTCCTGGGCAGTGGAGGCCGGGCGCAGGCTGGCAACGGATGCGCCGGCCGTGTAGGTGACCGCGGTGGCGTAGCGGATCGCCTGGGTACGGTTGCCTTCGTTGTCGTAGACGTATTCGGTGAGATAGCCGTCTGCATCGATGTCGCCTGCTACCTGCCCCAAGGGGTTGTACAGGGTGTGGTCATGCTGGTCCGCGGCATTGGCGGCCGGACGAATCTGGTTCAGAGTGGTACCCGCGTATTGGCCGGCGGCGATCTGGGTAGCGTAGTGAATGGTGTCGGTTACGCGACCGGCGGCGTCGCGCACGGTTTCGGCAAGATCGCCATCACGGTCGAGGTTACCGACCAGCAAGCCATCGGCATCGTAGAAGTAACGCTGACCACCGGCGGCTGCGGTTTCGCTGGACGGATTGCTAGAGACGATGTCGCCGGGGGCAGGTGCATTGTTGCTGCCCAGGGCGGTCAGGACGGCCGGATAGGCGTCGGTGACTGTCTCGACCAGGTTACCGATGCCGTTGTAGATGCTCTGAGTGATGGCGCCGTCTTCATCGACCAATTTGACCAGGCGACCGGCAGCGTCATAGGCATGCCAGGCACTGCGGTCCTGGGCACTAGTGGCCGGACGGATGCTCGCCAGAGTCAAGCTGGTGGGCGTGGCGCCTGCCGGCACCGTCACCAAAGTGGCGTAACGGATCGTCCGGGTGACCTGATTGTCGGCGTTGTAAAAGATTTCAGTGAGCGCGCCGGTGCCGTCGATGGTGCCGGTTTTGCGGCCGGCAGCGTCGTAGATGACGTAGCTGGCCACGCCGTCCGGGTCGACACTCTTCCACAGGCGGCCATCGGCGTCGTAACTGTAAGTGGTGGTAGCGTAGGTCTGGCTGGCGTCGTGCTGAGAGATCGAGACCAGTTCGCCGGCGGCGTCGTAGGTGGAGGTGGTGATCAGACCGTTGGCAGCGGTCACGCTGATCTGGCCACCGGCATCGTTGTAGCTGGCGGCGGTGGTGCGGCCGAGTGCGTCTGTACTGCCGAGCAGGCGCCTGAGACCGTCGTAGGCGTAGGTGGTCGCGTAGCCGATGAGCGTGGCGTATTGTGATGGATCGATCGCGCTGCCGCCTTGGCCGGTGCCGCGCGGATCGATGGTTTCGAGCAATTGTCCGAATTGGTTGTAGACGTAGCCGGTGTTGAGTTCGCTGCCGTTGCGCAGGCCCGCACCGCTGGTGTCGAGCTGGGCGAAGCTGGTGGAGCGCTGGACCTGGCCGCGGAAGTCATAGCTGGTATCGACGCGCACGGCCTGGCTCGGGTCGATGCCGGCCAGCCAGGTGCCCAAGTCGCCGGTCGCCGGTGTGCCGGCGGCGGTGTAGAGCGAGGCGGTGTAGCTGATCTGCGAGGTCTGCTGGCCGAAACCGTTGTAGACGTACTGGGTGACGCGGCCGGCGGTGCTGATGGTGTAGGCCAGGTGGCGGTGGGCGTCGTAGACGTAGCGGGTGGTCTGCGCGCCGGAGGGCTGGCCGCTGCCGGCGCCGTCCGGGTCCGGCACCGTGTAAACGGTCTGCGAGATCAGGTCATTGTTGGCGTCGTAGGTGCGGGTGACGGTGTTGCCGGCGGCATCGCGCTGCAGCAGCAGATTGCCGTTGGCGTCGTAGTTGTAAGTGACGCTGTTGCCGCGGGCGTCGGTGGTCTGCGCCAGGTTGCCGTGGCTGTCGTAGGCATAGGCCAGGGTTTGCGAGACGCCGCCGATGACGGGCAGGGTGATGCCGGTGATGCGGTCCTGGGCGTTGTAGGTATAGCTGCTGACCAGGCCCAGGTGGTCGGTGACGGTGGTGGTATTGGTGCCGGTGTTGTAGTTGAAGCTGGTGACGTGGCCGAGGGCGTCGGTGAGGCTGGCGACACGGTAGCTGCCGCCGACCTGGACGTAGGTGATGGCCAGGCTGGTGCCATCGCTCTGGGTCATCGAGGCGACGCGCGTGCTGGTGCCGTCGTAGGTGTAGTTGACGGTATAGGTGTTGCCGTCGGCGATGCTGTTGTCGCCGGGGGTGAGGTCGGTGATGACCGAGGCTAGGCGGTTGGAGGCGTCGTAGGTGTAGCGGGTGTGGGTAAGGGTGTGGTAGTGGCTGGCGTTGGGACCGGTCAGGTTGGCGGGGTCAACTGGGTAGGCGCTGCTGTCGGTGGTGACGGTGCGCAGGTCGGTGAGGTTGCCGTTGCCGTCGTAGTCGAGGAAGGTGACTTCGCCGTTGGCGTCGGACACCCAGTCGATGCGGCCGCTGGCGGCGTAGTGGTAGGTGAGGCTATTACCGTCGGCGTCGGTGCATTGGGTGAGCCGGCCGTTACTGTCGTAGGTTTCGGCAACGCCAGTGCTGCTCTGGTTGAACGTCCAGGTGCCGTTGGCGTTGTGGGTGAGAGTGCCGTAGAGGCTGTCACCCTGGCTGCTGCGGTAGGTGCCAGTGCCGGCATCGTAGGTGTAGAGGATGTCGGTACCGTCGGCGGCGGTGCGGGTGATGGTGCTGCCGGCGGCGTTGACGGTACCGGTGAGGGCATAGACGCGCTGGTAGACGCCCAGGCGCCAGTTGTCGTTGTTGTCGCCGTCGACCAGGCCTTGGCTGTTGTAGGTGCGGGTGATCGAGAGGTCCGGACCGATCCCGACCAGGTTCTCGTCGGCGTTCTGGATCACCAGGTTGCCGGTGGCAGCATTGACGTAGACGTTTTCCCCCGCCCTCCCAGTCCCTGCTTGCCCCCCCAATACCCCGCCCGAAGCACCTAGCAATCCCAGTACGTTGCCGCTTATGATCGCCGTCATGAATATCTCGATCTTCGTGTTGTTTGTGTGGATGCGCCAAAAGCATGCAATCAATCCGACAAATAGGCGGAAGCGGACTTACATGCTGAATGCCGAGATAATCCAGGAACCTCTCATTTTGTTTAACGGTTTGCTACACGCAGCCCCTATGGAGAAAGTTTTCGCTGAGCGCCGCCAATTCCCCTAAACTTTCCACGCAATCGGCGGATCAGTTTGGAGAGAAGCTAGGGGTTTGATTGGGAAAATGACGCTTAATGCGCTGATCGTCGGTGGAGGCATTGCAGGCATGTCGGCTGCCATCATGCTTAGAAAGGTTGGCATTGACGTCGAGCTGATTGACTCGGCGGTCGAATGGCGGCCGATCGGCGCCGGACTAAACATCAATCCCTTCACTCTCAGAGCATTCCAACACGCCTTGGCATCCACAATGATCCCGGCCTCGACATCGATAAGATAATTGGTCGAGTAGGCATGGAGGGCGGGGCCCCAAGTGCTGCGGTATAGCGAGCCTCGGCAACGGCTACGGTAGTCATCTTTCCAGCGAACTTCGGCTTGGGGACGTTGGTGAAACCGAATCGATCGAAATCCGCTTGTGATAGCCGCGACCAACCGCATACGGGGGTCTAAAATGCAATACCGAGTCGCGACCGTCATCTCAGCGGCCTCCCGCGACGGGATGCGTCTGTACGGCACGACCGTCATGGACGTCACCAAGGTTGATCTCGCATCGTAGATCAGCGCCCGGCCGCGTCGGGATGATGCCCTTCAAGACGTCGCCCGGCAGCACCAACCAGGCCGGATCAAAGCCTCGGGTCAAGATGCGCATCAGCCGGATCAGATCACCCTCGTTGCTGGTCAGGATCGGTATGCCCAAGACACTCTCGATGGAGCTATAAGAGTCCGACGATCCACCCTGAAGCACCAGATGAAGCAAATAGGCGGGGTCGGCATCGAGCGCCTTCGCGAGGAGCGCCACGCTACCGATGGGCAGTTTGACCTTCCCGGCAACGATCGTCGACAGTACCTTTGGGCTGTCGATGCTCGCCTCCTACGCGATTTGCTCTTCGATCTTGGCCGAAGTATTGATGTGGTCCGCGATGAATTGAGTCGCGGTATAGCGGGCAGCGGTGCATGCTTGCATGATTCTCCTCTTTCGATGGTCGAAGACGCGACTGCGCCGTCATTCACTATAGAGAAAGGAAAGTTACGCAATGCAGGATGGTCGTCGCCGCCCCAGGTGTAGACGTTCGACCGAAGCGGAATGACATAACCATTAACATGGTCACCCAAACTTTTTGTCTATCTATGTCTAATTACGCAAAAAACTGTCAACGCCTCATCGAAAACATGTCATTCAGTCCAACCGGCCACAAAAATGACAGTGATCGGCTCTATTCGAGGCGATCAAAGACAACGGAAAACACAGTTCGTCCGATCTAGGTCATCACCATGCCGTGTTAGGTCTTTGAGAGGGAAACTGCACCGATTCTGCAACCACTATTCGGCATTCGCCTTACCGTGCGAACTAGTCTGCTACAAGGTTGACTACCCAATGACATGTTTTAGACATAGAAAATCGACCTTTTTTAATCTTATATGTCAATGAACTTCAGCAACCGGGTGTAGCGGCTTGCGATTGACGAACATCGTTGAAAAATATTCGGCTAGGCCGGCCCGGTGCAAAAAAACGCCAGCACTCGGCCGGACCTTTATGAAAATCCACACGGATGCGCGTGCAGGGATTCGACCAGGGGTACAAACGGAATTGGGTCGCGCCCCGACGACGCAGCGACCGGATAGCAGCGTAGTGGCGGTTCCAGCGCTATGTGAAGTTCGGCGCTTGGTGCCAGGGCCGTCATGCGTGGGAAGAAAGCGACTGAACTCTTAGGAAAAATGTAAGGGTGGCTAGGCATACGATTCCTCCTTCCGAGCCGCCGTAGGAAAACTTACACTTTGGTAGTGCTTATGCATCGCGGTTCCGGCTGGTCCCGCACGCCAGGCGCCCCAAACCTCGCGCGCCTACCTGGCCAACTTCCCCAAGCTCCTCGCGTACGTGCGATGCTCGGCGAGTTCAACCGGAAAACCCGGCCCCGATCTTGTCGCACGATCTTATAAGGCAAAAGCCTCAGGAGCGATCCGATCACGTTGAAGCGGGCCGTCGTACCGGCCGGTGCGATTGGTGAGGGTGGGGGCTGCATTGCTGGCGTGAGGGCTCGGTTGCTGCACGCTACGTCTGCCTCAAGGCCGATACCGGCTTGTCTCCGACGATGTCTAGGCAGGGCCAACGCCGTCTTTGCTTCTTGAGCATCTCCGGACTCTTCTTGACGGGGTAGTCCGCCAGGAACTTGTCGATGACCTGCTTGAGTTCAGTGACGCAGTCGATGCTCCTTCTGTAGCAGCGAGGCCATTAACTGGCGGTCCAAGACCAGCCCCTTCCTCGCCAAGGCGATCAGACGCGCCGCGCGGTACTACCAGCCCGAGACCCGACTGCTTCGCCAGGACGTCGCGGAATGTCCGATTTTCAGCTTCGAGCCTGACCCGCTCCATTTCGATAAAGTGGTTGCGCCGTTGCTCGACCATTTCATCGTCATGTTGGTCCGCCTGGTCGTCCAGCAAGATCTTAGTCTTCGCCTTGCGGAGGACCTCTTTTAGTTTTTCTGGATCTGGTGAGGTCATCGCGGCTCGTAGCTCAGCGTAGGCTCGCTGCACGCGCGCGGTGCATTCAAGCGCCAGCGGACCGGCAACGCGCTTGTCCGAAGTCCTGAGGGTCTTGGTTATTTCCCGACTGCCGAGGATGGCACGAAGGTCTGCCGGGATGGCGATACGGAAGTTGAGGCTGGAACCTCGGCGTTGCAGGTAGGGCTAAGATGTGACATCGCTTCGCAGATCGAGCGCTTTATGTAGCACTCTTTTGTAGCAAAAGGAAAATCTGCGAAAAAACAAAGCCTTGATAACAGAATCAAGGCTTTAAAATCCCTGGCGGAGAGGGTGGGATTCGAACCCACGTTAGCCATTGAGACTAAACCAGATTTCGAGTCTGGCGCATTCGACCACTCTGCCACCTCTCCGGCGTTCCCGTGGTCTCGGGAGGATGCTATTTTAACAGAGGCGCCCGTGCCTGCCCAGAGGCCCGGCATGCGCTTGTAAATCTTTCCGACTTCTCATCTCACGGAACATTTTTCGCGCCGCGGCGGTCAGCATTTGCATGCGTCTTCCGGGGCGCGAAACAGGGCCGCCCCCTGGGCGGCCTGATCGTTGGCGCCATACGTACAGGACTCGTGCAATGAGAATCCAAAGCGCATTTCTTCTGCCCACTGTTTGCCTGCTGCTGGCGCTATATGCGCCCGCCTGGGGCGCGGACCCGCCACCGGGCAGCGTGCCGTCGCGGGCCGCGGCTGATGCAGCCGCGCCGATGACCAATCCGGCGGAAAAGCCCGCGCCCGAGCCTGTAGCGGACAAGCCGGCGCCGCCGCCGCGCCCGGTGACGGCCTGCGCCATTCCAGTGGGCGAAGGCGAGAAGACCGCCACTCGTGCGATCCAGGAAGCGGTCGATGCCGTCTACGCCGCCGCAGCGCCCGGCGCGGGCAAGGCGGAACTAAACGAGCTGGCGTTCAAGCTGATCCAGCTGGCTAAAAGCGGCGAGAAGAATCCGCCGATCTGCGACCGGGTACCGATCGACAAGCTGGCGCTGGACGGCTCGCGCGACCATCGCTCGCGCGGCGAGACCGTGCTGAGCGCCGCGGCCGACAGCGGCAACGCCGAGGTTGTCCGGCTGACATTGCAGGCGGTGCAACTGGGCGGCGGCGACGTCTATGCCACCGACTATTGCGGCAACGCGCCCTACCAGTTGCTGCATCCCGGCATGCCCGAGGAGCTGCAGAAGGCGCTGAACCCGAACAAGTACGAGTTCGGCCGCCTGCATGATTGCGGTGATCACGTGGTGCCGCTGATCGCCAAAAAGGACGCCAACGCCTCCCCGCAGGACTATTCCCTTCCGTTCACCATCCAGGCGCTGTCGACTACCAGCCCGGTGGCCCCCGACACCTACAGCGCCGATGAGCCGATCCACATTCCGGCCTATATCACCAGCCTGCTGAACGCCAACCAGGGCGTAAGCCTGACGGCGCAAAACAGCAACGGCGTCAGCACGCCGAGCTTTCGCGGCGAGTTGCGCCTGATGCCGAACGACTTCAAGCGCGACTTTCTGCCCACCGGCCATCCCTTCGTCTTCCTCGACGGCAACATCGGCCCCAAGGGGGCCGGCAATCCGCAGTTCTTTTCCAGCGGCATCGGCTGGACCTCGAGCATCGACCTGATGCCCTATTTCGCGCCCTTCGCGCCCGAGGCCGCCACCGAGGTCGGCCACGATACCGTCACTTGGCTCACCAGCACCTACCGCGCAGGCATGATCCAGAACCGGTTGTACAACCAGAACCTTTACTATCACTTCGCCAATGCCAGCTATACCTGGTTCGTGCCCTTTCCCTACAAGGTCAAGGGCGGCTATTACCTCTACGCCGGCCTGACCGGCGGGGTGCAGGCCCAGCACCAATACGGCGATGGCGCGCCAACCTCAGCGGAATTGGTCGGCAGCCAGGTGTATTCGGTGCCGCGCGACTACACCTACGGACGCCTGGACTTCCACGGCTATCCGTGCGGGCTGATCTCGGCGCTCTACACCTGCCCCGCCGCCATCAGCAAGATGACCTTCTACGCCGACCAGCAATGGGTCAGCCGCTATTCCGGCTCGCTGCTGGAGTTCGGCGCCACCTTCCCGCTGCCATTCCAGAAAGGCATTTCGCTGGTGCTCTCGCGCACCATCGGCCACAAGGACCCGCTGTCATCTTTCGGCGTGCCGCAGTCGAACAAAGTGGTGGAGACCGACCTGTCGCTGACGGTGAGCTTTCCCTAGGAGTCCGCGCGGCGGAAGGCGCCGTGGGCGGCCTCAGTGCAGCCAGCGGTACAGCGCGTAGGCCGCGACCGCGGCGACGATGGCCACCACGCGGTAGGCGCCGCGCCCCTGGCCCGCGGGCGTGATCGAGTCGCTATAGGAAATGCCGCTGCCCGGCAGGCCTACGGTGCCGCGCACGCGGCCGCCCTTGCCGATGTTGACCGTCTCGCCCTGGCCGCCGACACTGGCGGAAACACCGGACTTGCTGATGTTCAGGCGCACGCCGGGGATCAGGGAAATGGTTTTGCGAAAGCGAAAGCCCATGCGGATGTTCCAGGATGAATTGAGAGCGCCTGGATTATCGCCGAGCCCGCGTGATTTGAATATGCCGTTGGCAGCGCCCGCGGCGGCGGACCACGCAGTCGAAATCAACATCCGGGCGCGGGCTGCCATTGACGGTCGCCGACCAAACCGCACGGGCGGCGTCCGGGCCGCCGCTATTTGCGCTCCAGCAGCACCGCCTCGCGGTCGCGCAGGGTTTTCTGGATCGCCACCAGACCCTCCTGCAGCTCCGGCAAATGCTCCAGCGCCCAGGTGCCGTCACGGGCATCGACCATTTCGTGCAGCAGCGCGCACTGGCCCACCAGTTGCTCGTCGCGGGCCATCAGCGCCTTCAGGGTATCGGCCTCGTCGCGGTAGCGCTGGCTCATGCGGTCGTTCTCCGGCACCGGCTGCGCCAGCAGGCGCCCGCCCAGCGCGCCGATCTCGGCCACCAGGCGCTCCAGCTTGCGCGCGCCCTCCACCACCGCGGCGTCGGGAAACGGTTTTTCGCGGGTCGGCTTGGCGAAAAAATCGCGCCGGTAGCCGGCCTCGGCGGCCTCGGCCGCGGCGCGCGCCATGCCAAGCAGCCAGGCCGCCTTGCTGCGCACCAGCTGGTCGTCGGCGCGCAGCTGGTTTTCGGCGCGGTAGAAGTTGTAGCCCCAGCCGTGGAACAGGTTGATCGCCGCCTGCCGCAGCGCGCCTTCGTCGTAGAAGCCGGACATGGCCTACTTCCTCGCCGCGCCCGGCGGCAACAGGCCGGCTTCCTGCCCCAGCGGGTAGACGCCGGTGGACGGACCGCCGATCTGGAACGGCACGCCGGCGGCGGCGTTGGGCGCCGACACCAGGCCCTTGTCGGCCATGCGCAGCGCCAGGTAGTAGCGCACCGCCTCGATCGGCGTCAGGCCGATGGCCTGCAGCGAGATCAGCTCGCGCATCCGTTCGTCCTTCGGCAGGATCAGGACCTTGAGGTCGTTGAGCATGATGCCGAAGGTCTTGAGGAAGTCGGAGAGGTGGGCCTTCACCGAGTCGCGGATTTCGCTGATGTGCTCGTTGATCTGCTCCATCTTGGTCACCTGGACGATCTGGTTGATCGCCTGTTCGATCGCCGGGCCGGCGTAGTCGGCGACTTCCTGGGTGTCGATGATCGAGCCGTTGAACGGCAGGTGGGTGATCAGGTCGAGCGCCGCTTCCTTGGTGTCGACGTGGATGTAGTAGTCAACCTGGTAGGCCATCTCCGCCATCTCGGCGCTAGTGGCAATGCCTTGGCTGCGCACCAGGAGCTTGGAGCGATTGATATAGATGACCTCGAACACCCAGGGCGAGTTGCCGCCGAAAAAACCCTGGACGATGGAACCGAGGATCGGTTTGTCCGGCGTGGTCAGCGCGTATTGCCCGGTGTCGTAGACATTGAGCACGGCGCCGCGCGACTTCAGTACGCAAAAATGATTGCTTTCGACAGTGAGCAGCGAGCCGGAAACAATGCTTTCATCGACGATTTTCACCGCCAGGCTTTTGGTGCCCAGCATATCGGTGCCGTCGCGCTGCAACGAGGTGATGACTTGCCTGGTGATAGCCATTTTTCTTGTTCTCCTTGGTTAAAACGCCTGAATCGGCCACCGATCAGAGCCTCAATCAGCAGCCGGGATACCGTCGCATGCCGCCGCCGGCGGCGGCAGGGTGAAATAGAAGGTGGCGCCCTGCTCCACCTCGCCTTCGGCCCACAGTTCGCCGCCGTGGTGGCGGATCACCCGGGCCACCGAGGCCAGGCCGATGCCGGTGCCGGGAAATTGCGAGACCGAATGCAGGCGCTGGAAGGTCTGGAACAGCTTGGACTTGTAGGCGACATCGAAGCCGGCACCATCGTCACGGACGAAATAAGCCAGGCCTCGCGGCCCGAGCTCGGTGCCGAATTCGATACGTGCGCGTTCGTGCCTGGCGGTGAATTTCCAGGCGTTGCCCAGCAGGTTGACCAGCGCGGCGCGGATCAGCCGCGCATCGGCGCAGGCGCGCAGGTTCGGCGCGATGACGAACTCCACCGCGCGCGCCGGGCTGGTGGCGCGCAGCTCCGCGGCCACCGCGCCGGCCAGGCCGCTCAGGTCGACGTCGGTAAATACCGGCGTTTCGCGATCCAGCTGGTAGAGCGCAAGCAGGCTCTCGATCAGGTGGTCCATGCTGTCGCAACTGGCGACCACGCGCTTGAGCAGGTCGCGGGCGTCGACGGTCAGGCCGCTGCCTTCATCGGCCAGCAGGATCGAGACGAAGCCGTTGATCGAGCGCAGCGGCGAACGCAGGTCATGGGCGATGGTGTAGGAAAAAGCTTCGAGGTCGCGATTGGCCGCGGCCAGCTTGCTGCTGCGCTTTTCCAGGTCGTCCATCAGGCGCGCCACGCGGTCGCGGTTGCGGCGCCGCTCCAGCGCGCTTTCCACCGTGAAGGGCAGGACCATCAGGTAATGGCGGTCGGGGTCCTTGATCAGGTAGTCGTCGGCGCCCCCCTTCATCGCGGAGACCGCCACGGCCTCGTCGCCGCTGCCGGTGGTGACGATCAGCGCCGCCGGCGCCACCAGGGGAAAGAACTCGAAGGCGACGCCATCACCCAGGAGATAGTCGGTGACGACAACGTCGAAGGATGCCGCTTCCAGGGCCGCGCGCGCCTCTCCGACCGAACCGACCACGGTCCAGTCATAGGGCCAGCCCTGGTCCTTGACCGCGCGGGTGAAAGCCAGCTGGTCGACCCGGTCGTCTTCGACCAGGAGCAGGCGGATGCGTTGTTCCATGGTCGCGTGGGTGGTGATGCCGGCTGGTGCTTGGCGGACTCAGTCGGATAGTTCGCTGAGGGTCCAATAGAGGTCGATGGTCCGCACCACCTCGACGAACTGGAGGTAGTCCGCCGGCTTGATCATGTAGCCGGCCACCGAAAGTTTGAAAGTCTCGACCCGGTCGCTTTCCTCGCGCGAGGTAGTGAGCACAATGATGGGGATGCTTTTGAATAGCGGGTCGGCCTTGATGATGCGCAGGAATTCGATGCCGCCCATGCGCGGCATATTGAGATCGAGCAGGATCACGCAGGGGCGGACGATGCGGCCTTCGCGCAGCATCTGCAGGGCGGCCTCGCCGTCGCCGGCGATCGACAGCGGGTTGGCGATGCGCAAGTCTTTCAACGCCCGACGCATGGTCATGACGTCGACTTCGTCGTCCTCAATCAGGAAGATCGGTATTTGGTCTTTCATGCGCCCCTTCCTTGACAGGCATGTCAATAGCAT
>Ga0307507_10008003_pt1 | contig 14909 bp, 11 predicted proteins | sample 7_EM_MG_FD_207223 | JGI IMG/M metagenome (GOLD analysis project Ga0307507, IMG submission 207223) | Populus trichocarpa ectomycorrhiza microbial communities from riparian zone in the Pacific Northwest, United States - 7_EM | ecosystem: Host-associated > Plants > Roots > Unclassified | place... | reverse complement strand
CTTTGTCTTTATCGATAGTCATAACCTTCCTTCTACACGGGTTCTTTTATCACCATAAAAGATTTCTTTTAAAGGTGCCTTTAGTGAGAGCGGCGATTGCCTACTTTCGGTACTGTTTTCTTTTCCTGATCGTGATATCATTTCTCCTATTCCTTCCGCTTTTCCTCTTTTGTTCTTCTCTATTTTTCCTCCGGAGAGTATTCCCCTCCCGGACGAAAAACATCTTTTCAGTACCCCCAATTGTCCACCATACCTCCGCTCCATGATGACCCTTACGCATACTACCCTCCTGCACGGCCGCAACACTCAACACACAGCTCCTGCAATAGCGTCACAACACTCACTACCGCACCTGCTAAGAACCTATATTCAGACCTCGCATTCCCCTCTCCAACTAACCACTCCCCTCGCGGTAGATCACCTATCTCACCTCGGGATCAACAACAATCAACGCTAAGCTACCAAACACTATTATACCCGTAGAGGATGTGAAAAAAATTATCGGCATAAGATACGCGCCCCGGGCTAGAATATCGCACAAACAACCACTAAGAGTTTCTTACGTACCCCTTGCGAACAGTGGCACAATTTCTTACTTAGATATATCATGCTTGTTCGCGTTGTAGGGGCGTGCCGGATTTCCCTGAGGTGGTGGCCATTTGATCGGGGGGGGGGGTTGTGGCTTGGCTCGAAACAGCAGTGGCATGTATGTATTATAGTGGGAGAACTTCTGTCATAAGGATCAGGGCCTGGTATACCGGGGGCTGAACTTGAAACCCCCGATATTATCATTGGCCGGAATTTTTGTGGTTTCCACTCGAAAATAGTTCTGCAGTGTAGGCCGCGGAGGATAGATGTATATTACGGTAGCTGGGGCTATTCTGGCGGTACTCAGGAGTCTTAGCGGGGGTCAGGTACGGCGGTGTTGGGAAGATTTTTTGTGATAGGCTAGGATTTATAATAGAAACTCGTGCACACGACGCCTCAAACTACAGCGCCAATAGCATCTACAGGAGTGATACTCAATTATTGGTTTCACAAGCTGCGCATGTTTAATTGGAATGTTCTTGGCACCTGATCAGCTGAACCTCCAACTCTGTTTTAACAGGCCTCCACTTTTCTTTCACGATACCCCGCTTTTCTTCCGCGTCCAGGAGTATCATAAATCCACCAACAAGTCCTCCCGAACAAAGCAAGCGATAAAGAGTCGATAATGTCTCGAAATACCTTCAATCACAGCACCAACTGCCAAAATAATACGAACTCTCATAATACTACTACTAATTATAATAACGTGTGGAACAACTGTACTGTCGCCGATGATCGGCCAGAAATCCTATCTTGGCTATCACTCTTAGATCCCGGCCTACGACATTCTGACATTCAAGAGCGCCGTGTCAGAAATGTCGGGGAATCGTTCATGGAGACTGAGGAATTCAGAAGATGGTGCGGATTGGGTGGGGAAGCTGGAGATGATAAGGCAGTTCTGTTTTGTTATGGAAATCCCGGGGTCGGAAAGACGTTTATTAGGTAACAAGGATTATTCTCGAGAGAGAAGTGAGCCCGTGCTAACAAGCCGTGATGACAGTTCGCTGGTGGTGGACAGGCTGTGCGATCGTACTAGAGGACAATACATGTCCGTGACTTGCTTTTACTTCGACTTCGCGGCGCGCAAGGAGCAGACTGCTACCAGTATGCTAGGATCCTTGCTAAAGCAGATGGTTTGCAGAACGGCAGGAGTTCCGGAGGATATATGGCGGGCCTTGCGAGAGCAGAGAGAGGCCGTTAGTGGGCGCAAACCGCAACTCGGCAATATTGTAAAAATTCTGCAACTGATAACCTCCTCGCAACGCACATTCATGGTCATCGACGCACTAGACGAATCCACGGTCGTGCAGCGATTCCGGCTTTTTGATTCGTTGAAAGAAATCCTCGAGAAGTCACCGGGCGCTCGAATATTCGTGACCGGAAGGCCCCATATTTGCCCTGAGATTGAAACGCGTCTCGCCGGACGAGTGGCAAGTATATGTTTAGCTCCCACTAGAGACGATATCGTCGGATTCCTTCGTGTCAGACTGAGCGAGGATGAAACACCGGATGCCATGGATTCGAATCTAGAGGCAGAAATTCTCGAGAAGATTCCCGGAAGTATATCGGATATGTGAGTAGCGGCCATTGCTGAGAATCCAATCCCGAATTAACGGCTAATATATGTATTAGGTTTCTGCTCGCTTCGTTGAATATCGAAGCAATTTTGCAAGAATCCACGATATATCGAAGACGAGAAAGACTCAGCAAAATCACCGACGGGTTGGGGTTGGAGGGTGTCTATGGTGCGACAATTGAGCGGATAAGGGCGCAGGGTGGGGATAAATCGAGGCTCGGGATGGGGGCTTTGATGTGGATTAGTTATGCGGAAGAGCCGTTGGGCCCGGATGACCTCTGTCATGCCCTAGCAATCGAGCTAGGCTCTACAGATTTCAATGCTAGCAACATCCCATCGATTTCAACATTAGTGAGCTGTTGCCAAGGGCTTATTACTATTGATGAGGCATCAAATGTGCGACTGATCCATTTTACTCTCAAAGAGTATTTTTTGGCCCATCCCAGTATTTTCCCTACGCCTCACTCGGAAATAGCAGAGATATGCTTGACATATCTGAATTCCCAACAGGTCAAAGCCCTTTCAACAGATCCTCTAGCCCATATTGATGACTTCACTGATGGCCACCCCTTTCTGCAATATTGTTCGTTCTACTGGGGGATCCATACGAAAAAGGAACTCTCAGACCACTCAAGATCACTCGCCCTGGAGCTGCTTCAGGAATATGATGGCCACATATCCGCCGAACTTATTTTAAGAGAAGAGTGGTGGTCTCTGGAATTGGAGCATTCTGATACCTTTTCTCCGTTCAGTGGACTGCACTGCGCCTCTTTCCTCGGAATTTTTGAGATGGTGGTCGCTTTGATTGACACGGGATGTTGTGATCTAAGCGGGGAGGATATGTGGGGGTACACGCCGCTTGTATGGGCTGCCCGGAAGGGACATGAGGAGGTGGTGAAAATACTACTCGGGCTGGAAGAGGTGGACCCCGACAGGCCAGATAAAGGTGGACGAACACCGCTCTCGCATGCAGTTGAGGCAGGACATGAGGGAGCGGTGAAAATACTACTCGGGCGAGAAGAGGTCAATCCGGACAAGCCAGATAATGACGGCAAAACACCGCTCTCGCATGCCGCTCTCCAGGGACAGGAAGAACTTATGAAAATACTACTCGGGCGGGAAGAGGTCAACCCCGACCGGCCTTGTAATGGCGGGCGAACACCGCTCTCGTATGCCACTGAGAGTTGGTGTGAGGGAGCGGTTAAAATACTACTTGGGCAGGAACAGGTCAACCCCAACCATCCAGATAATGACGGCAAAACACCACTCTCGTATGCCTTTGAGTGTGGAAGCAAGGGAGTGGTGAAAATACTACTCGGGCGGGAAGACGCTGAACTCGACAAGCCAGACAATCACGGCCGAACACCGCTCTCCCATGCCGCTGAGGCAGGGTATGACGAAATGGTGAAAATACTACTCGAGCGAGAAGAGGTCAACCCCGACAAGCCAGACAATTTTGGCAGAACACCGCTCTCACATGCCGCTGAAGCAGGATATGACGAGGTGTTGAAATTACTGCTTGGGCGAGAAGAAGTCAACCCCGACAGGCCAGATAACGCCCGCCGGACGCCACTCTCCTATGCCGCGAGGCTTAACAAAGCACATATCAGTTGGGATAGAATTGGGGAAGTGGCGAAAATACTACTCGGGCGGGAGGAGGTCCACCCTGACACGCCAGATAATCTCGGCAGAACACCACTCTCCTATGCCGCTGAGGCAGGATATGACGGAGTGGTGGAAATACTACTTGGGCGAGAAGAGGTCGACCCCGACAAGCCAGATAATGCCTACCAGACACCGCTTTCCTATGCCGTAAGGCCTAACAAGCCACAAATCAGTGGGTATAGGATTGAGAAGGTGGTGAAATTACTACTCGGGCGGGAGGAGGTCCACCCTAACAAGCCAGATAATCTCGGCAGAACGCCACTCTCCTATGCCGCTGAGGCAGAATATGACGAAGTGGTGAAAATGCTACTCGGGCGGGAAGCGGTCCACCCTGACACACCAGATAACCTCGGCAGAACACCATTCTCCTATGCCGCTGCGGGAGGATATGGCAAGGTGGTGAAAATACTACTTGAGCGAGAGGATGTCGACCCCGACAAGCCAGATAATCACGGCCGAACACCGCTCTCGTATACGGTTCAAGGGGGACATATGGGATTGGTGAAGATACTACTCGGTCTGGAAGAGGTCAAACCCGACAAGCCAGATAATAACGGACGAACACCGCTCTCGCATGCCGCTGAGTGTCGTAGTGTTGAACCGGTACGGGTACTACTCAGGCGGGAAGAGGGCGACCCTGATAGGCCAGATAATGACGGCCGAACACCGCTCTCCCATGCCGCTGCGCGGGGGAATGAGGGGGCGGTGAAAATACTGCTCGAGCGGGAAGAGGTTGAACCCGACCAGCCAGATAATCACGGCAGAACACCGCTCTCCCATGCGGCTGAGTGTGCAAAGTGGGAATATAAAGAAGTGGTCAAAATGCTACTCGGGCGAGAACAGGTCAACCCCGACAAGCCAGATAATGACGGCAGAACACCGCTCTCCCATGCCGCTAAGAATGGACATGATGAAATAATGCAAATACTACTCGGGCGGGCAGAGGTCAACCCCGACAAGCCGGATAATAACGGACGAACACCGTTCTCGTATGCCGCTGAGAGTGAGCGTGCGGGAGCGGTTAGAATACTACTCGGGCGGGAAGATGTCAACTCCAACCAGCCAGATAATTACGGCAAAACACCTCTCATGTGGGTGCCAAGTGAGTGGCATCAGGACATAGAGGCCCTGCTACAGTCTCACAAGGGCGTAGCCAACAGCGCGATTGGAGACCTAAGAGACGCCGTCTCACGGAAATCACTGCCATTCCTTCTCTGCCCAACCATATTGCTCATAGGACTTGTCCTTGGGTATCTTCTTTTGTAGGCGAATGATATCCCATGAGATATGAATGCATGATGTAATCGTACTCGGCTCCGATTCTCTGACTTGATCGAGTGAGGATTTATGAGTTTCTATTTACAAAGTATAGTCGATTGTGATTGATGGGGTGAAATAGTTTCATTATTGTAACAAGGTTCAGTGTATAACTTGCAGTCTTTCCCCCTCTTATTTTGTTTTATTTTGTTTTGTTTTCCTTATTTCTATAAATTATTTCTTCTTTCCTCTTGTACGGCTTTTTTTTTCCCTTGTACATTTCCTCTACTCCCCACCCTCTTTCATAGATGATAGATCAACCGCATATAGAGTGTATTTTTGGATGCGTGAAAAAAGTTGCACGGTGGCGTGAGGATTCTGGAGGCGATTACGAAAGATTATCCAAAGATGGTTTCTAGGATAGGAGACTAGCGATCATGAATGAATGATAACCTTAGGGAATAATGTGACAACATACATAGCAGATTACCACCATCTACCTACTGTATTTCTTTCATCTCCTTATACGGCTCTTTCTTCCTCTCTACATTTTATCCCTCCCTAGCTCCTTTCATACGATACATTAACCATAGTCTATAGAGAGTGTTTTTTTTTTAGATAGATAAAAAGCGGTGTACGATAGCATAAAGATTCTCTAGGTGGTTGCGAACAACTACTCAAAGAGCGTATCTAGGACAAGAAACTAGCTATCGCGAATGATGGGCTTAACGAATAATGTGACAACATACGTAGCGGATCCCCAATTGAGACCCAGCGCTGAGCGACAGTACGGAGACAGGACAAGGAAGCAGGCCGAACAAATAAATAAGCTTTCATATCCTTCACCATCTCCATTTCTCTTCCATTCTCTTCTCTTCGATAGCAGGGAAGATAACTTTCGAGAAGCCAAAAAAAAATCGTATTTAGGTTTTTATAGATTATAGGTTTCTCTCGGTAAAAGTTGGGCTAATACCACCGGCTACCAACAGGAATACGGTAGTAGGCTTTTGAGAGATCGGCGGCAAAGAGCATCTAAGAGCGGTTTGCCTAGAGTATCCAGGGCGGGGGCGAAATTATTTCCTAATTACCATCAGAACCTAATACGGGAAAGCAAGAGGGAGTCTTGCAAGCCCCGTATTAGATGTCCTTATACCGGCTGGGGGAGAAGAGACAAAGAACCCACTACGCGGTAACTTAGGACTCTATTTACTGGAGAATTTGAAGCGGGGTCAGCGGGGACCCGGGGGGTTGGTGGTGAAGTTTCTTTTTCTTTCTCTTTTTTTGTTTCTTGATATGATATGATTTTACGATTATAGAATTAATTTAGTTTATACAAAGAGGACGATGTAACCGATGGTAGTGGAAATAATAATCTTTACGAAAATAGTGACAGCAATTGTGACAATAAGATGAGAGAAGGAAGGCGTTCATCCACCCTCAATGCTAAGAACTTCCTTCCTCTCTCGCATCCTATACCAAGCTGCCCCTTGTGGGACAATACTATATTTCAACAAGCAGCTATGGAATTCAGAGTTGTACCACTAAGGGCCTGTTCGGCAACGACCGTTCCGTTCCGTTCCCCCATACAAATGACCGTTCACCTCCTATTTCGAAACTGGAGAACAGAACTGGCGTTTGGCAAACTCAAAGCCTTTCAACCGCTGTATTAAGAAATGGTCCACTCCAACCATTTCAAAAAAGATTGGCTTGGCAATTAAAACAATATTATTAAATGTAAATTCTTCTTGATATAATATTATATAGGAATAAAATTGAAATTTAACTGTGTGTATCAAACCATAATTGCACTCGCTCAGATACTCTCAATTCAAAAGGCTCAAAATAAGACAAGCCCTCCAATACCGATACAATAAATATGTTGAATGGAGAAAATTTTCTCTAGTTGGAATACAGGAAATTTTTGATAGGGCAAACCGGGCTGTTGTACAGTATGGCAATGAATGGTTGATGGGTAAACAACCATTCGCAAATAGTCGACAACCGTTCCTGGAGGCCTGACTGTTACGAAACCGAACGGTTGACCCGCCTTCCGTTCCCGCCGAACAGGCCCTAAGTGATAATTCTGAAGCCACACCTGCCTCCGCCAGCCGACCCCAACTACTCGCAATGTCGAAGCGTTTTTTAAAATTCAATTGCGATAGTTTTTTAAAACGTTTCGACATTGCGAGCATGTGTTGATACTCGGAGACTTTCCGGTAAGTCGGGTTGCGCCATGTAGAGTTGTGCTCATAGATGAAGGCCGGGAGACTCAGGAACCGATTTCAGAGCAGCTGGGGGAGGACCGGGAAGAGGCGAAGCAAGTGGAGGGGGAGTGTGTGTGAATTAAAACATAATAAAAGAGAAGAAGCCTGACCTAGTACGAGAATAAATGATGCAAGTAATAGTAACTACTGCTAGCCGCGCTTCGTCATAGTACTAAGACATGGATCTTTAATAATACCTGATTCCGAATATACGATGAAATTACAAGCATTGTAGGTTGACAAATGTACGGTAGCCGGACATTTGGCTCTGCAGCGTTCCGCCTTAGAGAATCGCAACCCCAGCTCCTAACAACCAGATCCACCATACTTTTATTACAGCCAAAAAAACTCAATAAAGCAGAGGGATTACAAATAAGGTATTAATTAAGATTATATATTTATTTGATTTTTAGATATCTTTTAGTTGTGGTTCTGGTACGGTAGTTATTTATGGAGTTGGGTACTACTAGGGGGGTGCGAGTCCTTGTATCGTACTAACGGACACTCGTGTAACCAAAGTCTTAGCGCCCTAATCAAATTTTATCATACAACTTGCTTCACCTCAACCACCACTGATGGCTTCTCTACATGCTCAAAGCAGAAATGCGATAGCAAGAAAAAGAGCCTTGTAATTTCTATTCATCATCATTAATTAAGACTGAGGGAGAACGTACAATGTGGTAATTTGAGGCCTTCTTGTCTGGTCACTCACTCGGGGACTGCCAGTACTTTTGTTACACGAGTGGTACAATACCTTCCCTCAAGTACGCAATACTCAACACACAGCTACTACGATAGCATCACAGCACTCACTTCTGAACCTGCTGAGAACTCACACTCACACTCTGCATACTCCACCCCAACTGACCACTCCCCTCACGACAGATCCCCTATCTCACCCCGAGGTCAGCAGCAATCAGCGCTCGGCTACCGAACACTAGTACATCCCTAGAAGCTCTGAAAAAACTATCGTCACGAGATACGTGCCCGGGGGTGGAATATCGCACAGGCATCATTAGAGAATTTTCCGCACACCGCTTGAGAAGAGTGGCACAATTCCGTAATTAGATTTATCATATTGTTCCTTAACAAAATTGACCGTACATCAACGAACAGAAAAAACTTCGGGCATGACAACAGCACTCTGCCACCAACCCCACTGTCATCAGAATCAAAATAAATAAATAAATAAATAAATACTCGAGTATATAGTAGAATACATAGTAGAAATTAATATTTGATCTAGAGATATATCTTCAGGAGGGGTTAAAAATGCGGGGCAATGAGGAGGGTTGATTTGTGTACGGTTTATTTTGTTAACGGACAATAATTGTTCCCGTTATAAAGGGACTTGAGATTTCCATGGTGTGGCGGGCATTTGATCAGGGAGGGGGGCGCTGTGACTTGGCTCGTGACAGTGGTGGCATGTAGACTATGCAGTGGGAGAACTTCTGTCATCTAAGCGGAAGAGCTTGGCATACCTTGGCGCTGTACTTGTACTGTTGCGGGTCTTCCCCGTCAGGCGTACTTTTGTGGGAATTGGCAATCTTGACAGCAAAGGTCCCCGGTGGGACGATTTGCAGAAGAAAACGAAAGAAAGGAAAAAGCGGATGATTGAAGTGAAAGACGGATGTTTGATAGCCGTACTTGATTGATCTGATCAAGAACGAAAACAGTGATAGATGAAAACTAAAAGGACCGTTTCTTCAACCGAAGAAAAATCCCATCTCGCTCGGTGGTGTTTCCACCTATCTTAAATAACAGAAAAGGCACTAGCTAAATCGCGCATCTCTCAACTACGCAAAGCATAAATTTACGCAATCCTCACATAAGAATACAAAAAGATCGTGAACGCCACTAGCCTACGCCACATTACGTCATGACAAGGCTTGAATTTAGCCGATATCCCTACCGGTACCCCTTAAATCTCCCGTTTCCTTCCCCCATCCTCCCCCATCCTTCCCTCATCGTCCACCATCTATCGTCATACGATTACCGTAAAAGCTCGAATAACGGAACCGTGTGCTATGAAGTCCGAAATTCCCTTCTCTGGAATGGGGGCAACAAACACAGCAAAAACACAGCCCCTTCCTCCCCTGCTGAGACGGAAAAAAAAAACAGGCTTTCTTGACCTTACTGAGAGAGGAAAGTCCGACGACATATCACACGGTTGAATTATTCAAGTTTCCACGGTATCTTGTTACCATCCCTATCTAATTAACTTATCATTATCACGATTACGAGTAGTAAAATGCTTCCTTTATCCCCCCGAATTTTAACCATGCCATCTGGATTCATCGGTTTGTTCTATCGATAGAGAAGAATTGTGGTATTTAGTTTACTAACTTATCTTATTTATTATAGAATTCCTTGCGAAGTACGCCACCCCGATAGCAACGCTGCTAAGCAACTGGGGGGGGGGGGGTGCTGTTTGTCATCTTTTGCGATCTTGTCTTCAACCGTCCGGCCACCACCCTCGCCACCCACCCCGTTCGCGATATCCGTTTGGCCACCTTGCAAGCGGAGCTAGCCACCCTCATTCTCCCAAATGAAATTTTAGAATACCAACTTATTCGTCAGACGGGGGACGAGCTAGGGGCCTCTACGAGTACAATGCCCATAACCGAGGAAGCTCTAATAGAATGCCTGCAGGACGAGCCGCAGGCTCGGTGACCGCCGTTAACGGAGAACCCGCCACCGAGTAAGAGGACCGGACGATCAGACCACGAAGCGGAGAATACGAACGGGATACCACTAGCATGCTGGCTTCTGCACGGTTTTTGGGAATTCAGTCAACTTTGGTAACCATCCTCTATATCCCTCTGTCGTTAAAATAATTTCTTATTAATTCGAGCAAAGCAAGTATAGTGACCACTATTCGAGCGGGGTAAGGGAAAGGGCGCCCCCCTTTTGATTGAGGATTTTTAGGAGAAAAGGAGAAAGTAATCCTTCACGGATGAAGCACTTTTTAGCCCGCTATCAGTTTCGGGGTGGCACAAGCACCCAGATATTCATTTTTTTATATTTTATTTCATTTTTCACTTCACTCTTTCCCGAATTCTTGTCCTTTCCCTCTTACTGAAACAGTAAATTCCTTGTTGAGGGCGGGGTGTCTCAGGAGTTGAGGGCGGTGTTGGGTCATACATGTATCGTACAATCCCAACCAACTCTCATCGCGCGGAGGTTGGGTGGAGGTATAGTGGCCGAGGAGGTGTGGGTGGCAGTGTACTCGCTTTTACCGATTGGCTTTTTCTTTATTGTTTGTTTTTTTATACTGATTCCTGTAACGCTATTAGTTCTTGTATATGGCAATCACTGTCGTGCCTCTCCAGTAGAATGTCACAATTCTCACTCTTTCAAATGCATGCATCCGCACTGTGGTCTTAACGTATGGTCACCTAATCACAAATAGCTATCAAGTTTCCCGTAAACTGCACCGAAATGTTCTTTGCCGCTAATCTCGCAGAGCCCACTATCCCCTGAACCATTAAGGAGCCCGTATGGGACATCGTAAGGCTGCGACAGGGCCTGCATTGCCTGATGACACGAACTTGATGCCCACTGGAGAGGTGATCTGCCGTCGCTAGCTAGCTTTTGGCGGCTGACCTCACCTCGCACGAGTAGTATTTTCTCCGCTCCCTTATTTTCCTTTCTCAACTGGATGCGATAGCGGTGTTCCACCGTGATTATCTAGCTCGCCGGGGTCGATCTCCTCTCGCCCAAGGAGCGTTTTCACCACTTATTCATATCTACTCCGAGCGGCCTGCGGGAGTGGTGCTTGGCCACGATTGCCTGACTTGTCGGGTTTGACATCTTCCTGCCCACGTAAGTTTTTTCGCCACTCCCCCGTGTTCTCTTTCTCAGCGGGATACAGGAGAGGTTTTCAGCCACCACTTTCTAGCTTGTCGTGGCTGACCTCTTCCCGCCCGAGTATAGTAGCATTTTCACAGCGTCCTCATGTCCCTTCCGGGCAGCCGATGCAAGTGGCATACACCCCCGAAAATCTTCCCTGTTCGGTTCGCAACATCCCATGTCGATCAAAAAGACCGCCATCTCACCAGTCCCGAGGAACGAGGCGCAGCGCAGTCCATTGAGTGGGGACAACGTATCGGGATGCTTAAATCGCAGAGATTCGTCTTTTCTTAAAAGAAGTTTGGTGGATATGCGGCCATCGTATGGCGGAAGTAAGTTAGCTCTAGGGCGAGTGATTTTGAGTGGCTCAAGAGTTCCCTTTTCGCGTGAAGCCCCCAGTATAAAAAACAATATTTAGAAAGGAAGTGCCCCACTAACCGTCGGGCCAAACTCTAAAGTTACCCCGGCTATCGCATACCGGTATAACGAACGGTGCTCGGTGTGCATGAGTGGTGCTTGGCCCCTCGAGGGCTGCTCGGTCTATCTTGGTACAACCTGGTTGCACCGAACCGTTGAAATAGCGGCATTCAGCCCCGGGGCTGAAAAATTGTTTTCCGAGTGCCAAATTTCCAGCAGATCGGTTAGTTTTGTATGGTGCCTGGAAAATACAACGTGAACTGGAATTTCTATCCCTTGGGCGGGGTGAAACAGTAAAATTCGGTTCCAGCACGTTAAGCAGGCTGTGGAACCATACCAATTTTTCAAAGTCTAAGATCTGTACATGAATGAATACTATGCTAAAGGAAAGGGAAGGAAAAACTAAATGAAACGGAAATGTATCAGAGAAATATTAAATTGACCATGCTTCATTTTCCAACCAAAAGAAATAGAGTTCCACTACCGGAGGCTTTGGGAAAGAAGTCGCTGCCCTTGTTGCGTGAGATCGTTGGCACCGATAGGTCCCAGCGCAAGACAGGAGGGCGTGCAGTATGGCGGAGCCTATCTGTACCTGCCGTGAAGGTGCCTAACGTCGTATCCCAGTGTGAGGCAGGCAGGTCCGACTATTAACTAGCGTTGAGCTGCTGTACCCTGAAGGCGTCGAGAGAGAATGAGCTTCTTTTCCTTCGGGTATTCGATATAAACTTTGTATGCATCGGATCGCCATCTTCCTAAGGGTTGTATGTCTGGGTCCGCAATAGGGACTCAGAGAACCCGGTATGTACTGTACAACCCTGGCCTTACCCATTCCGCAATTGCAACCGAGGGCGTATCCGCAATAGCAGAATCTGTCGAGGCTCTTTTTCCGGGGGTTGAACGTAGTACACTCTGCCAAATTATCGAAAACTGCTTCAAACCTACCAACATCTACCGTTAACTTGCTAGCGAAAAGGAGCGGGCCGAGTCACAACGGACTATAAGCATAGGAGGGGTAGAGTGTGAACAGGCAGAAAGTGATAGCAAGGAGAGCGAATACCGGAGGAGTAGCTTTTTTTAAGGCATGGGCAGCGTATTGCGGGATTCTAGTTAAACTGGCTCCTTATGGAGGGCGGGGCGAGCTGGGCACGGCACTCTTCACGTACACAATAAACCTTTACGATTTGTTGGAAAAGTACAGCTGGGAAGGAGTAAAGGGATATTATTTCCAATTCCACCGCAAGAGAGTTGCGAGTGGGAAGAGCATCTACACCGCAACCGATTGGCAGAACCTAGATAGCGAACTGATAGCATCGAAATGCTTCGCCCATCCAAACATTCGAAGCACTTGGCCCCAGGGCCTTAACCGAACTTTACCATCCACACACCGCATAGCGCAGCTCCCACTCCGAGGAAATCCATTTCCGGCAAACTATGGACATACAGCAGGAATGTCACACTCTCAGTTCCCCAACTACGAGAGACGTGCAATTACCCATTCCGGCCATGGATCCACGGGAGGGCCATTACCTACCACGGCCCCCTTCACATCAAATGGAGAAACTTGCTGGAATTGGAACTTCCGAGAATGCCGCACAACACACTGTCGCTACCAGCATCTGTGTGCAAGCTGTGGTAGTAACCACAGGGCGAGCCAGTGCCCACAGGATGAGAGTGCACTTGTGATCTCAGCCCGGAACACATTCCATAAACGTTAGCTTTTCTACTATTTTTTTCCATATACTTCTATAGCCCCTTAACGTGATTCCCGGGGAAGCGGCTCACGACAGGGATCCGGCTCGGCGCCAAGCCGGATCCAACCACATACCCCGCTCAGGATTGCGATAGCTGTTACAATCGCTTATCTTATTGAAAAGACTTTAAACTTTTTGCCATGCCTTTAATCAAGCAAAGAAACAAGAATGAGGGCAAATTGCGGCTCCAGGAAGCCCTCAAGCATTACCAGCACAGCGAGGAGCCCTCCCTTCGCGCATCTGCTGAGAAGTATGGTGTGGCCTACTCTACCCTTTACGGAAGGCTGAAAGGGCGACAAACTTGGGGGGCAGGGCATTGTAAGATGCAAGTATTGAGTGACTATGAGGAAAAGTCAGTTGTGCGATGGTGTGAGAGACTAGATGAGTGGGGCCACCCAGCAAGATTAGCGGTGGTGAAGAGTATGGCGGAGGCTATCATTGCCCGGAGGGAGAAAAAATGGTCACTAGGGAAGCACTGGATTACCCGCTTCCTGAGCCGTCACCCGGACCTAGCTGCACAGTTAAGCTCGAGGCTTGATCGTCAGAGAGCTTTAGCGAGTAATCCTTCGGTTATCAAAAATTATTTTAATAAGGTATGCTTGAATAAGTTCTACAAGGGAGCACCCCTGAGAGCAACTTCAACTAACTTCTTCTCTAGCTCCAGGGTTTAATCAAATTCTACAATATATCTAATTCTAATATTTACAACATGGACGAGAAGGGGTTCATGATGGGAGTTGCCTTGCATTGCAAGGTAATATGTAAAAAGGGTCCCCGGGGGGGGAAGTTGACCCAGAATGGCTCCCGGGAGTGGGTTACGGTTATAGAGGCCGTATCCGGAGATGGACGGGTACTTCGACCTATGATCATAAATAAAGGTAAAGCGCACTCCATGGGGTGGTACGCTAAGTTGAAAAAAAAGGATCTCGCTACCTTTGGAGTTTCGGAGAAAGGGTGGAGCAATGAAGCTCTTGGATTACGGTGGTTAAAGGAGGTGTTTGATGAGGAAACACAAGAGAGGTAAGCAATTATTCAGGAAGCATTTAGCTAAGTAAGCATTTTAATAACTTGTTTAACTATATAGTGCGGGTAAGGAGTATCGGCTATTGATTTTGGATGGGCACACGTCCCACTTTAATTGGGAATTCTTTGACTATTGTTTAAATGTCAAGATTATTCCATTCTGCCTTCTAGCCCATTCCACCCACCTCCAGCAGCCTCTGGATGTAGCATTATTCAGCCCATTGCAAAGGTATTATAGCAATGGGCGAGATGAATTTATGCGAAAGGGACATGCTGTGTCACAAACGGTAACTAAGCAAGGCAGACTCTCACATGACTAATGGTTATTAGTCATCGGTTTGTTATCTTTCACACTATGAGATCAGTTGACTCATAGGTTTTCACATGACGACGGAATAGCATGTCATTGGTTTATTGTTATTAGTTGATATTTGACATGACGCACGATTGTGGTCATGTGGTTTATGTATTTCGCACATGACTCATAGTCATGAGTCATGGGTTTTGCGCATGTAA
>Ga0307507_10008002_pt1 | contig 14909 bp, 3 predicted proteins | sample 7_EM_MG_FD_207223 | JGI IMG/M metagenome (GOLD analysis project Ga0307507, IMG submission 207223) | Populus trichocarpa ectomycorrhiza microbial communities from riparian zone in the Pacific Northwest, United States - 7_EM | ecosystem: Host-associated > Plants > Roots > Unclassified | place... | reverse complement strand
GATGCAGACAGGTAGGCAGATGCTGACGGGTAGGCAGATATAGACAGGTAGGCAGATGCAAACAGGTAGGCGATGCAGACAGGTAGGCAATGCAGACAGGTAAGCAGATACAGACAGGCAAGCAGATACAGACAGGTAGGTAGATATAGACAGGTAGGCAGATGTAAATAGGTAGGCGATGCAGACAGGTAGGCAATGCAGACAGGTAGGCGATGTAGGCAGGTAGGTAAGTCAATAGGTAGATAGGTAGAAGAGAACCATCGCTATATTATATTAAATTATCTAAAATAATATTATTTATTTTGCTAGCCTTATAAATAGCTTTAAAGTAGCTTTTATTTATTTAAAATATGTTATTAGTATAAAAGAGGTAAATATAATTATGGTTGCCAAATGCGCAGATTACTGGCAGGTTGCGCGCAGGTTGCGCACAGGCTGCGCGCAGGCTGCGTGTTAAAAAAACACGACATAGGCTAGTCGGTTAAGTTGCCAAATGACCTTAACTGCGCGCCAATTGCGTCAACCACCAACCATTGAGGCCATTGAAAGGGTACTATATTTTGCCGATGTATATACTATTTAAAGACTATAATAGATGCTAAGCTAAACTACCATATCTATAATAAAGAAATGCTGGCTATTATCTCTAGCTTTCAGCACTAGTATATATAGCTAGAGGGGACCCCTAAGCCTATTAAGGTAGTTTTAGATTATAAGGCCCTAGAATACTTTATAATAACTAAGGCCCTTATAGCCTAGTAGACATGCTAGGCGGATATCCTATCTTAGTTTAACTTCTTAATTATATATAAACCAGGCACTACAAACTATGTGGATGCTCTTATAAGGCATAAATAGGACCTAGGTAACTAGGTGGCTACAAAGATCTTATTATAGACCTAGATACTACTATAACCAGAGCACCTCAACCCCTAGATATAGGCAGAACGAAATACAAACCCTTTAGACGCTAAAATATGTCCCATTAACTCCACAGAACTTAACCTTATTAATAAACTACTATAGGTAAACTGTACATCCCCCTCTCTACAGGAGTACTATAAAAAAGCAAAGAACGTTGCTAGCCTATAATCCCTTAAAAACGGACTACTTAAGCACTAGGAACGGCTAGTAATAGCTAAGGAATAGAACTTACGGACCTAGCTTATTGCCAAAGCTTATGCCTAGGTCTCTACGGCCCACCCTAGAAAGAATAAGACCTGCAAAATTATTGGTGACCAATACTACTGGCCTGGAATAGTTATGGATATCAACCGCTATATACAGAACTATAACGACTGCTATAGGTCTATAATTCCACGGAATAAGACCCTAGGACTATTAAAGCCACTTCCAATACTAGAACGCCCCTAGCAGTATATCTCTATAGACTTTTATAAGCTGCCTACAGACCATAATAAATATAATATGGTAATGATCCTAGTTAACCATTTTGGCAAGCGCCCGTTCTCAATCCCCTATCACAAGGATATTAATACCAAGGAAGTAGCCTAACTATATATCTATTATATCTACCAAATCTACGGACCACTAGATACTATTATATCCAATTATAGGCCGTAGTTTATATTAGCCTTCTGGAATAAGTTTACTCAGATCCTTAGCATTAAGCTAAAGCTTTCTATAGTATACTACCCCCAGACAAACGGTTAGACAAAGATTATAAATTAATACTTAAACTAGAGGCTCCGGCCCTTTATTAACTACTTCTAGAACAACTAAGGCAAACTATTACCCCTAATAGACTACGCCTAGGCAACCCTACCCCATAACTCTATGGGATTTGCACCTATTTAGCTGGAAATAGGATACTTACCCCGTACAAGCTTTAACTAGGAAAGACTAAAGGGGCCACAGACCGTACGCGAAAGACTGTCTTATAAGAAAGCCCAGTAATACGCCAAACGCTTAGAAGAAGCCTGGACAGTAGCCTATATAAATCTAGAAAAGGCCTAAAGATTAATAGAACAGCAGGCAAATAAGCACAGGCGCAAGCCTAACTTTACTATAGATAATAGGGTCTAGGTTATAACAAAGAACTAGAAGACAGAACGGCCTAGCCACAAGCTAGACTATAAGATAGTAGGACTGTATAAGATCCTTAATAAAGAAGGCAACTCGTACAAGGTTAAGCTCCCAGACTTAATTAAAGTCTACCCTATTTTTTTTTACCGGATAAGCTATGGAAGGCTATAAATAACCCACTACCTAGATAAAAGAATGAGCCTCCCTTGCCAATTTAAGTTAATGGCGATAATAAATGGAAAGTTAACGAAATACTAGCCTGTAAACTAGTATAAGGAACGCTAAAATACTATATCTAATAGAAAGGTTACAATCTAGACCCAACCTGGTACCCCACTTGGAACTTTATAGGTTGCCCCTAAAAGCTTAAAGAGTTCTATAACCAATACCCTAATAAGCCAGGACCCCCAAAGTATCTAGATAAGTGGATAGAGTGCTAGTATAGCAAAGATAATAGGCTACCTGTTAGGTATATAGATAAGAACACCCCACGGACATAATACGGACATATAAAGCCTAAGGGCAGGCTTTTTTGGAGGGAGGGGTAATGTTACGGCGCTAGTGAAAAACGGTGGATCTTGGTAGACGTGGATTATAGTAGACGCAAGTTACATAACTTAAGGACCGCATAAAATATCAAGCGGCGCTGCTATTCTTCTCCTTCCTTTCTCTAGCTTTGGATCCTCATTTATAGACTACCAATTGTATAGGCTTGCGCGTCCCTCTTACCGTGCTTGTGCCTTAATTGACTAAGTCGCTAACAATTAGGGTCTATAATATTAATTCCTTAATATTGCGGAGTTCTTTACGGAGTGCTTCTATCTGGGGTTTTAGTACAGCCTGCTACTAAGCTAAGGCGTCTATAAAGGCCTATTATATTATAGTTAACTGTTCCCTAACTAGGGTTATAATACTTATAGTTATTAAAAGGGATTTAGGTTTATTTGCCATTTTAATAGTAGTTGTTTTAATATAATATAATATGATAGGCCACGCCTTTTATCTTATTAGCAAAGGACTTTTGGAGCTCTTGCTGCACCCGGCCCAAAAAGACCAAACCAACTAAAAGAACCCTGAAAAACACCCTGATAATCCCCTAAGATGCATGCATCACAGGGAAGGCACAAATGGAACGACGGTGGTACGCAGTCGCGCGCGACCGCCAGACCCATACCTAACAATGGCCCCCCACAACAACAATAAGGACGGGCGAATACCACACTAGAAAGCGGAAATACCCTAATTAAGAAGGCATCTAACAAAATATAAAGCCTATTAGACGCGTCTAGTATCCGGAACTATGGGGGAGTATCTATTAGCTATTACAAACTAATATAGCTAGTAGAATAGCTCCAGTCTAGTAAACCTTAGGCGCCCCTCTAGTAAACCCTTAATTAAATCCTCTAACGGCTAAATAAAATTAAAGATAAATAAAACCCCCCTCTATAGGCGAACCGCACCTAGGCCGCCGTAGCTGCGCTTCTATAGCACAGGGAACCTACCCCCCTAAAAATAATAACTGGGTATACAATTATAATATAACCAAATATAGAAAAGGCAGAGGAACTTAGGGGACAATTAGAAACAGAAGTTCTTATAGAGATTTGCAAGGAGGTCCACAACGCCATCGCAGTCTAACACCTTAGGAGTGGAGACATTAGAGTCACCCTAAAGGACTAATAGGTAAAGGAACGGGCCGTAAGGGCAGGAGACAGGCTAGGAGAGCGTATTAGCATAAAAGTGCTTTATAAAGATCACCTAGTTGAAGTCCTATTAGTTCCTATAAGCCTTAGGGTAGAAAGGGGACGCCAGGCGGATAATATAGCAACTATACAGGAGATAGTAAAATAAATAGAACGCCTTATACTAGGACTTGTAATTACCTAGATCTAATGGCTTTAATAGGAAAATACAAACTAAGTATATAATAAGAACAATGAGAGGATATAAGGGGCGATAGAGACTCGCTAGGGAGACAATAGACAAACGCATAGCTCCCTTATTGTTAGTATATATACACTAGGAATGCAAAAACTCCTTATCTAAAAAGGAATAATTATAAATGGCCTTATATACAACATAAGGCTCTACAACTACAGACTACCCCTGGAATGATGTTATTACTGCGTATAATAGGGACACACCCAGTCCACATACGCAGTATAGGTATGCTGCGGCCACTGTACAGGCCCCTATGATATAAGACAATGTATAAATTAAGACTAAATAAAATGCGCGAACTGTTACTAAAGCATATATAAGGCGTGGGAGAGAGAAGACTGCATTAAATATAGGAGATGGAAGGAAAGGGCTTAATAGCTACGGGAATAACTACACGCTAGGTTATATAAATGGAAACAATAGGCAATAAGCTAGGGGGACATAGGTATCTTCCTAGCGTTTCCTACCTTTAATACTAGGGGGCTAAGCCAGCTATCCCAAGCCTTAACGGGCCAAAAGCGACGCCGCGCGATATTACTAGACCGAATAGGGACATAAGGGATATATAGGACACAAGGGAGAGAACGCCTAGTAGGAAGACCCCTATAAACGGCTATAGCAAGTTTAAGGCCGGGATAATTAAGAATTAGATTTAACGCGGTAAATATAACACACGTAGCTGGCTTATAAGGGGCATATAGCTAACCGGCAAGAACGGGGGAAGAACTAAAGGCAATAACAAACTTAGATTTAGAAAGGCTAGTAGGAACACAAGACATAGAAATAGAAAGCTCTATATAAAATAAGTAGTAGCTAGGGAGTAAATATAGAAGACGGAAGTTCTAAATATTTTAGAGAAAGTGGAAACGGAAGAAGTAAGGAGTAAAGGAGAGGCAAAGAACCCCCGCTAGGGGTCCGCCACTTAACCATTATATAGTATAACTGCGGCAATACGAACCACTATCTAGTAAGGCCCCTACTAGACAGTCTAGACCCAGAGAAACACCATATTCTTGCTATATAAGAGCCGTATTACAATACCTACATATAATTAATATACTGCCCTTAAGGATTCTAGCTCCTATATAAACCAAAAGCAGCCATATGCGTATACTTTATAATTAGTAAAAATATCAGCCTTGCCTTATAGTCATAGCAGGCAGTTAACCCAGATATTGCAGTTATAACTATCTAGATATATAGGGGACCAGTATAAATTATTAATGTCTATAACCCTAGGGTTAAAGGGGTAGCATAGATAAAGAACATTATATCTATAATAAGCTTACTAGAAACTAAATACGCAGAGTCTATCCTACTAGGAGATATAAACCTCTACCACCTATAATAGGGGGGCATCCATGTTACTGCTAATTAACAGGCAGAGTGCTTACTAAGAGCTATAAACAATGGGGGCCTTAAGCTACCCCCCTAGGTGCAATTATATGGCAATAGGGCACCGCCAAAAGTATAATTAATCTTATAATTATGGACGAAAACCTATACTAGAGACTCAAAAGGTACTCCCCTAAAGAAGAATGGGCACTTACCTTAGACTATATCCCTATTTAGATACAACTAGATCTGGACATTAAGGCGCAACCAAATAGTAAAAGATACGCAATAAGGAAGCTTAATATAGATAGCTTTCTTAATACAATTAAATAATAACTCTAAGACCTAGAAGAAATCCACCTAATACTAAATAAATAAGGCTTATTAGCTACCCCCAAGGAAATTAATTAAAGACTAGAAAGGATCTAGGCAGCAGTTAAAAGCGGGCTAAAAGAGCACTACCTGGTTTTAAAACCAGGCCCCTACGCGCGACACGTATAGTCCGCATAGTACGCGGCCCTTATAGCCGGCCAATAACGAGCAAGGAGGAAATACACAAGTAGCCACAATTCTAAGGATAAGAGATAATATAAAGACACAAAAAACCAGCTAAAGAATACCCTAAAAAAAGAAGTAAGGAATAACTAGAGACGGTTTATAAATAAATATACTACTAACCTAAGTCTCCCCTATAACAAGGGCCTTTGGACCATAGCGAAATGGGTAAAGAAAAAGGCGGAATACCTAGTAGAAGATCTACACCTACCACCCCTATAAAGAGCAGGCAAACCACAGGCCACAAGTAATAATAATAAGAAGGCAAAAATCCTTATAAAAAGATTTTTCCCTTAACCAGCTCCAGCAGACCTTAGCGACATTACTAGTGAAACACTGGTAACTCACCTAAGGGTTAACAGCGATATAACAACTAAAGAAATGGCTAGAACTATTAGCTGCCTTTTAAACAATATAGCACTAGGACCAGATGGGATCCTAAACAAAGCCCTAAAGACCTATGGACCACTTATAGCACCTTAGCTTGCAGACGTAGCCAGAGTATACTTTATAATAGGCTACTACCCGCGACTTAGAAGATCTATAACAACGGTTATCTTATAAAAAGAAGGCAAAGTAGACTACTTAATCCTAGGAAGCTACCGCCCTATTGCCTTAGAAAACACCCTAAGCAAGATCTTAGAAAAGGTTATAGCGGACTATATAGCAGACACGGTAGAGGAACACGCCCTACTACCATAAAGCTAAATAGGGGCAAGAAAGAATCGCTTAACGCTATTAGCACTTATACTACTCACTACTACTATTAAAACTGCATGGGCTATGCGAAAGAACTTTATAGTATCAATACTTAGCCTAGATATTAGCGGCGCCTACAATAATATACCCTATAAGCGTCTCCTATACATCCTTAGGGCAAAGGGCTTCCCAGAATAGATTATTCAGTTTATTTAAGGATTTATAGGCCAGAAAGAAATATTACTAGTCTTTAACAGATACTAGAGCCCCCCTATTACAGTTATAATAGGAATACCATAAGGATCACCTCTATTGCCTATACTCTTTCTCTTCTTTATAAGCAACCTACTTAACACCTTTAAGGAAGAGGCAACCTAGGGGATAGGCTTTATTAATAACACAAACCTAATTATATATAGGCCAACAGCCACAGAGAACTGCAGGACACTAGAGAAAGCCTATAATACCTATATAGAATAGGTAAGATAACATAGAGTCCAATTCTCACTAAAGAAATACCAGCTAATTTATTTTATAAGAAAATGTAACTAATCTGCAGATCTTTAGTATATAATCCATATCTAAGGCTTTAGGGGTTAACCGGTTCAAGGCCTAAGGGTATTAGGAGTGTGGGTAGACAGCAAGCTCCAGTAGAGCGTATATACAGCGCAAGCGGCCCGTAAGGGCCAAGTATAGTATATCGCCATATCTAGGATCGTTAATTCTATATAGGGTCCATACTTCCAGAGGTTACACCTACTATATACAGCAGTTGTCCGGCTAACCATAACGTATAGATCTAGCATTTGGGCCACTAGAGAAACCAAAAAAGGCCCCCCTAAATTACTCCTTAAACCACTCTAAAAGGTCCAAACAGCCTGCCTTAGGAGTATAACAGGCGGGTATAAGCAAACGGCTATAGCACTGCTTAAAAAGGAAGCCAATATTCCCCCCCTATAACTATATATTAAAGCCGATGCAATATAAAGGGTGTAAAAGGAACGCAACTTTAATGTTATAAAGTATATTAAGACACGCCTAAATAAACTATAGAGGGACCCTAGGGTGCCCTATAGGAGAAGAAACTAATAACCCTAAAGTAGGGAAGATATATTAGGAAAACAGGTAGAGAAAGTAGAAGAAGAATAGTACGGCGCTAGGGCCCAGGCCTATATAGAGGAGAAAGGGAGACGCGTAAGAGGCCAGTAAAAACAATAGCAAGGGAGAGAAAGGAGCCAAAGTAGAGCATAAAAGAGTACTAGAAAACTATCTACCGTAACACAATACTGGTTGGACCGATACTGGAGAGATAAATGGGAGTTAAAGGTACAGAGGCAGACTTAGGCAAGGGGAACCTAAGCCGTAGTATAGGTAATGCTATAGGGGGTAAATATCTAAGGGCTCTAAGAGGGCCTAATAAAGGTAGAAAATATAATAGCAACACTCTTAAGGATAGGAATAATAGGACTAAAAGATTGGCTTTACTGGGTAGGTGTCCTAGTAGGTAGCCTAAGGTATAAATATAGCTAGCCAAGACAGACACTAAAACACGTAATACTGTTATACCCCTTACGCACTAGCCAAGAAGCAATACTCTCAGCAGCTAGTATAGAAAACTATAATACACTGCTCTTAATATAGAAAGGCCTCAAGACGGCTACCTAGTGGCTTATTGGCTAAAATGTGCTAGACCAGTTCCAGGTTACAAAGGAAATAGCAATAAAAAGCAAAGGGGCGAGTAATAGGCGCCCCCTAATAACTCTACAGGAGTAGAGTACAGTGTGTAATACTAGCGCGTCCGTAGGTTTGTTACAGCAGCAGTGGTTCCCAAGGAGGTCAAAAAGTAAGGTAGTAGAGCACCACTAGTAACTTATAAGCGACTCGCAAGCGAGCCCCAAAAGGCGGGGAGACGGATTACAGGGTTTTCTCAAATAGAGTTTTCTCCCCATATATATATAAGGAGTAGTCCGCGTGGGCCCAACAGGGATCCAAATCAGACGTTAAGCAATGAATAATATATAATATAATATAATATAATATAAGGGCGCAAAGAGGCTTTAGGGAAGATTTAAAGGAATAAATATAAATTTTATCTAATCTAGGGGTATATAGCTCTTATAGAGTATAAGATGTTATATAAAGAAGAGAAAGGAATATAGGAAACTTATAACTAAATATTTAGGATCTTAGCAGTAGACGCGTGGGTATAAGCCCACGCGGATTTTAACAGGTTTTAACCAAATTCCATTATATTAGTGGAACTTAGTGGAATTTAATTAAGTTGGCGGAATTTAGTGGAATTTAATTAACTTGGCAGAATTTAGTAGAATTTAATTAAAGCGTTAGAATTTATCTGTTAAATGTTTTACTAAGACATTCCTACTATAACTAGGCTAGTCCCGTTACACTTAATAATAAAGTTAATTAAGATATCCTTTTATCTTTAGTTTAGAATAGGCAGTGGCTTTAGAAAACCATTATATATCTTATATAAAGCTTTAGCTTATTAGCAGGTATAGCAGCTAGAGATATACCTTTATATTATATTATATATATTTAGCTAGTAATATTCCTATTAGAGTAGTTCTAGGGTTTTTCCTTGGCCTAAGTAACTGGCTACTAGTAGGCTATATATATATTTAAGGAGTTTAAGCTTAAGTTTATTATAGTTAGGTATAACTAGGCGGTTCCTATAGTATAAGCGGTCTCTATAAGCTTTATATTTACTTAGAGAAATTCTTTTAAAGCGTTTAATGCCATCTTAGATTAGCTTAAGCGTCTCTTAGATAAACTTATTATTTAGGTATTTATTAACTATTATCTATTTAATTAATTAATTAGTTATTTAAAGAATATATATTGTAATGTCTTTAACGGGAGGGTTAAATAGCTTAGGGTAAAGTAGGGTTTAATTATAATAGGTATATGCTTTTTTCTATGCTGGTATATTTTATAAACAGAGCACTATAGGCGACTTGTAGGCGACCTATAGGCGAGTCCCTAAAGGCGGGGAGATGGATTACGGGGTTTTCTCAAACAGAGCTTTCTCCCCATATATATATAAGGAGTGGTCCGCGTGGGCCCAATAGGGATCCAAATTGGACATTAAGCAATGAATAATAATATATCTTATAAACATTAGATTAGGGTATTAGGTTTTTAACCTCAAACGCCTAAATGGTATATAATTAAGAATTAGAAATAGGATAGATATTCTAACTAGTAGGCTTAACAATAACTTAGCTATTTTATAGTTGTAAAATACTATAGATTCTTATAGTTGCTAAAGACCTTAATTAGAAATCTAGCACCTTCTAGTTTAGGTTACTATTATTTAAAATATCTAATAATAGCTAATAATTCCTTATTATAGATCTCGTAGTTATATTTAGCTAGACTTGGTTATTTTAAGAAGTATGCTATAGGGTATAGTACTCCTTCCTTATTATTCTAAAATAGAATGCCTTTAGTAATATAGTTAGATAAATTAGCTTCTATAATACTCTTTTGGTTTAGGTTAAAGTATTAGAGTATAGGTACAGTAATAAATATAACTTTTAAATAGGCAAAGGCCTTCTTATATTCCTTATTAAAGATAAAGGCTTTATTCTTTTAGGTTAAAGCTATAAGGGGTAAAACTAGAGTAGAGAAGTTATTAATAAACTGTTAGTAAAAGTTAGCAAATCCTATAAAGGCTTTTACATCCTTAATATTCTTAGGTTTTTACTAGTTTATAATTGCTTTAATCTTCTTTAGGTCTATTTATATACTATTTATAAAAATAATAAGTTTAAGGTATAACGTATTCCACCATCACCTTGGTCACACCATCACCTCGGTCAAAAATGCTTGGCACTACTAACTATCCTATTAACGCGACATGTCTCAACAACAAAACGCGCTAGCGCTAAACCAAGAAGGTAGAATTGAGCTTGCCCTTCTTACCTATTATAATCGCGAATTTAAAAGCCTCCGACGTGCTACCAACGCGTTTAATATACCATCTTTAACGTTAACTGATTGATACAACGGAATCGCAAATCTCTAAGATAGACGCAACGGCTGCCATAAGCTTACCTTGACTGAAGAGCAGACGATCGTCTAATACATCCTTAACCTCGATTCGCGAGGGTTTTCTCCCCAGCTATATAAGGTGGCAGATATGGCGGATAAACTGTTAACTGTGCGGGGTAAAGAGCTAGTAGGCAAGCGCTAGGCAGAGAGGTTCGTAACGCGTTTAGATAAGCTTAAAATGGCCTTTAATTAAGTAAAGGACCGTTAGAGAATACTCTAGGAAGATCCTAAGGTAATTAGCGCGTGGTTTAAGCTTATTAAGGAGACTAAAACCAAGTACAGCGTCCAGGATAATAACGTGTATAACTTTAACAAGACAGGCTTCTAAATGGGCGTTATTGGGTCTATAAAAGTTATTATGGGTTCTAAAAGACGTGCTTAACCTAAGCTTGTTTAGCCAGGCGATTAAGAGTAGGTTACTATTATCTAGAGTATCTACGCCACTAGGTACGCAACCCCACCTTTTATTATCTACAAAGGGCGTGTCTACATCTCAGCGTGGTATAAGGAGACGTCTATACCGCGTAACTGGAAACTTTCAGTCTCTAAGAACGGCTGGATAAACAACGAGCTTAGAGTCGCGTGGTTAAAGCACTTTAACGCGCATATAAAGGCGTATTAGGTGGGGGGGTACCGGTTACTTATCTTAGACGGTTACAAGAGCCATTAATTGCAGCTTTTTAAGGATTACTGCCTTAAAAACAATATCCTTACGCTCTGTATGCCAGCCTATTCATTACATATACTCCAGCTGCTAGATATAGTTTGCTTCTTACCGTTAAAGCTAAAGTACTCTTATTGCGTTAGAGACTTGGCACGCTAGCGCATCTTCTATATTAATAAAGAAGGCTTCTTGCCAGCCTTTAGAGACGTGTTTTTTAACATGTTTATAATAAAGAACTGTAAGAAGGCCTTTAAGGCATTAGGGCTAGTCCCTATAGACACAGCTGTGGTCCTTAATCGCCTTAAAGTACGGTTGCGTACCCCGCCAGCACCCTTACCACTAGAGATGCCGTGGCAGTTAAAGACCCCAAGTAATACGCTTGAATTTGGATCGCAATTAAAGCTTATAAGCGACTCTTTTACTAGATCGCCTATAATAGCCTAGAACAGGTTCTTATAGCTTATTAAAGGCGCTAAACTAATACTATACCAAAACGCGCTTTAAGCCTCCCGCATTACCAAGCTTAAAGAGTAATTAGTAGTAATAACTAAGCGAAAAGCGCGTAAGAGGAAGCGTATCTAGAAAGGTGGTATACTAGAGTATAGGGAGGCAGCTGATCTAATAGCTCCTAGACCGTCTACGACGGTCCAGCCATTAAAGAAGGCTTGTAGTAGGGATGGTTAAGACAGAGCTCAACCAGCTCTACAATGCTGTGGAAATTATAGAGGGACTGGGCATAACGCGCGAACGTGTTAAGTAGCTAAAGGGGAGTCTTCTGAGTCAGATGCGAGTACTTAGTATATTTTTTCAGATAGTTCCTATAGCAATAATAACGATACAGAAACATAAGTTAGTAGCGCCAAGCATTTTTAACCGAGGTGATGGTGTAACCAAGGTGATGGTGGAATACGTTAGGACTTCTATTTTATAGAATTTGTATTTATCTATATCTAACTATAAGCTAGCTCTATATAAAGCTTCTAAAATAAGATTAATATGTTTCTTATATTTAGTTAGGTTATTACTATATACTAAAATATTATTAATATAAGCAGTACAAAAAATATCTAGGTAAGGTTATAGGGTATTATTTATAAAGTGCTAAAATAAACTTAGGGCATTTATAAGGCTAAATAGTATTACTAAGTATTTAAATAGTCTATACCTAGTACAGAATATAGTAAGCTATTTATCTCCTTTTATAATATAGAGATAGTTAAATATGTAAATAAGGTTAAGTTTTATATAGTAGCAAGCTTTACTTAATTAGTTTAATGTTTTTTAAATTAATAGGAGTGGGTACTAATTCTTAATAGTAATAGTGTTAAGAGCTTAGTAGTCTATATAGAAGTATAAACCGCTACTAGGTTTCTTAACAAAGATTATAGCTATAGCTATAGGTAAAGAGCTTACTCTAATAAATTCTTTACTTAGGTGCTTATCTAAGTACTTTTATAGTACTTTAAGTTTGTTTTAGGATATTCTATATAAGAGTCTAAATCCTAGTTATTTTCCTTCTTTAAGTACAATCTTATAATTATATAGTTGGTATTCTACTAACTTATTAACTTTCTTTTATAAGAATACCTCTAAGTGCTTATAATAGCATACTAGTACTTTTATAGAAGGGTTAATATGCTTCTTTAGTACTAAGGCCTTTTTAATATTGGCTATTATAATAGCAAAGATTATATATTTAGGTTTTCTAGCAAGTTATACTAATAGGGTAGCTCTAATTATATAAATATCTAAGGTATTAAGTAAGCTTAGATTATCCTTAGTTTCTTATATAGTTTTAGGTTTAGTATTAGGTACGGAGTTAGTATTAAATTTAGGTTTAGGTTCTTTAAGTATCCTTTTTATAATAGAATACTAGTTCTAGTACTTTTATATATTAAGCTTAAGCTTTTACTTAGTTTAGGATATAGTAGTTAAAGTTAGTTTATATATTCTAGGGTAATTTCTAGGTTCTTAGTAGACGTTAGTGGAATTCTTACATTAGTGGAATTCTGTAAAATTCTTAGGTTAATGGAATTTAGTAAAATTCTTAAGTTAGTGGAATTAGGTAGACTTTTTAGGTATAAAGTAGATATTAGTAGAAATTTTAGACTAGGAGATTCTGGTAGATTTTTTAGATTTTAGTTTAGGATCTAAGTAGTAAGTTATAAGGCACTTCTACTTATAATAGGAGGTGGTAAATAGAAGCTTAAGGCTATTTTAATTAATAGTTACCTTATATAGCTTTATCTAGGGTTATTTAAGAATTATTAGGTAACATAGGGTAGTTATAAAAAGCTTAATTAATTCTTTATAGTTTAGGTATTAGAGTTTTAGGGCTACTATATAAGTAATACGGCCTAAAATAGTGCGTTTACTATTAAATTTAAATACATTAGTATGCCGCTTAAGGGGTATTAAGGTAACCCTATTATCTTATATAAAGATCTTATTAATAAATCCTATACCGCTAGCTTCTATATTAATTAGGATTTAAGTATTAGCCTATTAACCTTTTTACTAAAGATGGTAGTGTAACGGGACTAGCCCAGTTACAGTAGGAATGTCTCAGTGAAACACTTAACAGATAAATTCCAACGCTTTAATTAAATTCTGCCAAATTCTATTAAGTTAATTAAATCCCGCCAAATTCCGCTAACTTAATTAAATTCCACTAAGTTCCACTAACGTAATAGAATTTAGTTAAAACCTGTTAAATTTTATATAGGCTTATACCTATACGTCTACTGCTAAGACCTTAAATATTTAGTTATAAGTTTCCTATATTCCTTTCTCTTCTTTATATAACATCTTGTACTCTACAAGAGCTATATACCCCTAGATTAGATAGAATTTATATTTATTCCTTTAAATCTTCCCTAAAGCCTCTTTACACCCTCATATTATATTATATTAAAATAACTACTATTAAAATAGCAAACAAACCTAAATCCCTTTTAATAACTATAAGTATTATAGCCCTAGTTAGAGAACAGTTAACCATAATATAATAGGCCTTTATAGACGCCTTAGCTTAGTAGCAGGCTGTACTAAAAGACCAGCACTAGTAATTAATAGAAGCACTCCGTAAAGAACTCCGCAATACTAAGGCATTAATATTATAGACCCTAATAGTAATACCTATAAACAAGATTAAAATAATGGTACCTAAACCTAATATATTAAACGTGAACACTAAACTAGTAATGGTAGCTTAACCTATACCTATAGCAAACCTAATACCTATTATAAAATCTAAAAAGCTCCCTAATCTTCTAATATTTAATAGAAACTAAAATAACCTATATCCTTTTATAACCAAGCTCCGTCTTAAACTCTTAATAAACTATAATTAATACCCTATTAAGGCTAGCAAGGTTAGCTATAGAATGTCTTATTTAAGTAAGGACGCTGCATAAACTATAGATCTATTCTTCTATAATAGCACTTTTATTAATTTTAAAACCTTTATCTCTCTACTAGAATAAACATATAATAACGCCAGCTGTAAATATATAGCTGTTACTAAACTTAAAAACCTATAATAATGGAATTAAGACTTTACTAGCTTCTTTTTAGAATTTTTAGGTCTTATTAG